>Ga0155041_115_pt1 | contig 2972 bp, 3 predicted proteins | sample RifCSPhighO2_01_FD_106009 | JGI IMG/M metagenome (GOLD analysis project Ga0155041, IMG submission 106009) | Candidatus Doudnabacteria bacterium RIFCSPHIGHO2_01_FULL_46_14 | reverse complement strand
GTCGGTGTCGGTGTCGGTGTCGGTGTCGGTGTTATGGATGGGGTAGGGGTTACAGTAGGAGTTGGTGTAGCTAAACAGCGTTGGGCTGGAAGCGGAAGGTCTCTAGGTCGGCCAATGTGTTTTAAGGCATTAAAGATGCCCTTTTCAGCGGCGGCTTTTGCGGCCGGACTCATTCTGTCATATGCATCTTGTATCGCTTGTCTTGCTTCCGTCGCTCCAACCACTGCTTTACATATAGATTGAGACGGTAAAGTATTAACCCAAGCCAGCAATGTGGAAAGAGCAGAGTCAATATTATCCAAATATTTTTGCTTGTCTCCGGCGCTTAAGTCACCAGGCGCGCGAACTGCTTCTTCGTATGCCTTAACGGCTTTAAAAAGAGCCGAGTAGTACCTTCGCTCATCAGAAGCGTTGATGTCATGGAGAACTTGTTTTAGGTCCCTGCCGAGATGGAATTTCTTTCCGTCTTCATCAAGCGGACGGCCAAAGGCGGCCATATACAGCTGTTCGAGAGTTTCTTTATCAACTTTTGTCGGCTTGTCTCCTTCATTATCCGCATTGGCTACCAGAGCAGGGTTCTGGGCCATAAAAAAGCCAAAAGCCACACCGACAAAAAGAACGGCGGCCATGGCAACGGTTATCGCTTTTTTTGATTTATACATAAACGCTTACGGAATAGGCCTTCTTATCGCTGGACTAGCAAAAGCGAGCGCAACGGCAGAACACCCATTGTTACTAATTTAATACTTTATATACCCAATTATATTATAACGCTTAACGGCGTCAAATAAATATGGAATGGGGATGGCCATTCCATATAGAGGACGAGATTAGTCGGTCGTAATAATATAAAATGTGATAATTGTTCCAGCAATAATAAACACAACCTGCATAGCGCCTAAAACATACGCTCCTAATCCAAGGATTATCAGATTTTGCCAAAAACCGTTTGGCTCTAAAAAATATCTGACCGCCAAAAACAATTCCAAGGGTATAAACGCCACAATCCATAATCCTAAAATCAAAAATAACTTGATTAACACTGTGAACATAAGCCCTCCGTAAAAAGAACCGATAAAAACAAAATACCGCCCAAGCGGTATTTTGTCAATTTAATGTAAGTTTTCTAGCGGCCTTATTTATCGTTATTCTTAGATTTATCGTTATTCCTGGAACTCATATACCAAAGGATAAGAACAATTATTAATATAACTAATAAAAGCAAACACCACCAATCACCCCAAAAACCGCTTCCAAAAATATTAGCCAGCAAGTTATCTTCTTCTTCGGTTAGAACCGGCATTTCATCCTCAATATCAGGAGTCGGAGATTCCGAGACAGTAGTCCGGGGAGAAGGTGTTGGAGTTTTTGTTATCGCGGCTCCGGATATGATTCCTCCGTTACCGTCATTAGACCCTCCCACACCGCCGCCATTGTCGCCTCCGCCAACTGGCTGATTAGCCAATGGGCCGTTAATGAAGACCCCGAGAGACCCTCCGCCGCCACCGCCGCCGTTATTCTCGGGCGTAGGGGTAGGGGTTACCGACGGAGTTGGAGTGGGAGTTGTTATGTGTTTATTGTATGCGACTATTGTCCTGTTCGGTCTTTCAGAAGATAAATTAAAATGACCATCGGCGTTTTCCTGTCTTCCCATGTCATTGGAAGCATCGCCGTCATAAAGTTTACCGTCCCACAAAAATAAATCGGCGACCGTGCTTATAATCACGGTAAACTGATCATTGTATTTCGTGGCTTCCCAGGTTCCCGGACCCTCAATAGATTCCTGACTGTAGTAATATCCTCCCAAGGCCAACTCATTGTAAGTAACGCACTGCGCGTCATCACCCGGCACATCGGATAAAATATCAGTGTTATAAATGAGAGGCATTGTAAATACTGATGTACCGAATGTACCGACAGGCGGCGCGGCTATTGAAGTTACCGGCGGAATTATGCTTCCTATTGTAAACTTAGCGCCTGGATTAACAGTATTGTCAGAAACGATCTTGCAAACAGTTACAGAGCCATCCGAAACTGCATTAGCAGGATTAATGTGGCCTAAATTAAAGACCATCGCGACCGATAGAAACACCGTTAACAGAAAAAGTGTCTTTTTCATATGTTTTTAGTTATTTTATAAAAAATTTGCCCTTAGATTATTAGGGCCATATATTAGCATACAGATAAAAAACAGTCAATAGCCGGTTCGGTCCGCCCTTAATCCCGCAACAAATAGAGAATACTGGCTAGATATTTTAACAATTTCATAAAACGAAAAGAAAAAGTTTCTTCCGTTCGTTCTAAAGTAATCAGGAACGGCTCACTCTCCTTACTGCCGGCAGAAACCGTCTTTTCCACAAAATCAGATTTTGAAAAATTAAGTTTATCGTTTTTATATTGATAATACGGCAATTCAAAATAGCCGTTGTCCCGGGTTTTAGTCAGCCGGTAGCTATTTTTGACCTCAACGCCCTCAATCGGCCTGCCAAGTTCATCTTTTACGAAACCCGTAATAACCGCGGGCATAAAAAATTCTTTAAGCACGCTCACGGCTGACCTGGGAACAAGTCGGCCGTCCCAAAGAGCGGTTGACCCTCCGATATTCACCCAATAATTGACTCCGACTAATTCAGGAACCGATATCAGTTCCGACAAAGCATTCTGTATCCACTTGGCCTGATCAATCTCGGACATGTTGCCGTGAATATCAGGAATGGGCGCGCCGAATTCGCCAAGAACTATTTTGGCTCCCCCGCCTTGAGCTGACAGTTTTTTAATATCAGAAATTAATCTTTTTTGAGTTTTTACATAATGGTCAATCGTAATTACGCCTCCCAGAGCTGACGTAGTCGCTTTATTCATTATGAGAAAAGCGACATCGCCGTTCATTGAGTTGTAATTGAAAATAACATCGCGGTTAATTTTTTTAAAAACATTAGCCATCACTTTGTGTTCTTTTATCAAGAATTTCC
>Ga0155041_117_pt2 | contig 3338 bp, 4 predicted proteins | sample RifCSPhighO2_01_FD_106009 | JGI IMG/M metagenome (GOLD analysis project Ga0155041, IMG submission 106009) | Candidatus Doudnabacteria bacterium RIFCSPHIGHO2_01_FULL_46_14 | reverse complement strand
GTATAATGACTTCATTCGGGTGAACTGAAAGTTTCAACTTTCAATCACCCTCACTAGTCATTATAAATCAAAGCTCTCGCCGGGTTTAGGAACAACGGCATCCAGATTGAGAACTCTTTTGATTTTCCTTGAAAGCGCCAATGAGGAATCCTCTTCCCCTTGAACCACAAATACTTTCTTGAGTTTGCCTTCACCAGCGGCTTGTTTAACCCATTCTGTCAGCATATTTTGATCGGCGTGAGCCGAATAACCTCCGATCGCTTCAACCCTGCAGTTAACGGCAACTTTTTCGCCGAAAATTCTAACCTCTTTTTCTCCGTCCAATATCCTTCTGCCCAAAGAATTCTTGACCTGGTAACCAATGAACAAAATGGTTGATCTTGAATCGGATAAATATCTTCTTTCGTGGTGTAATATTCTTCCTCCGGTGGACATTCCCGAACCGGCGAGAATTATTTTCGGCGGAGGAACATCGTTGATCTGTTTTGATTCATCGGCCGTGCGGGTGAATTTCAATCCTGGAAAATTGAATATGTCGTCCCCGGAATTAATTACATATCGCGTTTTTTGATTAAAATAACTGGAATGTCTCTTGTAAACCTCGGTTAGATTAGTTGCAAGCGGCGAATCAACATATACGGGAATATTCGGAATCTTCTTCTCGTTTATGAGATTATTAAACTCGTATAGAATTTCCTGGGTTCTTTCCATGGCAAACGAAGGTATCATCAGAACGCCGCCGTTTTTTATAGTTTCAATGACTATGTTCTCAAGAAGATTTTTCCTTTCGTTCTTATCTTCATGGATACGCGAGCCATAAGCCGATTCTATAACGACATAGTCGGCATCGGTAACAAATTTGGTGGGCTGAAGAAGCGGAGTCGGTGGATTTCCCAAATCGCCGGTAAAATATATTTTGCCGGTTGTCTGGTTATCCATCGGATATTGTATCTCCACTATTGATGAACCCAATATATGTCCGGCATCATTAAGAACGGCTTTGATTCCGTCTCCGATATCAATACCCTCCTCATAATTGACATCTTGAGTCAATTTAAGCACTCCCTCCAGGTCATCAATGGAAAATAAAGGGTCGTGTCCGGCATCGTTAGCTTCCTGTTTAATTAAGTTAAGGTTATCCGGCAGAGCGTTTTTTACCAAATCAAGAGTCGCGCCGGTCGCGATAACTTTGCCCCTGAAGCCCTCTTTATAAAGTTTAGGCAAACGCCCGACATGGTCGGTGTGACTGTGGGTTATAAATATAACATCAATTCCTGACGGATCATATGGAAATTTTTCATAATTCAGATCTTCCGCGTATCTTGAACCCTGGAACATCCCACAATCAACAAGAATCTTCTTTGTCCCAAAATCAACGAGATAATTGGCTCCGGTAACGGATCTCGCTCCGCCGTAAAATGTTATATTAAAACTCATACAAATAATGATACCATGTAACCGATTATCGTCATTGTTGCTATCGGCGGCAAAGCGGCCATTGCCCTGCGCTTTTCCTGGTTTAGAAAAATAACATGAGTAAGAAAGAGTCCAAGCAAAGAAAACACGGCCGTAATAACCGCCGACATCATGGAAACCCTAACCAAAGAAGCCGCAAAGATCAGCGGCAACGCAATATCTCCCGAGCCGAGTACCATAAAATTCTCCCCTATTCCCGCTTTTGCTTCTTCTTTCCCGTAGAAAAATCCTCTGAATTTTAACGGTATTAAGAACCCGAATACGGCTCCGCTTTCAATCATGCTTTTCGCCATTGTTACCATGTGTTTGGTCACATAAACTGCTATTATGTCATATAGAGACAGAACAACCAGCAAGAGAAGTCCAAACTCAATGGAAATAGAAAGACCAAATACGGCTCCAATGCCTCCGATCCCCAGAATAATTCCTAGATTATGAAGCAATACGCTCCTCCCTATTGAGAATATAAAAGTAAAAACAATAGCTGTCGCCAAATTTAAAGGTGAAGGAATAAAAGTACCCAAAATCACCTGGGTTCCGGAGAAAACTATCAATAAAAGAAAAAGTTTGAATGAGAAACTGGCAATTCTTTTATGGCGAGCCACGAAAAAAATTGCTGCTAACAAAACAATTAAGATAACAAAATCTGTCGGCGTAAATTTTACGGCTCCGTACTCGCTGATATCGCCAAAATTAAAAGAGCGGCTATATGCGGTATACAGACCCACAGCCAGCGTAAGACCGAAAAGTATGGCTTCATTAATGAACAACGATAATCCAATTAGGAAATTCTTCATTATCTTACTATTATTGTAGCCGATTCTTCGGAGTTTTTCTCGTTATGGTAACTGAATATTCCTTTAGCGGCAAAGGTAAAAGCAAAGAAGCTTCCCTGCGGCACATCGCCGATGCTGTCAAAACCGACCAGATCATCGCCGACTATCCTAATGGGAAAAATGCTTTCGTTCTTAAACCTTACCGTGTCGCCGGCGTGAATTCTTAAATTTGTGGGACTAAAAACACCATTCCTGTAAGAAACCGTATAAACTCTCGGCTGTATCGCGTCCGGCGTCGGTCCGACGGATGAGCCGATATTTCCCGCCACATCCGGAACTACTGGTTCTCTGAACATGCTCACGGAAAGCGCCAGAAGCACCAGAAAAAGCACTATTAAAAGCCAGGACAGTCCGGCCGAATTGTTCAAAGCCCTTGTCTCTTTTTCTTTTTTTAAAGCAAGCTCCACCCGGACCTGACCCGGTTCCGGCTCAAATTTAGATTCAATTTGATCAAATATCGGTTCCATATATTATTATACTGAAAGTATACCATGCATGGATAAAAATTTAAAATGGCCATAGCTCTCCTTTTCTTGTTTAATTGTTTAAGAACTCACGGACAACATCCTTGTCTGACCAGGGAAGTTTCTTTCCTCCAGCCACAGCCATTGATATCTCTGAACCTTTTCCTGTAATTATAACTGTGTCACTCTCTCTGGCAGATTTTAATGCTGTTCTTATCGCTTCCCGGCGGTTAAGAACTTTAGAAACCTTTAAACTTTGAAAATTCTGACTTGATGAAATACCTGAAAAAATATCTTCAATTATTTTTTCAGGGTTCTCGTCGTAGGGATCTTCATTGGTCAGTATTATTTCATCGCAATATTCCGAGGCGATCCTGCCGAATTCCGGCCTTTTCCATTTATCCCTCCCACCGCCGGCGGCGCCTAAAACGCAAATCAACTTTAAATTTTTAAACTTTAAATTTTCTTTTAGTGTTTTGTAAACCGCTTCCAAACTCTCCGGCGTATGCGCATAATCAACCACCACATTGAACGGCTCCCGCTGAATAAATTCCATTCTTCC
>Ga0155041_115_pt2 | contig 3977 bp, 5 predicted proteins | sample RifCSPhighO2_01_FD_106009 | JGI IMG/M metagenome (GOLD analysis project Ga0155041, IMG submission 106009) | Candidatus Doudnabacteria bacterium RIFCSPHIGHO2_01_FULL_46_14 | reverse complement strand
GAAAGAGCGCAGTCATTCCGAAGATAACTATCGCTAAATAAACTAAAATCCGCCTTCTAGGCGGATTTTAGTTTATACAAAAAAGTTACAGATCAAGCCCCAATATTTCCCGGGCGCCGATACCGATAACATATGTTACCGTAACGGCAACGGCGATTACGATAATATTCGTAACGATGCGTTTAGCCACACGCATACCGGACAGAATGGCAATAATATACGAAACAACGACAGCGACCGCAACTCCTGCCGTAACGGAAGCAAGCGCGGTAGTGGCGCCAAAGAACACCGGCAAAACGGGTACCATTGCCCCGATGAAGTAAGAAATTCCGACGACCACGGCTGACGACATCGGACTTCTCTCCGGCATCTCCCCGGCTTCCCGCTCGCCCAAAAATTCCTTTTTCCCTTTTTCAATTTCCCCGACTTCACTCTCGGAAGACAGCGCCGCAAACAATCCGGCCGCCATAGAAATGGAACCGGCAACTGCTACCGTAAGCCCGGCCGCCAGCACGGATGTCGCGGAACCGAACGCGGCAAAAAATCCGGCAACTGCCCCCAAAATTTCGACCAGGCCGTCGTTAAATCCCAGGAATATGTCCCGTATCCGTTCAGGGTGCACTTTCCGGCGCGCCGCCTCCGAAATAATCTCGTCTTCATGCCGAAGCTCATCGGTTAGAACATCCCTCACAGCATCACCCAGCGGCGTCTCGCGGTAAGAATGCCAAAAATTAAGATACTTGCGCACACCGTAAATCTCAATGGATTCAAGCACTAAATGGATCCCCGCTTCTCCGAAAATCCGCGAGAACAAAAGCAATATACGAAGCTTGATCCGGCGCCGAATATCAAGCCGTTCTTCTTTCACGCCAAAAAACTCCCGCCAAAACATATAATGCCCTTCCTCAACCGAAATGAGACGGTCGATCATTGCGGCCGTCTCACCAGTCGCGTATGCGCGCGCGCTTTTATAAAGCGTTAAATCAAATAATTCATCAAGCACTAAACGCCGGACAAGAACTGGAGATATGCGTCCCTTAAAAGTAGAATTCATTCCGCACACCATAGCATCTTTTATCCGCCATTACAAAAATTGACAATTTAATGTTATTAATGTTATATACATAATTGAAATATATTCAGGAGGAACGATCATAGACAATCAAAAGGTAGAAATAAAAGAGACGCACAAATACGGTAAAGGCGTATTTGCTAAAGATAAAATTTACAAAGGCGAAATTATCGGTGCTTTTGACGGCGAGATCTACGAGGCAGAAAGAGCGATGCTCCTGCCTGCTGAACCTCCCCTGCGCGCCGGCAGATATGCCATTCAATTTGAAAGATACAGATGGCGGGACGGCAAAATTGACGGCATCGTCAGATATATTGATCATTCATGCGAGCCCAATTGCGGGATCAAAAACCTGCTTTGTGTTGTGGCCATGAGAGATATAGAGGCAGGAGAAGAAATAACATGGGATTACGCCATGACGGAGGACAGCGACTTCCGCATGGAATGCAAGTGCGGCAATTCATCATGTCGAGGCATTGTCGGAGCATATTCAATGCTATCCCAGGAAGTACGCAAAAAATACAACGGCTACATTTCAGAGTGGCTGACCAGAAACGCCTAAACGGCGTTTTTATATATTAGACCTACTGCTTAATAATTTTTCTACTGCAATTTCCATATTTTGGCTGCGACTTTGCGAAAAATTCTCAACATATACGCCGTATATGCTTCAAATTTTTCGCTTTGTCTCGCTCAAAATATGAAAATTTCGTTACGAAAATTATTAAGCAGTAGGTCTAACTAAAAACTAACCGAGCAGGAAATATAAGGCGGCTCCAAGGAGCACCAGGTCAAATTCCCATCCGGTAGAGTTTGTAGATGAAAATGGGGTGTTCCACTTGAACTTTTTCATATAAATAGCGCCTAGCATTATCACCGCAAGCACAAGACCCGCTTCGCGTACATACATTCCGAATATCAAAGCCGCGGCCGAGGCAATTTCCACGATACCGTGCAAACCCCCGCCGACACCAAAGAAATCTTTCATCTTCTTGAGTTTGGGCCAGCCGTGATAAATAAATACTACCCCAACCGCAATTTGGAGAAACCACATCCCCCATCCGCTGTAAACATTAAAAAAATCTAACATAAGCACCCCCTGTTCATACAAGAATTTTATCAAAAATAATAAAAATAACAAAACCCCGTCATGGCGGGGCAATATTTTTATATAAAATGCGGCATTAGGCCTTCTAATTTCAAAGCTCGGATCCAGCGGTTCATACCTATACCGCCTCCGGAACGCCGAATGAGTTTCAAGGCCAGGAAAGCTTCCAGTTCCCTCTCAACTCTTTCCTTTGTAAATTTAGCAAAGAGCGTCTTAGCATACGCTCCCCCGCTAATATTGTAGAAACGGTCGCGCATTTCTTCTACATTCGTACTTCTCTCCGCCGAGCCGATTGTCTCAATACCATGTAGAATAACATCTATCTTTTTGGCAACATCGCCCTCGCGTTTCATATTCCAAAAAGGCGAAGTAAACTCCGGAAAGCAATTTAATAAATAGACGGGCCCATATTCTTCGGCTATCCTCGTTTCATGCTCGCCGGTAAGCTCCCGTACACCGTAATGCGCGGCTGTCGTCTCGTATGATTGGTTGAAAAAAATATGTTTTCCAAAACCGGAATATAGCAAAAGTTCTATTTCTAATTGCCTCAAATTATCCATATCACCAGACATCTCAAACTCAAACATAGGAAAGATGAGATTATGTCTGCCTTCCTGCGGATCCGGCTCCTGCCGATAACTCGTAGTAACACAGTAAAATCCTCGAACTTTGGGATTGCGCAATAATTCTTGCTCAAGCCACATTTGTCCAGTTTGGGGCAACGGCCATACTTCACCGGCATAGTTGAATGTAGCGACATTGAAAGGATCTTCGCAGGCCGAGAGGATTGACAGACGATGCTGAACTGACGCTTCTATGAATCCTCTGCTCCTAAAAAAATACCTCAATACACCTATAGAAAAATTAAATTCTTTTGAGTCAACCGGATCTATGAACGAATGCATTTCACGCCTCCTGTTAAATAACAAGTTATGCTATTGTAGCACAAAACAGCCGAAACACAACCTTACCTGGAATAGGCAGAATTTATTTAAACAAAATCGGAATTTCCAGCGCGTCGGAATACATAGAAAGACCCGACGGATTGTCTTTTTGGAAAATTAGCGTACCGCGCTTGCTGAAATCACTCTCGCCACTCGGGTTTGCAAATTCAATAGTCCCCTCAAACGGCACAAATTCTTGCGTCATCCATGTTGATTCAGGGTTATTAGGATCAAGAATTGCGCTCGCATAGGACTGCGCTATTATCTTTCCGTCCCAATCAACAAGAACGATTGGAAATGTTGCCTCAAAATACCACGCACCGCGCGCCAAGCCCCGCACCGTAAGCGGCGAAGTAATAACCGAAAGCGGCTTTGGTTCGCTGACAACGATCAAGTCGCGTTTGGAAGCAATATGCTCGGCAACATCTGCCGGAATTTCCACCTGCGTAGAAGAGTCATTTGTATTCCACCATACCTCTACGCCGAGCATAAAACCAAGAACGCCCAACGCGAAACCGATAACGATAAAGATCCCGATAACCCAAATAACAATTTTGTTGGATATTTTTGAAATAGGAATTTTTTATTTCTGAATTACTTATAAATTTATTTATGCCTTCTTCTGCTTGCCAGAGCTTCCAATCTGATTCTCTTAATTTCCAATCGCTTCTTGGTTTTGTGAGAATGTGATTTCCTATATTTTCCCAATCCCGTGCTTCTTTTTGCCATATATGTTTTTTATCCATCAAACAGTCAAGACCGTAAGGCCTTGACTGTTTGATGTCATTAGAAACCGCCGCATTATTACGGTGTCGGTGTCGGTGTCGGTGTCGGGGTCGGGGTCGGTGTCGGT
>Ga0155041_109_pt1 | contig 5779 bp, 7 predicted proteins | sample RifCSPhighO2_01_FD_106009 | JGI IMG/M metagenome (GOLD analysis project Ga0155041, IMG submission 106009) | Candidatus Doudnabacteria bacterium RIFCSPHIGHO2_01_FULL_46_14 | reverse complement strand
CGATTGTGCTTTCATCCGCCGTACGAAGCCTGTATCTACCGTGTAACAGCCTTTGAATTTCCGGTATTCTTTCTCGCTTGCGAAGCGTTCTTTCTGTATCCGTGTCTGGTACACGACATCGACTTTGCGGATGACCGCGCTCAAGTTTTCCGTCTCTTCATACTCGATTGCGTGTTTTGTCAGATACTTTTTTATATCACTCCCGACTTTGAGAGCTTTCGGCGAGACGAAATATATTTTTATGCGATCGTATTTTCCCAAGAGATACGCCAGAGAACGGATGGTCCGACCGTGTTTGAGGTCGCCGACCAGAGCAATGGTAATCCCGTCTATTTTCCCGAGCTCTCTCGCTATCGTGTAGAGATCAAGCAAGGCTTGCGTAGGATGCTGTCCGGTACCGTCTCCCGCATTGATCACAGGAATTGCCGACACGAGCGAAGCTTTTTTCGACGCGTCTTTCTCGTAGTGGCGGAGCACGATCACGTCGGCATAGTTGCCGATTACCCGAATGGAATCTTCCAATGTTTCTCCTTTTGCCGCCGAAGAAAACTCTTTCGCATTTTCCGTCGTGATGACGCTTCCGCCCAACCGGAGCATCGCGGATTCGAAAGAAAACCGGGTTCTGGTGCTCGGCTCGTAGAAGAGGGAGGCCAGTATTTTCCCTTTGAGAGGATTACCCGTTTTCTTTTCTAAGCCGTCTGCCGTAGAGAAAATGGTATTGATCATTTTTTTATCGAACTGCTGTGATTCGATGATATGCTTCATGTGTTTACGGTGTTAGGAAAGAAAAGGGGGTCAAATATATTTATTACCAGTTTCTCTGTCTGCTGGCAGGCGAGCGCAGTGGCAGGCAACCAACATCGGGGGCATGCTTCACGGTGTAATACTCGTTATTTTTAGTATAGTAGCATGGAAAAGGTACCTGACCCATTTTTCTCAATGAAGTTGAGATGGGAATGCCCGAAGTTCATGATGTGCGACCATTTCATCATATCCTTTATTGAAAGTGGCGCGAAGTTTATTCTTATCCCGAGTGAGGAGTCCAGCCGGGGAATGTGTGTTCCGAATACGAATAATAAACAATGGAGCATCATTATTTTTTGAAGGCCGATAGATTTCACTTTTTTTGAATTTATTTTTGAAAAATTTATCTATGAACCGCACTCGAAAATTTTCTTGATGGCTTTCTATGACAATGATATGCGTCGCACCAAGTGATCGTGCTTTTGCAATGGAATCCTCAATCGTTAGACCTAAATCGCCATCTTGATAGTCGAACCCTTCCAAGAGAATTCTCTTCCCATAGATAAATGGAACAGCCATGCTTGCGCGAAGAATTTCGAAAATATCCAGCGAATTGTTTTTTGAGAAGAATCGAGATTGTTTTTGGGTGTGAATATCTGTAGCGGGAAAAAACCAATCCGTCGAGGATGACATGATCCTTTCTGTATCCAGTGGCGCCTGCTTTTTAAAGACGGTATCTATAAGATAATCTATATCGAGAATCGGTTTTCTGAGACGAAATTCTATGAACTTCTTGGTTGCGAGAAGCTCGGTCCAGATACGTTCGATGTCTTCGTATTGCCCGGCGAGGTAGTAGGCGAGTGATCCTGCGCCGCCAGAAACACCGATGGTAATATCGGGTGTGGTTATATGAAACTCTTTGGCGAGAGCAACGAGCGCGCCGCCAGAATATGCGCAACGCATTCCGCCACCAGTACAAATGATAGCTAGTTTCACGATAGTTATGATTTTAGATTTTGCAAAGGCGGGGGTGGTATTTTTGTTAAGAGCGAGAGATGTTTTGTGGAGCAATCGTCTTTTTATGATGAGGATTTACAACTCCGTATATTTTGCTCTATTCCCCTTGGCTTTTTCTATCGGGTGTTTGACTCGATTCTTTCCTATTTTCTTTTTGAACGTTTCCGAAATGTCTATTTTGGGGTCATGACTGAGAAGCAGGATGTGATAGAGGATGTCAGCGCTTTCTTTTCCGACAGCCGTTTTGTGTGTTTGTATATACTCCTCAGTTTCCTCTGTCTTTTTCAACTGAAAGCGTTCGAGTAGCTCTCCTGCTTCCAACACGAGCGAAATAGCCAGATCCTTCTGGTTGTGGAATTATTTCTAATCCCGCTCTTCCCGAAACTTCAGGACAATCTCGGTCAGCTCTTTGATATCAGTCATAGTGCGGAAGTTAATGTAATAAGTATCTGGTACATCCATTGCGAAGGAAAGCAGGGGAATATCGATAAAGAAAAAAAGAATTGTATCAGATTTCATGGTCATACATCTATGCCCACCGGCCTTCTTCAGTGCGAGAACCAGGTGATTTTTACGATGGTCGCGGAGAATCTGGGAGCTCGCCGTTTGCTTTCATATGATAACATATGAAAGTTTTGCTTTATCTGATGGTCGCTACTATGGCCATATGGTCGCTTATGCCGGATTGGAGTCGGACATTCTCTATCCCATAGTGCGCGGTACTGAACAATCCGTCAATCATACGGTGCTTTTTCCCTTTTATCCTGTGCAATTCCGGATCAAGACTGGTCAGATGCTGTGGCGGGATATGGTCCTGATACCGCTCCGCTATCGCATCGAATGTTTCTCTCCCGCGAGGCGCATTCATATCGCCGCAGAAGAGAATCTCGTCATACCCGGACAGAATAGTCAGAAGAGCGGAGAGGTCTCGGCGCTGACGGGGAGTGGACTGTCCATCCGGTGTCCATGTGAAATGAGTGGTGGCGACAGTGTAGGGAATTCCATCAGCCGTAATTTTTGCAGAGAGTAACACTCTGTTTAATGGGTCTGTGATTTCATCGTGCCAGACACGCGGTTGATTACCATATCGGGTATAATAGTGTGATTGAATGTTGTCTAGAGGAAAGGGAGAAAAAATCCCCACTCCGATGATTTTTTGTGAATCTGCGGGCGGCAGAACACCCATCGGGGCGAAGATACTCTGCGCATCGAGCGCCTTTTCAAAAATAGGTACATCGCGTTCCAATAGCTCCTGAAGACACAGGACATCTGGTTTTTCACGGCGTATAAAATCAAGCACCCTGTCGATGTGCTTCTCGTCTTCGATATTGATGGAAATGAGTTTGAACATGAGCTGGGGTTCTGGGACGAAGGTTAGAACTATTTTGATTGGACGGGGGATCCTTTATAGATCTTGAACTGAACCACCACTATCCAAGAAACGATCATTCCTAAAGACATGGGAATGATAAGGACAAGGTCTTTTTGAAGGAACCCATATAGCGACCAAAATGAATATGATATAGCTAATATGAAAAAGTAAAAGAAAGAAAGTCCTTCCATGCTTTTTCGTATGTAATTTTTATAAACCTGAGAGCTTAGCCCAAGTCCTGTTACTACTAGGGATAGGATGACTGTGAATATCTTTATCGTTGTCATATATTTGCTGGGGAGGTAGGAGAACCTCACTGCTCACTTTCATATGATACCACGAGGCAATATGGCTGATAATAATACATACGCCTTAGAACTTCTGTTTTTCCCATAATTCGAAAAGTCTGCCTTTGGCTTGGTAGAGTTCATCGAAACTTCCTGACTCGATGATCTCGCCTTTCTCGATGACGAGAATCTTGTCCATTTCGCGGATAGTCGTCAGCCGGTGCGCGATGACGACAGCCGTCACTGTCTGAAAGAACTTGTGCAACGAGTCGCGTATTTTCTCTTCCGATTCCAGATCCAAGTGTGATGTCGCTTCGTCCAGGAGCAGTATCTCCGGCTGCTTGTAGACCGCCCGGGCGATCCCGAGGCGCTGTCGTTCGCCGCCCGAGAGCTTGACGCCTTTCTCTCCGATAAATGTATCGAGACCGGAGGGGAGTTTGGATGCGAAATCCGCGACATGCGCGATATCAAGCGCGCGTGTCAGATTCTGCTCGCTACGGCTCTCGGCGCTCGCGATGGTTATATTCTCGCGCAACGTGAAGTTGAATACTTCGGTATCCTGCAGCACGACGCTGACTTGTTTGAAATAGTCCTGCTTGTCGATGCGCTTGATGGATATGTCGTCAAAGAGTATGTCGCCTTCGAAACTCTCGTTTTCCTTCAGCAACAATTTCAAGAGAGTGGATTTTCCCGCTCCGGAGAGGCCGACGACGCCGACGCGCTCCCCGCGGCGTATCTCGAAGGATATATTCTTGAGCACCTTGTTTTTCCCATACGAGAAAGACAGGTTTTTGACCGTGATTTTCTTCCAGTCGGTGGGCAGCTCGATTTTGTTTTCCTTGCTATCGATCAATACCGGTTCGTTCAATGTTCGTTGCATACGGGCTATGCCGTATTTGCAGACGACCAGATCCTGCGTGACTTCGGACAATTCATCGACGGATTCGACCAAGCTGCTGAAATACCCGTAGAAGAGGATGAGGATGCCCACCTCATACTTTCCTTCCGCGATGCCGTACGCGATAAGGATCATCAGTCCGATCCTGAAAAGAAGCGTCCAGAAATTAAGTATCATCGATCGGATCTGGAAACGGAAAATACGCTCCTTGATCTTGCTGAAAGCCGATGCGATCTGATCCCCTATCATTTTCAGGATATTGTCCGCCATGGCCAGCACTTTCACGCTCCGGATATTATTGATCGTCTGGAACATCAGTCCGAGCACTCTTTCTTCCATGACATCCACCTCTTGAGAAACGATGGAGGCTCGTTTCAGCAGGAAGAAAGAAATGATGAAATAGCTGATCAGGAAAACGATCATCGAGACACCGACGCGCGCGTCGAAACGGGTCAGGATGAAAATCATTCCCACGAAATTGACGCTGATCTCGATGAAATTATTGATCCACATGCGTGCGATGCGGTTCAGCCCGTCGGAGCCTTTCTGGATTCTTTTCAATTTGTTGCCGGCGTTTTCCTTCTCGTGCCAGGCGATGTCCAGGAGCGACAGGTGACGTATCATCTGCATCTGAGAATCGAGCGCCACTCTTTCGGCGACCTGGTACCCGATGGATTTCGCGAAATGCCTGAAAGCATATTTCGATGAGAATGCGAGCACGAGCAACGCTATGATGATCCAGAAATATCGCAGCGAGTCTCCGATCGCGTAATGACTGAAAAAAGTCACGATCAGAGCGACGCCATAGGACGGATAAAGATTCGAAATGTCGCTGATAAACCTGAAAATCGAAGCGACAAAAAAACGCCACTTATATGGCTTGGTTACCGCCCAGACATCCTTGACCAGCGTCCAGTTGGAATATTTGATCAGATCCTGTTCAATATCTTTGTCTTTCATGTGAGTCATCTAAAATAAAAAGAAATATAGCGGCTGAGACTCTAGGACGAAGTTGGAGCTTATAGTCAGCAATAAGCTAGAAATTCTTTGATTAATGTTTCATTAATTTATTCCAATGCGGTCTCGGTAAGACAGCTTTTGATCCGGACTGACACATAGGACAATCATTTTCAGAATATAAATTTCCCCTTTCAGATAATGCCGAGAGAATTTCTATTCCGAGGAGTTTTTTCATTCCAGAAAAATTACCGATTGTGAATAGAGGGGACTCGATTTTCGCGTGCATTTTAATCAAAATATTGATTGTTTTTTTGATACTTCCTCCCGAGTAGATATCATCGCCTATAATAATAACTTTCTGGCCTCTCTTGATATCAAAATTACACGCATCATTTTCTATATCCACATAGCCAAACTTTGCTCCAGATTCTCTGGCAAGAACGTATGCAATGGCTAGGCCGAATGGAGGATAGGTCATTATCCAATCCGGTTTTATTTTTT
>Ga0155041_112_pt1 | contig 6224 bp, 4 predicted proteins | sample RifCSPhighO2_01_FD_106009 | JGI IMG/M metagenome (GOLD analysis project Ga0155041, IMG submission 106009) | Candidatus Doudnabacteria bacterium RIFCSPHIGHO2_01_FULL_46_14 | reverse complement strand
GAAACGCTATTACGCTTGCTGATCCGGTTGAATTCGATAAGCTTGTTGAAAACTATCCGGCTACGACATTGCAGGCTTCGGGCCCGTCAGTCGGATTACCCTGGGGCGAAATGGGGAACTCCGAAGTCGGACACTTGAATTTGGGGGCGGGCCGAATCGTGGGCCAGGATTTATCCCGGATCACGACAGCGATTGAGGATCGGAGTTTTTTTAAAAATCCAGTATTTCTCGAAGCTATCGACCACGTGAAAAAAAATGACTCGGCTTTGCATCTCGTCGGACTTATTAGTCCCGGGGGCGTGCATAGTTATGACGAGCATGTCTATGCGCTTTTAGGATTAGCTTCCGAATATGGTTTGAAAAAAGTTTACCTTCACATGTTCCTGGATGGTCGGGATACACCGCCGCAGATTGCCCTGGAGAGCTTGGCTAAACTTACCAAAAAAATGCAGGCCTTTAATACGGGTAAAATCGCCACAGTCACCGGCCGGTTCTACGGGATGGACCGGGCTGAACACTGGAACCTTACTGAGCAGACATATTGGGCTATGGTCGACGGGATGGCCAAACAGGCAGGGTCAGCCCAAGCTGCAATTGAAGATAATTATGCCCAGCATATATATGACGAAATGGTGCCGCCAACCGTGATTATGCAAGATGACGGCAAGGTGGCAGTCATGAACGACCATGACGCAGTTATTCACTTTAATTTTCGTCCAGATCGGGCATTGCAGATTGTCCGGGCGCTGGTGGAACCAGGGTTTAGTAAATTCACCAAACCACCCCGACAATTTAAGGATTTATTCGTCGTGACCATGACTGAGTTTGCCAAAGATCTCCCGGTGAAGATCGCATTCCCGCCACAGGAAGTCTCCAATAGCATCGCCGAAGTTATAAGCAAAAAAGGGCTGCGCCAGTTCCATATCGCGGAATCAGAAAAGTATGCCCACATTTCGGTATTTTTTAATGGCGGCGTTATCAACCCGTTTCCAGGCGAAGATCGGAAAATAATATCTTCGCCGTCTTCTAATTATCAAAATTATGTTGATGTTCCGGAAATGTCTGCGGGAAAAGTTACCGAAGAACTGCTGTCGAAATTGAAAGAGAGCTATACTTTTTTTCTGGTGAACTTTGCCAACCCGGATATGGTGGGGCATACCGGGAACATGAAAGCCTGCATTCTGGCAATTAAGTTTATCAACGAATGTATTAAAAAAATCGCCGAGGAATGCATAAACCAGGATATCTGCCTGGTCATTACCGCAGACCACGGCAATATTGAAGAATTGCTGGATATTCGCTCGGGCGGAATAGATAAGGAGCATTCTACTAACCCGGTGCCTTTCATGCTCGTAGGCAAGCAGTTCCAGCGGCGCCACCCACGGACCACAGGACTGGCATCTTTGGCGGGGACCGTACCGGTGGGCGTGCTTTCCGACGTGGCCCCGACTTTGCTAGAATTATTAGGGATTCCTAAACCTCCGGAAATGACGGGTATTAGCCTGCTGCCCCAAATGATTAAGCAAAGTGAGATTTAATTTCTATTCAAATGAGTAAAAAAGTTTTAGTCGTTGATGACGATTTTGGCCAAAGGGATTTATACCTCGAGCTTTTTCGCGAGGCGGGCTTCGAAGTCACGCCGGCCAATGATGGGCAGGATGCCTGGGAAAAAATTCAAAAGGACCGGCCGGACTTAGTGTTTACTGGGATTTTAATGCCACGGATGACTGGATTTGAGCTGGTTGATAAATTACGCCATAACAAGACAACCGAAACTATCCCGATCATAATTTTTTCCCACCTGGGACGGGAAGAGGATCGTAAGAAAGCCTTGGGATTGCCATTCGTTGCATTTATGGTGAAAGGCTACGATCGGACGACCAAAATCTTGAAGCAAGCTAAGGATATGGTCAACTCAGATCATCCTGGTATAAATATCCTGCCCGACGAAGATGACCGCCAAGGCTTCACGGTCATCTAAAAATCGCCTTAAAGGCGATTTTTTGTTATCATTCCAGTATGCCAAAGTTTATCCCAGGTTTAGAACTTTCTCGAATGTTTTTTGAAGAGGCAGTTCAGCCTATTCTCAAATCAGGTTTTCCACAACTCAAATACTCTGCCGGCCTCATAGGTTGGGGCTCAGAGGTTTTAGGGTATGACACGTCCGAATCCTCAGATCATAATTGGGGACCGAGACTACTTTTGTTTTTGGGAGAATCTGACCATAAGAAATACCAAGAATCAATATCAAAAGTTTTAAGTAACAAGTTGCCTCAGGTATTCCGAGGGTTTCCTACTAATTTCAGCAAAGCCAGGGAGAAAAGCGTACGTAATATGATATACAAAAAGTCGGGTAAGGTAGATCACATGGTTCAGATTTTTACGCTGAGATCTTTTTGTGAAATGCGTTTCGGTTTTGATATAACAAAGAATCTAACAAGGACAGATTGGCTAATAATGTCGCAGATTAGGTTATTAGAGGTAATAAGCGGCGCGGTGTTCCATGATGATATGGGTTTAAGTAAATTGCGCAACAAGCTAAAATACTTTCCCCAAGATGTTTGGCTTTATCTGCTGGCATCCCAATGGAGTAAAATTTCTGAGGAAGAGGCGTTTGTAGGTAGAACCGGCGATGTGGGTGATGAGCTCGGTTCACAAATTGTTGCCGCCAGGCTTGTTAGAGAGCTCATGCGGTTGTGTTTTTTAATGGAAAAGAAATATATAACGTATACCAAATGGTTTGGAACGGCTTTTCAGGACTTGAAGTCAGCCAAACGATTGTTACCTATATTCCGCAAGATTAGTTTGTCAAAAAACTGGAAAGAACGGGAAAAATATCTTTCTGCGGCTTATTCAATTGTTGCTAAAATGCACAACGACTTAAAAATTACCAAGCCGATGGTAACTAAAACTACTAAGTATTTTGGCCGGCCATATTTAGTCATCCATGCTGATGCCTTTGCAAGTAATATCCGTGAAAAGATAGCTGATAAGAGATTGCGCAGGCTTGAATTGATAGGTTCAATAGACCAGTTTATTGACAGCACTCCTGTCAGCGAGAGGGTGCAATCAAGAAAAAAATTAGAAACCGTATATCAAAAATGAAAAAACAATGGGTTGTTAAAACACTAGAACAGTCCCCGCCGGAACTACCTGAATACCCTGGCTTAATCCTCAAACTTTTGGCTTTACGAGGGATTACGACAGATGAGGCAATTCGGGATTTTTTGGACCCGGATTATAATAAGCTTCATGATCCTTTTCTTTTCAAGCAAATGCAGCCGGCGGTTGAGCGGATTCGGTCAGCCATTGAAAGAATGCAAAAAATTACGATTTATGCCGATTATGACGCGGACGCCATCACGGCCGCGGCTACTTTATATTTGGCGCTGCAAAAACTGGGAGCGATTGTCGATTGTTACATTCCGGATCGATTCGCAGAAGGTTACGGGTTAAATCCGGATGCGATAAAAAATATTTGCCAAGGCGGCACGAATTTGATTATCACCGTGGACTGCGGCATTAATGCCGCGGAAGAAGCCGAAGTTTGCAAAAGTTTAGGCGTGGATCTGATAATCACGGACCACCATGAGTTGACCGGCGGTTTACCTCAGGCTCTTGCTATCATCAACCCAAAAAATCCGCATGATGAATATCCTTTTTCATATCTAACAGGGGTCGGTGTGGCATTTAAATTAGTCCAGGCTTTATTCACATCGGCCCCGACGCTGCGGTCGGGGCAACCGGCTGTCGCCGGTTGGGAAAAATGGCTACTCGATTTAGTTGCGCTGGGGACAGTGGCTGACCTACAAAGCCTCAGCGGGGAAAACCGCATTTTAGTCAGCTTCGGACTGAAAGTTCTGGCTAAAACCCGCTGGCCGGGGCTAAAGGCATTATTGGCCACCGCCGCTTTAAAATCAGACAAATACGACGCATTTACTCTGGGCTTTATTCTCGCGCCGCGGATTAATGCTGCGGGCAGAATCAAACATGCGGATGCGGCGTTTAAGCTTTTGATTTCACAGAATCCGCTGGAGGCCGAAACTTTAGCTAAAGAATTAGACGAGCTTAACCGCCATCGCCAGGTTTTGACCGAGCAGATCACGAGCGAAGCCCGATCCCAACTGGAATTGATTGCCGATAAAAAAGTGTTATTAGCCCTCGGAGCTGACTGGCCCAAAGGCGTGGTGGGATTGGTTGCCGGGAGGCTTTCTGAGGAATATAATCGGCCGGTGCTGGCCCTTTCCAGCTCAGGCGGGGTAGCAACCGGCTCAGCCCGGTCCACTGCAAATTTCGACATGGTCGCCGCCTTGAAATTTGCCCAGGAGTTGCTGCAGAAATATGGCGGACATACCCAGGCGGCTGGATTTACGCTGGCCACGGAAAATGTTTCAGGTTTCCACCAGAAACTTCTGGAATACGCTGAAGTCTCAGGCCACATAATCGCCGAGCCGGTGAAGGAGGTCGATGCCGAAGTGTTCGCTTCAGACATAACCTGGGACAATTTAGGCTATTTGGAGCGGTTGGGACCTTACGGTTTTGGCAATCCCAAACCTAAGCTCCTGGGTCGGGGATTGGAAGTTGTTGAATGTAAGACCGTGGGCGCCAGCAACCAGCATTTGAAATTAAAAGTGAGGTTTGGAGAACATATGTTAGAAGCAATTGCGTTTAGCCAGGGGTTTATGGTTAAAATGTCGTTGCTTGGTAAAAAAATAGATGCGGTTTTTGAACTGACCGCCAACGAATGGAACGGGCACAAAGATATGCAATTAAAAATCTCGGATTTAAAAATCAATGACTAAAGTTACTCTCTACACTGACGGTGGGGCGCGCGGGAATCCGGGGCCGGCCGCAATCGGAGTTGTGGTTTACGATGAGTCAGGAAAGATTTTAAGGAAAATCTCCCGCCAGCTGGGACTGGCCACGAATAACCAGGCGGAATACCAAGCCCTGATTGCCGGATTGGAGGCTGCGGTGGCTTTGCATGCCACGGAAGTGGCGTGTTATTTGGATTCAGAATTAGTGGTCAAGCAGATGCAGGGAAAATATAAAATCCGGGAAGCGGGCTTGCAAGAATTGGCGCCGCTGGTTTTTCGGCTGGTGAAAAATTTCGTCCGGGCTGAGTTTATCCATGTCCCCAGGGAAAAAAATAAACTAGCCGACGAGCTAGTTAATAAGGCTTTGGATGACGCGGGATTCTAGGATTACCTAATCTCGTATCGGTTGATTAGCGAATTATTGAAAGTATACAAAGTTTTGCCATCGGCCGACACCGCAAAGCTTGAGCCGATACCTATGTCGTCCGTGATAGTATAAATATTTCTGTGATCCCGGCCATCAACCTCGATGGCTTTGATTTTATTTTCATTCAGGAAAAATATATAGCCAGTCGCCCAATTTAGGCTGGGGTTTTTTATTTCACTGGAACTTCGTAAAATCAATTGGGTGGTTTTGTTAGAAGAGTCGTAAAGCCAGATTTCGTTGGAGTTGGTAAACATCAACTGTTTTGAGATCGGATCGAAATTCGCTGAGTTTACCGGACCATAGATTTTTTCGAAACTATCGTTGAGCACATAGAGATTTTGGTCCAAAATCGCGTAGATTTGATTATTGCCTCGAATCAGTTGGCTTGTTACTGAGGCTGGGACCGAAGAGCTGATTATTTGGGTGGCATCAGTATTCAGATTCAACTGTTTGAGTTGCAGGCCCTGGGTATACCAGAGGTTATTACCATCCAGCGTAAAAGTATTAACTGATTTAGCTAGAACCACAGGGGATGCGTTATCTAAAGACAATAAATCAGTGCCAACCAAAGCTACGCTATGGTTACCGTTAGTTTCGGCTTTTTGAATTTGGGTGATTTGTTTGTCCGTCAGGCCCCATTTGCTTCGGCTCTGGAATAATTCAAAGACTTGGCTGCTATTTTGCCAGACCACCGAAGTCCCCGGGCCGATTTGGGCCAATAAGTTTTTAGCGATGCCGCCTAAACCGGTAACGTCACCGCTTACGGTGTTAATGCTGCTGGCTTTTTGGTTCTCGTCTAAGAAAACTATTTCGTCTCCCAGTTTAGATATGCTGGCCTGCAGTACGTTCCAGGATTTGGATAATTTTATTTGGTCATAAAATAATGTGATGGTATCACGGTCAGCGGCAGCCCAAGTGACCAGCTGAGACCGCAGTGAAAATCTTTTAGTCCAAGGCTGGTAGTCTGATTTTTCCACCCT
>Ga0155041_108_pt1 | contig 7053 bp, 8 predicted proteins | sample RifCSPhighO2_01_FD_106009 | JGI IMG/M metagenome (GOLD analysis project Ga0155041, IMG submission 106009) | Candidatus Doudnabacteria bacterium RIFCSPHIGHO2_01_FULL_46_14 | reverse complement strand
TTGGAAAATTTAAGCCGTTTGGCTATTTGGTAGAGCATTTTTTTGCCAACATGTTCGTGACCATGAAAAGTCCAGCCAATTTTGGGGACAAACCGCTTGGTAGCGGGTTTGCCGATATCATGGAAAAGCCCGGCCAAGCGCAACCAAACATTGGTAGACTGGGTAGCCACGTTATCCACCACTTTGAAGGTATGGGTGAGATTATTTTTGTGCTGGTGGCCAAAAATTTCTTCCACGCCGTCGAGTTTGGAAATTTCCGGCAGAATAATATCCATGAGGCGGGTTTGAAACAACAAAACCAAGCCCACGGAGGGCTCCGGAGCGGCGAAAAGCTTTAAAAGTTCTTCCTGGATGCGCTCACCGGAAATAATCTTGATGCGTTCGCGATTTCGGTGAATGGATTCAATGGTCTTCGGATCAATGGAGAAATTGAGCTGGGCTGAAAACCGAATAGCGCGCAACATGCGCAAAGGGTCGTCGCTAAAGGTGGTGTCGGGATCAAGCGGAGTGCGCAGAACTTTATTTTTAATATCCTCTTGGCCGTGGAATTGGTCAATTATTTTCTTTTTTATAGTAGCTAGGCTTGCCGTCCGAAGTCCGCTGAAAGCGGACGTAGGTACGGCCATGGCATTAACCGTAAAGTCGCGCCGCGCTAAATCTTCTTCCAGGGTGGCCAACTCTACTTTGGGTTTTCGTGAATTGATAGCATAAGATTCCGAACGAGCGCCGGCAAACTCCAGAATTATTTCACTCTCTCCTTCGCCAATGATATAGCGCGCGGTATCAAAATTAGGAAATTCTACTAGGCTCCCCGCCTTCGCTTCTTCGGAGCTACGACGAGGCAAGCCATCTTCTTTGCTTATGGCTTCGTCAAATTTTTTAGCAAATTCCAAGCCGCTGCCTACCACGACAAAGTCAATATCTTTCCCCGAAGGGGCCCCTTCGGGGTTTCTCTCCCGACCAAGCAAAATATCACGCACAAAACCGCCCACAATATAAATAGGGGTTTCGTTATTTTTGCTGACGGTGTTAATAATTTTGAGAATTTGTCGGATATTCATATTGTCATTGCGAGCGTAGTGAAGCAATCCCCCAACACAATGCTGTCATTGCGAGGAAGAAGGGACGACTGACGAAGCAATCCCACATTTTATAAATGAATTTCATCATAAAGGTCTCGCCACGTCGGATTCATTGAGTTAACTAGATCGATTTTCTTTTGTCGCGAACCGCCTTTAAGTTGCTTTTCACGAGCGATAGCATCGCGAATGTCTCTATACTCTTCGTAATGAACTAACTTATTGATATTATACTTTTTGGTAAAACTATTATGATAACTTTGCTTTGTTTTATGTTCATAACCACGGCGGAGCAAACTATTGGACACACCAATATATAGGACAGAATGGTTTTGGTTCGTCATGATGTAAACGAAAAAGTGATATTCTCGTAGCATACATAGCTCTGAAAAACACGGGATTGCTTCGTCATTACGCTATCGCTTCATTCCTCGCAATGACAAGATCAGATTTTCTTGTTTCTTCCCGTTCTATTTTCGGCCGCTTCTTCGGTAATCCAGCCTTCCTTAACAAGCTGTTTTAGGGAGTTTTCCATGGAAACCATACCTTCTTTAACACCGGTTTGAATGGCGGATTTTATTTGACTGATACTATTTTCGCGGATAAGGTTGGCGACAGCCGGGGTGTTTATTAAAATTTCCCGGGCCGGAGCGCGGCCCTTGTCTTTGGCAGGGATAAGCTGCTGGGCCACAATACCGCGCAGTACGGCCGAGAGCTGAATAAGCACCTGCTTTTGCTTGCTGCCTTCAAACACATCCACAATTCTTTCCACGGCTTCGGCGGCTGAGGAGGTGTGGAGGGTGGAAAACACCAAGTGACCGGTTTCGGCGGCGGTGAGAACGGTAGCAATAGTTTCAGGGTCGCGCATCTCCCCTACAAATATGACGTTTGGGTCCTGGCGGAGTACATATTTGAGAGCGTTGGCAAAAGATTTGGTGTCACTTCCCACTTCGCGCTGTTCAATAAGACTTTTTTTATCTTTAAAGATAAATTCGATAGGATCTTCGATGGTTACGATGTGCGCCTTTCGAGTTTTATTAATCTCTTCAATGATTGAGGCGATAGTGGTGGATTTACCCGAGCCCGTTGGACCGGTGATTAAAACCAGACCATCGAGAAGATTGGAAAATTCTAAAAGAGTTGGTTCAAAATGCAGGTCTTCCGGAGTGGGGATCTCGGCCGGGATGACACGGGCGGCCAGGCCGATATTATTTTGTTCTTGGTGAAGGTTAACGCGAAAACGAACACCGTCCAATTCGTATCCAAAGTCCAGCTCTTTCTCTTCATTATATTTAGCGGCTTGTTCTTTGGAGATAAGGCTGAATATGTCGGTTTCAAGTTCTTTGTTAGTAAGCGGCTTCTCTTCTATTTGCTGGAGTTCTCCCTCAATACGGAGCATCGGGAGTTCCCCGCCGACCAAATGCAGGTCGGAGGCGTCTTTTTTGATAGCTTCTTTGAAATACGATTTGATAGCAAACATAGATACTCTACTTAGGTTAAATAAATAATATGGGCATTGTAGCACAGCCTTTGCCCCTTGAAAAGCGACTGGGGATGTGATATGATGGGGTGCGAAACGGGCTGTGGCGAAGTTGGTATCGCGCCTGCATGGGGTGCAGGAGGTCGCAGGTTCAAGTCCTGTCAGCCCGACAAACTATTCACCACGACCCCCGGCTTAAGACACCTGCGGTTTCTTACGTCGCTCCGCTCCTATCTTTCCACAATCGGGGTGAATAAAAAATCCTCTCCGCACTTGCGGAGAGGATTTTTGTTTTATAGCTTCTATTGAATTAGCTCAGAAGTTGGCTCTTTCTTGATGAACTGGTTGAGTCCGGATGGTAGTTCGACAGCTTTGAAGTTCTGTTTACCGCCTTCCCATGGCCGGGCTTCCTCATCGCCTGTGAGTTCGCTTCTACGATCTTCAAACTGTTGTCTCAAATCCTCCAGTTCCTGAAGGAGCGACATTACAGCTTCTTCGTCCACGGGCGAGGTCTTGAGCAAGGCTTTCACCTCTTCTCCCTTAGTCTTTACCTCAGCTAAAATGCTTTCCAGATCAGACGTTGCTATTTTTTTGCGTTTGAGGGACGAAATTGTTCTTTCAGCGTCGCTTACTCCTCGTTTAAATTCTGAAGTAAACCGCCCGAGGTTGCTCATCATCTGGATAACACGCTGATGCTCCCAAACGTCTTGCATCTGACCAAAGAAATCATTTTCTATGAGCTCAAAGGCTTCTTGACCATTACCACTTTTTACTTTTTCGACCGCCTCATCACGGACAGCTTTCAACTTATTCACAGCCTCTTCAAACATGGTATAGGTCTGGGAAAGATCAATCTCTTTCTTGGCTAAACGGTCTACGATCGTTTTGCTGCGTTTCAATTCCTGGGTGAATCTTTTAAGCTCTCTATCCAATTGTTTAAGTGTTTGCGGCCAGCGCGAGAGCATTTCCAGTTCTTGTCTGCTCTCATTTAACGCATCCATTAATTCAGGTAGTTCCTGCATTACCTCATCAGCCTCATCGGCATCTTCGGTCTCTTTAATTTTTGTTATGGCATCTTTAATTTTCTGAATGGCAGCGCTTGCGTTCTCCGGAACTGTAATACCTTGTTTGGCAAGTCTGGCCACTTGCTTCTCAAACATTGTCACCCCTCTTTCCATACCGGAAAGATTGCGTCGCATTGACTTGAGCCTCTGCTCTTGTTGCGCTATTTCTTGGCGGGATTCGTCTAGCGATTCCATCGAGCGATCTAATTTTTCCACGTCAACACCTTCTAAATCCTGAGGCCCCTGCGCTGATTTGGATTTATTTACCATATCCCGCGCTTGGTTGAAATTATCTCGGACATTAGGGTTAATTTCTCTTCCGCTACGCTCGGAATCCTTCATCATGGAGTCGAATTTGCGCAAATTAGTATCCATCTGCTGGGCGCCTTGGCGAAGGTCTTGAAATTGCTGATCGTTTGACGTTCCACCATCTTGAGGCGGTTGAACTGGCGGCGGCATCGCGGGAGGTTGGTCGGATGGTGGAGGTGGGGGTTGAGATGGTTGGAAGGTAGGATCGGAAGAAGGGGCTGGCGCGACAGTACCGCCTTCTTGGGCTATTGCACTTTTTGATTTCAAATACTTAACGGCGACTTTAAAAAATTCGGGAACTTCCAAATAAAAAGCTTTCGCCGGCTTGACTGTGGAAAACATGAGCACGAGCGAAAGCACTAACGACATGGGTAGTAATAATTTTTTATTCATAAATATGTAAAGGTGAATTAAAATTGTGTACAAGAAAATTATTCGACCTTTTTCTTGGCAGTTCTATTTTAGCATGACAGAGCTTAATTTGATAGGAATGAATATTTACATTTATCCACAGATATGGTATAACGTGCAGGAGAAGAATAATTCGGGCTATATTACGCTCCGCTTCATATAGCCCATCTTCGCTCGGAATTGTCAGATTTCGATCTGCCATTCCTCACTCATCGGGCTATATCAAAAAGATATAGCCACTCAACACTCGAAAAAGAAAAGTTCGCTTTTCTTTTCTCTCGCTTATTCGGGCTATAGCGCAGTTGGTAGCGCGCATCGTTCGGGACGATGAGGCCGTGGGTTCAAGTCCCACTAGCCCGACACATAAAAAAATAAGCTCTCAACCGAGCTTATTTTTTTATGTGTCGGAAATTTTGAACGAAGAACGAACGTATTTTGAAAACAATTTTATCTAATAGGGGGCTATTGTAAGGGGTGTTGTTTCGTATTCGCTCTAGCGAATACGCCGCGCCCCCCGCTAAATTTTTCTTAAAATGATCGGTGCTTTTTGTATTTTAATATCAGTTTTTATCACTTACTCAACAGTACTAGCGGGCAATAAAACTGTCCGAGTCTTTGCAAATTTTTTTTCTTTCGTCAACACTTATACCTTTCGGCATCTTTCTTATCGTAAAAACTTTACTTTCTAGGTCAACACCATTAACGTTTGACACTTTGATGTAATATTCACCCGGCCAAACTTCTCCAACTTTCCAATCTAAATTTTGAGAATTTGGTTCTATTTTGTTTTCCCGCGCTAAACCGCTTGCAATCGGCTCAACGGCTTCTCTCGTACCAGCATCAAGGAGAACAGTTTCCAATGGATATACTGCCGTTGATGATTGAAAGAAAAGTTGGTACACGCAGCCAATATAAACTTCATTGTTTTTTTTTGAAAAAATTAAAGATAGTTTCAAATCAGTTGATGTTGCTAAGGTTGAGGTTGAAATGGTTTCTGGGGTAGAGGTTGAGAAAGTTTCTGGAGTTGAAGTTGAGAAGGTTTCTGGGGTAGAAGTTGGAATTTGCTCTTTATTTGTTTTGTCAGAAAAAAGAATCGGCGGTATCTTTGCGGTTGCGAAACTCGAAGCGCTTATATCGTCTAGCGCGTTATTAAATTTATTCAGTAACTGATACGCAAAAAATGCCGTGCCTCCAATGAAAACAAAGCATACCAAAAAAATACGTATCCAATTTTTCATATCTCGGCTAACAAATGGTTAAGCGGCTTTATCTGTTTTATCTGTTTTGCCTTTTTCATCATCTGAAAAACCATTCTTGATGTGTCTACCAGCCTCTCCAATACTGCGAGCGAGTTCTGGAATCTTCTTTGCGCCAAAAAGCAATACGAGGATAGAGACAAAAATAATTATTTCTGTAGCACTAAATCCAAACATACTATTTTTATTATATTAATAATATCGACAATATCGACCTTTTTAATTAATGACACAAATGATTACGCGATTTAACTTTTTTTATCTGTTTTGTCTTTTTCTTCATCTGAAAAACCATTCCTGATGTGTCTAACAGCCTCTCCAATACTGCGAGCGAGTTCTGGAATTTTCTTTGCGCCAAAAAGCAAAACGAGGATAGCGGCCAAAATAATTAATTCTCTAGCTCCTAGTCCAAACATAGTATTTTTTATTATATTTTATATTAATAATATCGACCTTTTTAACTTTTTTTATCTGTTTTGTCTTTTTCTTCATCTGAAAAACCATTCTTGATGTATCTAATAGTCTCTCCGATACTGCGAGCAAGCTGTGGGATCCTCCTTGCGCCAAAAAGCAAAACGAGGATAGCGGCCAAAATAATTAATTCTCTAGCTCCTAGTCCAAACATAGTATTTTTTATTATTTAATAAGATTGTCCCCTCGTATAACAGCACAAGTGGCAGTGCCATCGCTATTAATGATACACCGTCGGTTGGTGGAAGTAAAGCGGTCAGACAAATGGCTGAAAAATATGCGACACGCCTATTGTTTTTGAGGGTTTGGGGGGTAGTTATCCCCAGGTTTATAAGTAGAGACAAGATGAGAGGAAGCTCAAAGATTAATCCCAACAAAGCGGAGGTAATAAGTATTTCTGATAAAAATTGACCGATATTCCAAAAATTGGCGATCCCTAAATTGACATTGATAGAAGCTAATAATCCTAAAGCACTGTAAAGAATAAAAAACCCATAAAAAAATCCAACAATGAATAATCCAATGCTTAAAGGAATAGATTTAAAAAGCTTTATTTTCTCGCTTCTAGTTAATGCGGGTATAATGAAGACATAAAAACTATAAATTATGTACGGAGCAGAAACCATAATTGCGAGGAAAAACCCAACATCCATCGCTACATCGGTAAACTGAAATGGTGAAGAAGTGGCGATTACAACCTGATCGATATGAACAAGTTTTAATATTTTTTTTAGAATTATTCCAGCAGAGAGAAAGCCGCCCAAAAAGAATACGACGAATAAAATTACCCCGCGATACAATCGATCACGCAGATCTTCCAAAAATGGAAGAAATTTTTCTATGTTTTTTTTAAAATTTTCCACGGCGGTTAATTAGTTGCTTGCCTCGCCGAAGCCTCTGGCGAAGGCTGGGTTACAGCGTCCTGCTATTCTGTCGAAGTGGCGGTCGATGTAGGTGTGGTAGCGGAAGTTGAGGTCGTTTCC
>Ga0155041_117_pt3 | contig 10388 bp, 10 predicted proteins | sample RifCSPhighO2_01_FD_106009 | JGI IMG/M metagenome (GOLD analysis project Ga0155041, IMG submission 106009) | Candidatus Doudnabacteria bacterium RIFCSPHIGHO2_01_FULL_46_14 | reverse complement strand
GATGGGTCTTCAGATATTCTTCAATTCGTTCGGCAATGCCTTTGCCTACGCCGGGAATATCTTCGAGCGCTTTAATACCGCCATCTTTATATATTTCCCGCGTGTCTTGTTCAAGCATTTCTATGGAATGCGCGGCCTTCTCATATGCCTGAGGTTTAAAATTCTCTCCTTTCATTTCCAACAGGACTGACATTTCGCGGAGAATTTTCGCGAGGTTGTAGTTTATCATATTGAGAAATGCGCCTGTTTAAATGGATGATTTATCTGGCCGTGGTGTCACTTGTCCTCTACCCACTTTTTCTTTAAGGTCTTTATAAATTTTAATCTGATTTAATCCGCCAAATATGGCAAATATGCCGCCTATGAAAAACACAAAGTTAAAACCGAACTTTTGGGCTAAAATACCGCCGACAGCGGCGGCTACGGCCGCAGCAATACCAATAGCTACGGAATCAATAGACCACTCAAAACTTTCATTTAACTTATCGAGATGGCGGGAAAAAATCGCGTACCATGGCGGAACTATAAAGGCAATGCCAGCGCCATAAAGAGCCGAGATGAAATAAATATGCCTTACTTCGGTAGCTATCAAATACATGAATGGAACCATAGCAACCAAAAAACTGCCAAATATTAAAGAATAGAAATCATCATATTCGCCGTGATTTTTATCAAGAAATTTCGCAATCGGTATCTCTAAAGTTACCTTGGCTATCTGAACAATAGCGGCTGCAAAACCAACCACTTCAAGAGTACCGCCCTGAATTTGCTTGGTTATAAAAATTGCAAAGATAGGAGCAAAGACGCTAAAACCGGCATTAACAAAAAAATCTGACAGGACCAGGGTTTTGATAACATGATTTATTTTCATACTTATAAGTTTAACAAATAATAAAACTGCCGCAATGTTGCGGCAGTTTTATTAACTTAATACAAAATACGAAATACTTAATACTAAAGCGTGGGTATTCCCCATCCGGAATCATCATCATCGCCCAAAGGAAAGAGATCGCTGGAGAGAGTGTGTAAAATATCTCTAGTCGCCATGGCCGGATTAAGAGCGCCTTTCTGCCATAATTTAGCGGCCAAACCGACAATGTGAGGAGCGGCCATAGAAGTTCCGGAAAGAATGGCATAACCCCCGTCATTCCACGTTGATTCAACGCTTACGCCCGGAGCGGCAAACTCTATATCACCGTCGTCAATTACATAAGCCGTGGTTTGAGAGTTAATGCCTCTTGAGCTCCAGTCAGAGACGGCCTTATTTGCATCTAACGCGCCCACACCAACAATCTCTTTATTCGCTGCCGGATAATCAATGCTCCCAGTATAAGGGCCGTCATTACCAGCGGCGGCGATGACCAGAACATTTTTACCGGAGGCATAAACAACGGCGTCATAGATAAGAGAGCTTGGCGCATCAGCCCCTAAACTTAAGTTAATAATATTAACTCCGTTATCGGCAGCAGTTCTTATGGCCAAAGCCACATCATCAGCCCAGCATGAACCGCTAGCAGAACAAACCTGATACGCATAAATATTGGCGGCAGGCGCGACACCGAAAATACCGAGACCGTCACTGCCCCCGTCAGCGGCTATAATACCGGCTACATGAGTCCCATGGCCATTCTTATCTTCACACTTGCCGTCAACTACGGATACTCTTGGATTAGAAAAATTCTTACAGTCCTTTATTCTGCTCTTAAGATCAGGGTGCGATATCAGAATGCCAGTATCAACCACGGCGACATTCACTCCATCTCCGCCGGAGGTTTTATTCACAAACGGATCATCGTAAACCATCTCAATACCCCACGGAACCTGGTCCAAAGGAACGGCTCTCTGAATCTTGCCGTTGTTTCTAGTCGGCCTGGCCTCTTTTTCTAAATTAACATCTTTCTTATCCTCATCAGGCAGAACGTATAGTTTAGTAACCGGTTCAATCTCAAGGCCAAATATCCTGGCGAATCGGACCTGAAAATCAGATAGGTCAGTCGTAAAACCGTTATCAAAAGAGTGTCTTACGCCGAAATATCTTTTCCAAGTCCCGGCGGTTGTCTTAACTAAATACCTGTCATATTCGGCCGCATAAGCATGGGAGGCCGTTCCAAAAAGTAGCACAAACGATAGTAAATACGCTGTTTTTTTAGTATTCATTTTATTGTTATTTTTATAATCATAATGGTAGCATATTTATTGCAAATAAACAATCCACAGGCGACGAAATGAGTTTCAAGCGCCGCTATTTAAACTGTTCCAGAACTTTAAAATCGTTTATTAAATCCTGCTTCATATTGTTGTTGTACACAGCCACGGCCGGATGGTAAAGAGGGATTATTTTAATAAGACCGTAGTTTACGCGGGCATAAAAAACCTTGCCATGCATTTTGCTTATAACGGTTATCTCGTTATCAAGGCCGAACTTTCTCATAATATAATCCATTGAAAATCTGCCCAAAGTGGCTATAGCCTTTGGCTGGATTATATCTATCTGCCTATCCAGAAATGTGGAATATATTCTTATCTCTTCAGGCAACGGGTCTCTGTTGAAAGGCGGACGGTCTTTTACGATATTTGTAATATACACGCTCTTCCTCTCTATACCGGCTGAAGCAAGCAATTCGTCCAAAATCTTGCCGGAGGCGCCGCAAAACGGCCTACCCGTCTCCGCCTCGTTCTTTCCTGGTGCTTCGCCAATAAACATGATCTTGGCATAATGATCACCTTCACCAATAACCGGAAAGGTCTTATTTTTTATCCTTTCTTTATATAGGGGTGAGTCCTTTAGAGCTACCACTTCGTCTTTTATCTTTCTAAGCTGTTCGGTTCTGTTATTTTGAATATCCATAAATAAAAAATTAAAATTATCATGATTGCTCTGGGCTGTTTTCTGAAAAGTGATTGGTTGGTGAAGAAACAGCGGCCGCAAGAAGCGCCAGAGAAAGCCAGAACACAAATCTTCCCTGTTGTATTGTTAATAGAAAGTGATCAAAAAAACCCATGAATAGAATTGATAACGTAACCAAAAAAAATGAGTAGCATTTCAATTTTCGCAATTTTAACTTTTTAATAATCTCGTACAGCAATCCCGTCAGAAACAGCAGAAACAAACCGAAACCAATAACGCCTATCTCCGAGTATATTAGCAGATAAATGTTATGCACCGGCTGATACATGTAAGCCGGCAGATTTGGATTTTGCTCCATAAGCCAGACAGTAAAGTCCCCGAGTCCTATGCCGAACAAATTGACGCCGCCCTTAAGCGATTCTTCATTATAGAAAATTCTTAATTGCACCGCCTCCTCTTTCGCCGAGAGAGTCAGCCGGCTCTCAATCTCCGGCCGGTAAAGAAAGGCAAAAACCATGCAGGTAATTATGGTGAGCCAAACCGTTTTAATGATCTTTGCTTTTAAAAACTCATTATCCAAAAATCTGCGCTTGAACGGCCCGTTAAAATAGCCGATTGCCATTCCAGATGAAACTCCGACTACCCACAGAAAAATTATCGTTCTTGAAAAAGTAAAGAAAAAACCTACCAGTATAATCGGATAAGCCCAGTAGATAAAAGATCTTTTTGAGGAGTAAAGAACCAGAAAATAGAAAACAAAAATAGAAATGAATAAATATGCCGCCAGGACATTAGGATGCGGAGTCGTTCCGTATGCCCTTATAACCTTCTCTCCGGAATCCACAAAAAAAGAAGCAATTCCGGTCATATCAGGCCCGAATGTACTCTCGCCGAATGAGGTCAATCCCAAACTGCCCTGTTTCAAGAACTGCCCGATAGCAATGACTGATTGAAACAAACCGCCCAGGATAAGAATATGAAGCGCTTTCACAAAATTAAACTTGAAAATCGCGTATGTCTTGATATAAAAATATAAAAGCGAAAATTCCGCCAATTTAAGCCAAAGAAAGGCGCCAACATAAATATCTGATGAATTCTTTATGGATATTGCCGCCGCCACCAAAAAACCCAAAAGAAAATAATCATACCTGTGGATAACAGACTTGCGATGTCGGTTATCCACAGCCCAGAAAACAAACAAGGCCAGCAAAATTAGATCCGTGGCATAGATACTGACGCTTTGCCATTCATTGAAATACCAGCCGGAATAATATAAAATTTTTCGCGTCTGAAACGGAATCGCGAAAAAAAGAAAATAAAATAGGAATTGTTCAAACCTGCTCATCCTAATTTAATTATAATTAATAACTCAAGATTGTTATATTGACAAAGTCGTTTTAGTATTCTACAATCAAAAAATCTTTCGAGATCTTTAAAAAGGAGGTGGGTAAGATGACAGTGGCATTAAAGAAGCTAAAAAAGTGGTTCATAAATTACAGGAAAAGATCAAATGCTCTTAAACAGTTTTCAAACAATTCATGCTACGACATAGACCTTAAATTATATTTGGATAAATTTTTTAAATTTTTCCCAAGTAACGAGGGAGATAACGAACTTAAACAAGATTTTAGTTTAATAATGTCATCCGGAACCGGATATAATGATGCGTGGCTTGGTAATGGACCTTATAGAGACGCTTCATACACAATCGCGCTCTATAAATCTAAACACAAAAAGAATGTATCTGGCTACTTATGCTGTATAGGATTTGATGTTCAGAAAGTTACGAAAAGCGAGATCGTAGTTAAACAAATACAAGGAAGTTTCGGTAAAGAAGGATTGCTCCGTTTGTTTAAATGGGAGCGTATGATGCTTAAGGTCCTTACAGATTGGGCAAGTCAAAACGGATTTAAAAAAATCTGGGTTATCATGGCTAAAAATAGTTTTTATTATAATAGATATGGTGAGGACAGGAAAAAACGAATGTACATGCATTATGATATAACAGCGAGAAGGTCTGGATTTTCTTTCGATGAAACAAATAAACAATATTTTAAAGTTCTTGATTAAAACCCGATTCTGTCGGGTTTTTGTTAAATCTCAATATAAACCCTCGTGATGTCTTCTCCGCCGTGCTTTATTTGCAATTTACTGCCGCCAAATGATGATTTTAGTTTCTTACCTATCCTTACCGCAAGCTGGTTCTCGGATGTAAAAACGTGTATGCCGTCCGCCTTTTCTTCTGTCCGCAATATTCTGTCCATCGGATCCCGTTCCCTCGCCTGCTTGTCAGAATTCTTGACCGTATTTAAAACATTATTCTTAACGCTTAATTCTTTATTCTTAATACTAATTACAAGCTCTCCCTCAAAGAGTTTATCGCGCGCCATTTTGCAAGCCGGACATAACTCAAACTTAATTTTCCTATCGATCTTTAAGTGGGCGTTCTTTTCCTCTTCAAGCCGGTGATGCCATGCCTTATCGAAGAAAACGCTGTCGCACTCCGGACAAATTATAAATTCTTTTCCGGCTTTGCCGAATTCACTCTCCTCTTTGCGAGAACGCTGATGCCTTCTATTAATGGCGCCCGTCTTCAACGCTATTTTATTGGATTGGCTATTCATAATAGTTATATTTTAACCGACAACCACCACATATACAATTCCCGCCGCAAAAAGCGTAGCCATCAAGTAAAGCATGGATTTTGGAATATTCAAAACATACTCCGGTTCCCTGTCGCCTTTCGTTTTAGCCGCAAGATAGACAAATATCAATACAAACAATATGAGACCGATTGATAAAGAACCGGCCAAACTGATGACGTCTATAAAAGTCCTTAAACCAATGGCAAATAAAAATACCGGCGGAAGAACTGTAAGCAGGCAGGACCATATCCTTTTTAAACCATAGTCCCATCTGAAAACTTCGTCCAGCGCTGCGCCAAGCATAAGAAATGACGTACCCACCGCCAAAACACCGAATATAGAACCGAGAATAACAATTCCGTTTCCAAGAAAATCAAACAATCCGGTTATGGCGTCCGGAGAAGTAACATCGCCGGAAACGCCTACGACAGTAAAAGCAAAAAGCAGATACAAAACACCGACCGTCAATACCGCCCATAAAATGGATTTTTTTAGCTTATCCTCGGCTCCGACCAGTATTTCTTTTTGAATGGGAACGGCCGACATACCGGCAAAAGCAAAAAGCAGAATACCGTAAGGCAGGAACCAGAATTCTAGATTGACGGTTTTGAGATTGTTAACATCAATTTTAGGAATTCCAAATCCCACAACCAGCAGAACAACAAAAATAAATAACGCGGTAAGAACAAGCTCCACCGCTAAAACACGCTTAAGACCCGAAAAAAGAATGATCGAAAGAATTATGGTGAATAAATAACTGTAAACGGTGTTGGATAAATAAAAGAACGGCGAAAGCACATTGGACAGAAAGTCGCCCGAAATTATTATGTAAGCAAGCAGAGCCGAATAAATACTCAAAACAACGGCGAATAACATCACTTTTTTCCAAACGGGACCAAGATATAAACCCGTATAACCGACAATCTGATTTTTATCTTTGGTCCTCAAAACGACTTCTCCGAACATGGCATCAACAGCAAATGTCAGAAAACCGGTCAGCAAAAGAAGCAAAAAACCGATCCCAAAACCTGACTTCGCGAAAGAGAAAGGAATGCCAAACACGCCTACGCCGACCATGCTCCCAACCATAGCGGCGACAGCCAAGAAAAATTTATTATCCCTGATAAAATTATTCATCGTTTTCCGGCTTATGCTTATATATGGAACCAAATTTAGCCCTTATTTTCTGTTCAACAAGCCAGACTACCTGAAGCACGGAGTAAACAAGAATCGTTATTAAGATAGCTTCTTTGAACAATCCTACACCGACGGTAACGCCAATAGCGGCAATGGCCCACAAACTGGCGGCGGTAGTTGTGCCTTCCACTTTTGAACCGTTCCGCAATATGGCGCCGGCGCCTATAAAACCGATACCGACTACGATATTGGAAATTATCCTTGATGGATCATACCCGACTGAACCGATATAGGGCTTAAACGCGTCAACTGATATTGATGTGAATAAAGCCGAAGCAAGACAAACAAGTGAATGAGTCCTTATGCCGGCGACTTTTCTGGCCAATTCTCTTTCAAAACCGACAACAGCCCCAAGCAGAGCCGCCACTGCAACTTTAATTATAATTGAGTAGTCCATAGAAAAATATTAGACCTTTTTATGTTCAAAAACAATATCAGTTAAAAAGACCCGGAGTGGGTCTTGAATCAAGCGGCAACCGGATCCTCTATAAGCCAATGATGTCTCTTCGGAACCGACGGCGGCTTAATATTGGTATGGCAAATTTTGATATGGATATAAAAAACATCATTATAAATTCTATTCCCGCATATATGACATTTTCTGCAAATACAAAAAAGATTGATAATTTTTCTAATCCCAGTCTTATGGCGTCGACATATGTGTAAGCACATTCCCGTTTCACTCTTTTTAAATTTTAAAAATACAAGAGCTTATTATATTTTATCTAAAAGAATGCGTCAATACATCATCCATAGTTCTGACAAACACAAATTTAATATCTTTCTTGACGCTCCCCGGTATATCTTCAATATCCTTTTTATTTTCCAATGGCAGAAGGACCTCCTTTAAGCCGGCCCTGTGAGCGGCAAGGATTTTCTCTTTAACGCCGCCTATTTCCAGCACCTTACCCCTTAAAGTTACTTCTCCTGTCATGCAAACTTCTTTCCTGACATGCTTTTGCAGGAACATAGAAGTCAAAGCAGTAGTAATGGCAATACCCGCGGAAGGGCCGTCTTTCTTGATAGCGGCAGACGGCACATGGATATGAATGTCGGTTTTCACCAAGTCCTCTTTGATATTATGTTTTGCGGCGTAAGACCGCGCGAAGCTCAAAGCCGTTTGCGCTGATTCTTTCATAACCGAGCCCAGTTGTCCTGTCAGAAGCAATCGGCCTTTGCCAGGGACTTGCGCCACCTCAATAGAGAATACCTCTCCTCCGACCGGAGTCCATCCAAGACCGGTAACCACTCCCACTTCGTCCTTCTTCTCGGCAACCTGATGAGTGTATTTCACCGGGCCGAGGTATTTATGAATATCATCCTTACCCACAACAATCTGTTTTTTAGAAGACGATTCCACTATATATCTGATCACCTTTCTAATGATGGCCGCAAGCTGTCTTTCAAGGTCTCTGACACCAGCTTCTCTTGTATGTTTGCCAATCACATCTGAAAGAGCTGAATCGGTTATGGTAAGGGCGAGTTTTTTAAGGCCATGTTCCTTGTATAATTTCGACAAGAGGAATTTCTTGGCGATGTGTAATTTTTCTTCTTCAGAGTAGCCAGGAAATTCTATTATTTCCAGCCGGTCTCTTAGCGCCGGAGGAACGGTATCAAGAACGTTGGCGGTGGCAATAAAGAAAACATCCGATAAATCAAACGGCACTTCAATATAATGATCGGAGAATGTGTGATTCTGTTGCGGATCAAGCGCTTCAAGGAGCGCTGCCGATGGGTCTCCTCTGAAGTCCATGCCTATCTTATCTATTTCATCCAGCATAAAGACGGGGTTTTTAACCCCGGCGGTATTAACGCCCTGGATTATTCTGCCAGGCATAGCGCCGACATAAGTCCTTCGGTGACCTCGTATTTCCGCTTCGTCCTTCAATCCGCCCAATGACATACGGACAAATTTTCTTCCTAAAGCTCTAGCAATTGATTGACCGACTGATGTCTTTCCAGTTCCGGGAGGACCGACAAGGCATAATATCGGTCCCTTGAGTTTCCCGACCTGCTTTTGCACGGCCAAGTATTCAATTATTCTTTCTTTGACCTTGTCCAGACCGTAGTGATCCTGATTAAGTATCTTTTCAGCTTCTTTGATATCTATTTTTTCTTTGGTTCTTTTGGACCATGGCAAGTCAACCATCAAATCAAGATAAGTGCGCAAATACGACACTTCGGGATTGAACGGCGGCATTTTCCCGAGACGATTCAGCTCTTTGACGGCTTTTTCTTCAATTTCTTTCGGCATTCCGGCGGCGGCTATCTTTTGTCTTATCGTATCCATCTCCCCCTTTTCATCATCAACGCCCAACTCTTTCTCTATGCTTTTGAGTTGTTCCCGCAGAAACAATTCTTTTTGCATCTTGCCTATCTGTTTTTTCGTTTCTTTGGCAACGCTTTTCTCGGCTTCAAGTATCTCCGCCTCTTTAACCAGATAGATGTTCAGATGCCGCAGAGCGTCTGTCGCACTTTCCATTTCAAGAATGTTCTGCTGATCATTTATATCCAAATTCAAATTAACGGTCATTAAACTGATGATGTGTTCCGTGTCTTTTAGTTGAGACATCATATATATAATATCGGGGAGTATCATGGGAAACGCCCGCGCTTCCGAAACTACTCGGAATTGTTCTATGGCTTTTCGCAACAATGCTTTTTCTTCAAGATTATCTCTGAGCACAAGCGAAAAAGGGGCGGTCTTAACTTTGAAGAACGGGGTCTCGCTTGTAACTTCCGAAATTCTTGCCTTGACTAGACCCTCAACATCAACCTTGGAAGAACCGTCCGGAAGTTTGAAAACAGATATAACCCGTCCAACGGTGCCAGTCGTAAAAATATCGCGTCTGGCAACATTATCATCTGTGCTTTTTTGAGAGGAAAAAAATATAAGGCGGTCATTGGACAAAGCGTTCTCCAAAGCGCCGATTGACTTAGGCCTTTGAACTATGAGCGGAATAACCGTCTTAGGGAATAAGACGGTATTTTTAAGAGCTATTAGAGGAAGCTCTTCGGGAATTGGTATGTTGTTGACTTTAAACTCTGATTGAGACATTTACGCAGATTATATCAAATTTTTCTTAAAAATCAATAGTACCAATCCTCTCTAGACGGAGCGTCTTTAATGAGTTCAAACGCCTCTTCGGCAGAGTCAACTATTTTGTATATATTAAGGTCTTCCTTATCAATGGTTTTAAACTTTTCATATAAATGTTCTCTCAAAAGTTTGTCTATCGGCTCCCAGTAATCCTTGCCCAACAGAATAACGGCGACATTCTCCGATATTTTTTTGGTCTGAATTAATGTTATCAACTCAAACATCTCATCCAAAGTGCCAAGACCGCCTGGAGAAAATATGTAGGCCCGAGCGGCAAAAGAAAGCATGACTTTTCTGGAAAAGAAATAGTGGAAAGCCATGCTCTCCTGAACATAAGGATTTATTCTCTGTTCAGTGCCAAGTTGAATATTTAATCCAATGGACTTGCCTCCGCCCTCAACGGCGCCGCGATTGCCCGCTTCCATAATTCCCGGTCCGCCGCCGGTTACCACGGCAAAACCCGCTTCAGCCGCCATCTTGCCAAGTTTGCGGGCCTCTTCATACCATTTGTCTCCTTCCAGGAATCTCGCCGAACCGAAAAATGATACGGTTTTTTTGTAGTCAGCCAAAAACTGCCAGCCGTCCACAAACTCGGAAA
>Ga0155041_102_pt1 | contig 11683 bp, 10 predicted proteins | sample RifCSPhighO2_01_FD_106009 | JGI IMG/M metagenome (GOLD analysis project Ga0155041, IMG submission 106009) | Candidatus Doudnabacteria bacterium RIFCSPHIGHO2_01_FULL_46_14 | reverse complement strand
AAAGCCACTTCCGGCGGTTCGGAAACCTCAGGGGCCATCACCTCCAACAGCACTTTTACTCTATCCTGTACCGGTCCCGGGGGTACAGCCGTAGATAGTGTCATAGTATATGTGCCGCCCGATCCCCCGCCTACCCTTGTTGCAGACCCAAATCCTTGCGGGACTCAGGTCAGTTTAACCTGGTCTGACAACTCGAGTGATGAAGACTCGTTCCGTATTTATCGTTCGAGCCCGGGAGGTAGCGGTAGCCTAGGCGACTATACTTTGATAGATTCTAACCCGGCCAATGACAACACTTATACTGACAACCCGGCAGCGGGCGGGACAACCTATTCTTACGCAGTTACTGCATTTAAAATATTAGGAGGCGAATCATCGGCCGCGTTTTCGGGAGTAATCTCAAATGTCGACTGTACTCCGCAGATTACCGCTTCTCTTTCTCTGATCAAGGTTGATGGCGTGGCTTGCATTACTCCAGACACGGACTGTCCTTCTGTTCGTTCCGGAAAAACAGTCACCATCAGGCTGACGATCGGCAATAGCGGGAATGCGCCAGCCAATAATATGAGTGTAACTCATACTGATATAAAAAATTTCAATTATTCTGACGGTACCGCAGTCTGCAGTGCATGCACCAACCCGCCCACGCCCGAAAGCGGCGCCAACCCTGTGACTTGGAACAGCAGCGGTCCCGGTTTTCTCGGCAACAAAGCGAACGATGCCAACAACTGGAATATTGATTTTGACGCGGTTGTTACCAGTACCTCCCTCCAGCCCGTTGATTTCTTCCAGGATAAAACAGTAATCCAGTGGGCGGGCGATTCTCGCACTGTGCTTGGCGGACCATGGGAGATGCGCACCGGTACGTCTCAGCCGCCGGATTTTGAGGAAGTGGCTCCATGACAAAGTCATGGACAGCAAGTTAGCAATTAGCCACAGGAATGTAAAATGCAAAAATCAAAATGGAAAATGACAATGCAAAGTTTAAAAATGAATTCAAGAAACGCCTTTATAATTGGGTTTTACGACTGATTAAGTTTATCGATAAACTACCTAATGATTCCGTATGTCAGGTTATGGGAAAACAACTTTTAAGAAGCGGTACCAGCATACTTGCGAATTACATTGAGGCAAACTCAGCATCCTCCAGGAAGGATTTCATAAATTTTTTCACCCACGCTTTAAAATCAAGTAACGAATCTAAAGTTTGGTTGACATTATTACGAGATACTAATAAAGGGGATAGGAAAGAGTTGGACTGGTTGCTAAAAGAATTGCTAGAATTGTCTAATATTTTTGCTTCAAGCATTCTTACCTTGAAAGGCAAAAAATGATTTTGACATTTTGCATTGTTATTTTGATTTTTGATATTTAATTTTTTAATTATACCAGAGTGTTTTTCAATCGCTCATCGCTCATCGCTCATCGCTCATCCGCTGCTTCGCAGCGGGGCCAGACTCTGATCGAGACTGTTGTCGCTTTATTTATTCTCACCACCGGCCTGGCGGCCGGGTTGACACTGGCTGTTTATGCGCTAAGTTCCAGTTCGGTTTCCAGCAACAAGGTTCTTGCATCGGCCCTGGCTCGCGAAGGACTCGAAGGAGTGCGGAGGATGAGAGATTCCAACTGGCTTGCCGGAAACCTTAACGATTGCAACGGGCAGATTTGCTACGCTAATTGGCTGTCCCAGGTATACAACATAACCGGATCAGGAAGCGGTACAACATACCGGCTGATGTTTAATCCGTCCTCTTTTGACGCAGGCAAATGGACCCTCGCTCCCGCCGGAGTCGGCACTGATTACCGGTTATATCTTTATGGGGGGAGCGGTTACACTCATGTTTACAATGGGTGGCATTCCAGTCCTTTTTTCCGCCAGATCATTATCACGAACCAAAGCACCGCCAGCCCCTATGACGCGACCTCTCCATTAATGAGTGTAAAATCAATCGTGTGGTGGTGGGATGAAAATTGCCCCATGGAATTAAGCAACCCGGCCCTGACAGTGTGCAAAGTCGTCGCCGAGGAATATTTAACGAATTGGAAAAATTATTAATTTAGCTCGTAAGTAGTAGCTTATTAGCTTGTAGTATGAATACAAAAGAAAAAGTAAATAAATCAAATCCTAAAAAGCTAAAAAGCTACAAGCTACAAGCTGGATTTACCTTGATTGAGGCTGTAGTTTCGGCTGGGGTTTTTGCCCTGGCCGCGACCAGCATAGTCGGAGTCTACACCTCCATTCAACGCATCAACAGCCGGGCCCGCGCGCTCGAGGCAATCGAACAGAATATCCGATTTATCAATAGCGATCTGACCAAGCTTATTTCCAACGGCAGTATTGATTATGCGCGTTATACGGGCGGTTCGGTGCCTCAGCCGTCAACGCCGGATCTTTATTTATCAGATGAATCCGGTCAGCAGGTTTACATTCACCTGTCGAGTCTTGCGCCATTTGACTCGTTGATGATCGAAAAAGGCGCTATTCCCAATACCTCAGTTTATAACAGCCAGGACGTAAAAGTTTTGAATTTCAAGGTTTACATAGCTCCAGCCACCAATCCATTGGTGAGCGGGCCGGGTGCGCCAAACGAACAGCCAACCGTGACTATTTTTATTGAGTTTCAGGCCAACCTTGGAGGCAGAGACGCAGTGCGGCAAACTTATCAGACAACAGTGGCAACCAAGCAGTATCCGGAGCTTTTTTAGAATTTGGAATATTGCATGAATACAGATAAAAAATCGACATTCAATATTAAACATTCGACATTCGGGCACCAAGACGGTGTCACCATCGTTGTTGCCATTATATTACTGGCCACAATCGCTTTTATTAGTTTTAGCTTGTCAACAATAGTTTTACGGGGGATTAGGACATCACAGGTTCTGCAGGATACGGAGCTGGCACTGGCCGGCGCGAACGCTGGGGGAGAGGTCGGTACATTTCGCTTCCAAAGAAACGCCGGCGGATTGAACCTGTCCGACGTTACGCTGCCGAGCAATAATGGCACGACTTTTTCTGTCGTACCTGATTTGACTGATCCTCAGTACAATTTTTCGATTAGTTCTCCAAACACGGTCTATATAAATTTATATAATGCCGATGATATCAACTCGCAAGATCCGGGTTTCCGTTCAATAACAGTCACCAACAGCTCCGGCAACAACATCCAGGCTGATGTTTATAATTGGGCAGACGTGCAAAGCCCTGTTCCCGGTTGCACTTATATCCTCATCGCAGGGCAGTCGCAAACTTGCAATGTCAATGCCGGCAGGTATCAGGTGGGTGTGCAAATCAGCGGCTCAGGATCTGCCACAGGAAACGTCCGCGGCTCAAGCGATATCAATGGAGGCGGCGCAATCATTGGCATTCCGTCCGAATCCCCGGTTCTTGAGATAATCGGTAAAAAGAATCAGGTCCAACGGCGCATTCATATTGATTTATAGTCGGGGGATTTTTAGTTTTTGCCCGACTTTGAGAATATACGGTTCACGAAGGTTGTTGATTTGGGCCAAGGTTTGCCAGGAAATTTCGTATTTTTGGCTGACATTGAACAGAGTATCTCCGGTTTTTATTGTGTAGGTTTGTATTTCAGCGGCCTCTCCCGCGATGGATAGATTTTGCTCGCCCAGAATTTCTTTGTCGTCAGTCTGAAACGGTCCTGTGTTTTTGTTTGGCCTGGCTGCAAGATAGACGCCGGCAATCATTACAATCGTTAAAACTAAAAATCCGCGTTTGATCCAGGATTTGACGTGAGGATATGGCGTTGTCTGAGCGGTGAGGTTTCGGGAGAGTCGGATTTTTGTTCTTGAGGAGATGATCATTATATTTATTTCTGTAAACTAGCGATCGTTGATTTAATTATATCAATAGTTGAGCAAATTAGCTATAATGTGGATAACATGAATTTTTCAGACGCCAAAATCAGAGCCGAAAAACTACGCAAAGAGATAGACAATTTACGCTACCGTTATCATGTTTTGGATGATCCAGGGGTGTCGGACGATGTTTATGATTCTTTGACCAGGGAATTACGTGAAATTGAGGCTCAATTTCCAAAATTGGCCTCACCTGATTCCCCGACCCAGCGAATCGGCGGCAAACCGCTCGAGAAATTCCAGAAAATTGAGCACGAGGTGCTTATGATGTCTCTCAATGACGCGTTTGATTTTGAAGAGCTAGACGCTTGGGGGAAAAGGATCAAAAAATTGCTTCCCCAAGGCGAGAAATATGAATATTTTTGTGAGCTGAAACTTGACGGCCTCGCTATCTCTCTTATTTACGAAGACGGGCTGTTTGCGCGTGGAGCCACGCGCGGCGACGGTCGCGTGGGCGAGGATATTACAGAAAATCTCAAAACTATTCATTCGATTCCGCTGCGGCTCCGCTCTCCATTCCCGAAAAAGCTGGAGGTGAGGGGCGAGGCGATAATGAGCAAAAAGGTCTGGAAGACTCTAAACGAAGAAAATACCAAAGAAGGAAAGATTCTTTTTGCCAACACTCGCAATGCCGCTGCAGGGAGTCTGCGCCAGCTTGATCCGCGGCTTGCGGCCGAACGCAAGCTCGATTTTTATGCTTGGGACATAGTGCAGCTACAAGCTACCAGCTACAAGCTACCAGCTAAGCATTCCGAGGAACATGATCTGCTTCATAAACTGGGGTTCAAATTGGAAAAGCATGATGCGATTTGCGGAGATTTGGATGAAGTAAAGAAATTTATAAAGAAAATCGAAAAACTGAGGGAGAATCTACCTTTTGGCTCGGACGGGGTCGTAGTTTCCGTAAACAACCTTGATTTGCATCCCCGGCTCGGCGTGGTTGGCAAAGCGCCGCGTTATATGATTGCCTATAAATACCCGCCGGAAAAAGCCACAACAATTGTCAAAGATATAACCGTGAATGTGGGCCGGACCGGCGCGCTCACGCCCTTGGCGCATTTTGAGCCGACCGTAGTTGCTGGGTCGACCATTTCCAAGGCCACTCTTCACAATGCCGATTTTATCGAAGGCCGCGACATCCGTATTGGTGACACGGTGGTGATCCAGAAAGCCGGGGATGTCATTCCCGAGGTGGTGGAGTCTTTGCCCAAACTCAGAAGCGGTCGTGAACGGAAATTTCATATGCCGCTGACCTGTCCGGTGTGCGGTGCAAAAGTGGAGCGCAGGAATTTAGGATCACCCTCCCCCAACCCCCTCCCCTCAAGGGAGGGGAATTCCTCCCCCTTGAGGGGGGAGGATAAAGGTGGGGGTGAGTCTTCTGTTGCTTTTTTTTGCTCCAATCCAAAATGTCCGGCCAAGAATCGCCGCGGCATGCAGCATTTTGTAAATGCCCTGGAGATTTATACTGTGGGACCAAAGATTCTAGACCGGCTCAAAGAAGAAGGATTGATTTCCGATGCGGCTGATTTGTTTGCCCTCAAAAAAGAAGACGTGGCAGGACTGGAAAGGTTTGGCGAGAAGAGTGCGGAAAATATCATCGCTTCGATTCAAGAACATAAACGAGTCTCCTTATCCCGTTTCCTCATGGCCTTCGGCATCCTGCATGTCGGCGAGCAGACTGCTTTTGATCTGGCGAAGGAGTTCGGCACTCTGAACAAGATTCGACACGCCAGCCTTGAGAAGTTAAACGCCATTGAGAATATCGGCGACGTAGTGGCGCAAAGCGTCTTTGATTATTTCCGCGATCCGCAGAACCAGAAATTTATTGATCGCCTATTGGAAAGAGGGGTACACATTGAACCTAAAAAGCTACAAGCTACAAGCTACAAGCTAAAGGGCTTGAAGATTCTAGTGACCGGGACTTTGGAGACACTATCTCGGGACGAAGCCAAAAAGCTTGTCATGGAAAACGGCGGGGACTGGGTTTCTTCCATCTCGAAAAATACTGATTATCTGGTTCTCGGTGAAAATCCGGGTTCCAAACTCGACAAAGCCGAAAAGCTTGGAGTGAAGATAATTGGCGAGAAAGAATTTTTGAAACTTCTCGGACGCTGACGCGCTGGCTACATTCCCAGAAATGTCCCGAGCACGGATTGGCCGAACGATGCTCCCATGATTGTCTTTATATCCACGGCTCCCGCCGGCTCCTCAATGGTGATTGGGTTGTTATGTCCGGAGATTTTGTATTTGAAATAAATGGAGGCATTCTGGGTTTTCTGCAAGGGAACATTGGGGGCAGTCAAAGGCTCAAGAGTAATGATTCCTCCCGGACCCGCTTCCTGTTTGCCGCCGGGTAGCTCGCCTGTTTCACCTCCCAAACAAAAGCGCAGTTTATAAGACGCGCCTCGGTCTGTCTGTTCATACCAATAGTAGTTATCCTGTTCGGAGCAGCCGCCATCCGGGGGTTTCGGCGCGTTTGGGAGAGCCGGCATAATAGAAGAAAATTTAAATTGTCCGCCATCCGCGGCTTTGGGAAAACCGTTTTCCGCAACCGGGTAACGGCCGTTGCCATCGTAAAACAGCTCTAGCGCGGTCTGCATCTGCCGGATATCAGCAATCCTCTTTGCGTTGCGGGATTTTGCCCTGGCTGACATCAGCGCTGGGCCGAGAAAAGACGGGAATTCCAACTCGATTACGGTTTGATGAAGCTGTTTGTCTTTCTTGCCGACCCAAAAGCCGAATTGTTTTGTGTCGATTTTATCGATGAGCGGTTCAATGTCCGCGGTCAGGGTTCCTAAGGCTGCGTTTAAACCCGGTTCATCCTGTTGCAGGATAGTCAAAGCTTCACGAAAGATTTCTTTAAGCTTTGACTTGTCGAGGGTGGCCTGGTAATGCCAGGTGGAGACACCGTCAATCTCTTCGGCTCCGACCGCTGTTTCCGGCATGCTGGTGTCAAATCTGTCTGCGAGTTCTTCAAGCTTCTTGATTTTTGCTTCGTCCTTTGGAGTTTGCTGGGCTTCGGAAGTGCTTATTTTTATCCATTCCGTGCTTTGGTAGGGCGGGGGGAGCGTTTGAGTGAGAACGGGAATATCCGAGATTTTGAAAAAAACATTGTCGCCGATTTTTTTGAGTTCGCCTTTATAGCTAATGTCCATTGGGCCGGCTTTCAGAGCCAGAGATCCGAGTAGCGTGATATCTGCTTCCTTTTTGCCTTCCGGAATCACAAAATCACCTTGCCCAGCGAGGCCAACCGTGAATTTAGCATCCGCAAATAGTGCCGGCACATTTTCGCCGTCTTCCGCCAGCTCGCCAAGGGAATCCGTGTAGCTTAGCTCCATCTGGTAGTGCCCGCTTTTAAGCTGCTCTTGGTTGACAACCGATTGCTTCCAGGCGCGTTCCGGCGAGTTGAAAAATTGTGCGTAAGCAAAATATCCACCCCCGCCTAGGACAACAATCACGGCTGTGACGAGGCCGAGGATCTTGAATTTATTCCGGCCAGCAGGTGGGGGCATGACAGGCGCGTTCCCGGGTGAGGGCGGCACGACTGGAGGTGGCGGGCTGTTTTGCACTGGGGGGACGTTATAGACTAATTGGGTGTTTGTTTCGTCCATTGTTGTTTTTAAGGCTTTTCTGCAGTATAGCAGTTTTCTGGATCTTGAAAAATCCAATCCTGGCCTTTGGCCTATTGTAATATTGCCTTTTGGGCTCTTATTTTTTTACCGAAAAATTTACTGCCTAGCTTTTCAAATTTATTTATTTGCCCGGTGGAATAAAACTGGACTGCTCGATTTAGACTGATTTTATTTGCTATTTTTTTGTGGCGGCGGAGGTACTCTGCCAATTTTTTTGGGACAATGTCGGCTTCCGAGATTATTTTCACCTTGTTTCCAACTAATCTGTTAATTTGTTTTTTCAAAATCCCGTAATGCGTACAGCCGAGGATAAGCACATCAATGTTTTGCTTAAGAAGTGGGTGCAGATAATTTTGTAAAACAATTTTCGTTTGTTTGGTATTTTCTTTTCCGGCTTCCACAATAGGCACGAGAAGGGGACAGCCTTGCTGGTAAACTTCAATATCCCTTTTCAGTTTAGTTAGCTCTCTTTTGAACGCACCCGATTTTACAGTTCCTGTCGTGGCCATGATACCGACGCGCTTATGTTTTTTTACAGCAGCCAATTCTGCTGCCGGGATTAGCACTCCGAGCACTCTTCGGCCCGGGTAATGCTTCGGTAAATACTCCTGCTGGATTTTTCGAAGAGCCTCACTCGAGGCCGTATTGCAGGCGAGCACCACCAGCTCGCAGTTATTGCGAAATAGAAAATCCACGGCCTGCCTGGTAAATTTGTAGACTTCTCCTGGCGAGCGGTTGCCATAAGGCGCCTGCGCCGAATCGCCTAGATAAATATAATTGTACTGGGGAAGTGCCTTGACTATACTTCTTAAAGTGTTTAGCCCCCCAAAGCCGGAATCAAATACGCCGATGGATTTTTTCGCTGGCTTCATAATAACTTATTTTATCACAATTTAAATCCTGCCGCCCACTCTTTTTTATTTGACAACAATGGTGTAAAATTCAGAGTTAAGGAGGACGTTATGATAGACCAGGCATTTATCGATTCCGCATGTAGTGCTATCAGGCGCAGAGATGTGCCAGCTTTGAGCTCGTTAGATCAGAAGGTCACCGCGGTTTTTTCCCAACTCTCTGAAGCCAGCTCGGTTGATAGACTGGATGGATTCATTAGGATGCTGTTATGCATCACAGAATCGAAACAGGCTAGGCAGGCTGGCTGGAATGGTGAAGTTGGCACGCTGATTTGTCACTGGGAACAGCTGGTGGATAAGGCGGCCGGCATTCGGGACAAGGTTGAGCGGGCGATCGCAATAGAGGAAACCCTGAAGGCCGCTCATGTTCAGGAATGTCTGCGAGAGCTGGAAAAAGCCGAAGCACTTGGTATCAGCATCTATAATTTAGCGGCCCGGCTTTCTATCACAGTCGATGAAACCGATCACCTGATTTCCAGGCTCGAATCTCATGATCTGGCTGAACGTGTTTCGTTTGAGTTAAGAGGGGCGGCGATGATCCGTCTCGGACTGCATGGGCAGATGTTGGCCAGAACCGAAACTGCTCCTCCAGAAAAACAAGGTTAACGGGCGCGGCGCGCGGGATTTGCAATTTGATTTTTGCACTTCCTGCGCCCGCCTTTTTTTGTTTATTAAGTCATGTACCACGCTTTTAACGATCGTGCATTTTGTGGTACAAGGAAATTTTCAAATGCTCGCGCCTGCCCGCAATCGCCTGACGGCTCAAGCGTCTGGCAGGCGGGGCCGCGAGCATTTGAAAGAAACTAAAAATGAAGAAAGCGCGACAGACTTTGTGGGTTTGTCGCGCTCTCGGGAGTTTCGACTACGCTGTCGTTAGCCGGTGATGCCTTCACCAATACCAAAGCCTTCACTGTCCGTTGTTGGCTTACTCGTTTTGGCTTCGAGGGCGTCGGCATCAGTTTTAAGCTTGTTGATGATTGGTTGAGCGTTGAATTCGTCTGGCAATTTCATTTCCTCAAGCTTTGTGGCAACCTTTCTCATATCCTCTGGTTTCATTTTTCCTTTATTGAGGAGCCACAAAGCGAACGCTATTTCGGTGACCAATCGTTCGTTTTGAAATTGGATTGAAGCACGTAAGCTCCGCTGTTCTCTAAGGGGGTCTTTAATGATACCCCACCTATTTTGAATTGCATTTACGCAGAGCTCGTGGAGTGAATCGCGGGCGGTTGCAATTTCGTTCATAAACATCCCTTCCTCCCTTTTTGGTTTGTTGTTTGAAAGCCCTTTAGATTAGCATGAACCGAGGCGGAATTCAAGTAGTTTCACCCCTCCCTAACCCTCCCCCTCAAGGGGAGGGAATAAGGCCGGAGCTACCTCTCTCCCGAGAGTACTCGGGACTCTCCCCTCGCAAGGGGAGAGGAATAGGTTGCTTCGCTCGAATGTGGAAAAGGTGGGGAAAATTTGTTTAGAATTTGTTGAGATCTCGCTCTATTGACAGGGGTCTTTTAAACTTATAAGATGTTTTTACGCTCGAATGCACCCAAAAACTTGACTTTCTAAATAAAAACAAGTATAATTGGGGTATAAAGATTCTAAACATCTGCAAACTATGCGAAACGAGAGCTTAACACTATATAAAACAGGCGGTTTATGTAACTGACGCGCTCTTTTCGTGTCATGAAGTAAGCACCGCCTGAAAGGCGGTTTTTGATTGTTCCTTAAGTATCAAATAGTCAATCATCCTTCCGAAGCCCCAGCAGGGGCGAAGGAGGATCGGCGAGCTTGCCCTCCTACGCTAAAGCTTCGGAGGACTGCGGGCTTCGCCCTTGTTTCCAGATTTCACCGCTGCCGTCCGAAATTTAGATTGTCGGAGTCTGAAGCGGTGGAATGTGCAAACAAACGGAATGCAGCTTCACAATTGAATAGTTGTTTACCAGATTAACGATCAGTCAATTTGGTAAACAAAGCCCGCCGAAATTTCTAACCGAAATTTAGGTGGGTAAATCTGTCAAATTTTTCGAACGAATTTGACGGACGCCCGGAGAAATTCTTCTAAATTTTTTCGGGCAAGAGTGAACAGCATCAATTATCAAGTATAAATCCTACGCGCAAATTGTAGGTATCGTTCCAACTCCGTGTGTTTGTTGGAATGGTTTAGCAGTTATGAACTGCTAGTCAAAAGCTTCGGCCAAATCCGGGATTCATCATTCGTTCCTTGATTTGTCGAAGTTTCTAAAACACCGATAAGGGTATACGGTGGATGCCTTGGCACAAAAAGCCGATGAAGGACGCAGGAGCCTGCGATAAGCCTCGGGGAGCTGGCAAACAAGCTTTGATCCGGGGATGTCCGAATGGGGAAACCTGAGCAAGTAAACCTTGCTCGCATTCGTACGTGGTGTACGAGTAGCGGGAACCATGCGAAGTGAAACATCTCAGTAGCATGTGGAAAAGAAAACTAATGACTAGCTTTTTATCTTAGAACTTCTTCCATGAAGTTTTGAGATTAAGGAGCTAGTTGCATTCCCTTAGTAGTGGCGAGCGAAAGGGGAACAGTCTAAACCTGATTCATGTTTGAAATGTAGTCTCTAATTTATTAGTGGTTGCGTTTCTTTAAAGGTTACAGCCGTTGTGAATAAGGCGTTGCAAGACTAATCGATCGCTTCTGTAAAAGCGAGGGAAAAACGTATTGTGTTGTCTAATAGAACACGCCTGGAAAGGCGGACCATAGAGGGTGATAGTCCCGTACGTGAAAGACCACAATAGTTTCCGGATTGGTTCTTAAGTACCACGAGACACGTGAAAGCTCGTGGGAATCCAGGTCGACTACGATCTAAGGCTAAATACTTCTTGTGACCGATAGTGAACAAGTACCGTGAGGGAAAGGTGAAAAGCAGCCCGGTGAGGGCGGTGAAATAGTACCTGAAACCGTATATCTACAAGGAGCGGAACACCGCAAGCCTGCCTACCGGTAGGCCGGGTGAACCGCGTGCCTATTGAAGAATGACCCGACGAGTTAACGTATATTGCTTGTCTAAGCCATAAACGGCGGAGACGAAGTGAAAGCGAGGGTTAATAGCCCGACATTGGAGATTAGAAATTGGAGGTGAGATGTTGGACGAAAGTCTAACTTCCAACTTCCAACGTCTAACTTCCAAACGGTAGTATGCGTTAGACCCGAAACCCGGTGAGCTACTCATGGCCAGGATGAACTCAAGGTAAAACTTGGGGGAGGTCCGAACCCACTATTGTTGCAAAAATAGGGGA
>Ga0155041_106_pt2 | contig 13733 bp, 18 predicted proteins | sample RifCSPhighO2_01_FD_106009 | JGI IMG/M metagenome (GOLD analysis project Ga0155041, IMG submission 106009) | Candidatus Doudnabacteria bacterium RIFCSPHIGHO2_01_FULL_46_14 | reverse complement strand
CAAGTCCTTGGGGAAGCAACCAGCCAATGGGCCCATCCGGACGTTGCCGGTCACCCAACAGGCGGCTCGGTTGACATCTCAATCTGGGACGACGTCAATGAGGCAGAAGTCCCAATGCCAACCAAATACGACGACTTCACCATCCCGGCCGCTTCGTATCGAAGATACCCTCACGCCACTGCAGAACAACGAGCCAATGCTGGGTATCTGGAAAGGCGCCTAGCGAAATGGGGCATTTATCCCTACCCGGGAGAATGGTGGCATTTCGATTTTGGCAATCGCGAATGGGCATGGGGTACTGGCAACCCGGTTGCGATTTACGGGGCCGTTTCATCGCCGACGGAGTAGACACAAAGAAAGATGAAGGACGGTATCCAATCGGATCCGTCCTTCAATGTTTTTCATAAAATAGGTACTTTTTTGAACCCTGGGCACCAACCCCAGCTTAACAATTTCCGAGTACCACAACGACTAGTTTCATGCACAAAATCTATCCTACGAATTTGGGGCACTGATTATAGCCTATCGCGGGATTTGCAAAATTCCAACTGGCTGCCCGGGTTGGATTCGAACCAACGAATGACGGCTCCAAAGGCCGTTGCCTTACCGCTTGGCGACCGGGCAAAGTAGAGCAATTGTATCAAAAAATAGGAGCCTCATCCAGTATTTGAGACTCGCGTGTGTTTGTGGTATACATTTAAGGGATTTTTCAGAAAAAACTACGGGCTTTTTCTTTGCCCTCAATTGCTGTATAGTTTGACCCAAAGGAGGAATCCATGTTCTTTATTGCAACAGAAGATCCGGGCTGGTTAGCGAGAAACAGCCTACTGCGTTTCGTCACACTCGATCAACCGACCATACAACAGATGCTCCCAGTAGTTCAGGCGGAAATGAGCACCCGTGGAATCGTGGGACAATTGCATGCGATCGAATTGACGCCAACAGAACTGCATGAGCCTGTCCATATCGACGCTACAGGTGCAAAGATGCTTGGCGAGTTCATTCTAGCCGAAAAAAACCAAATTCACCGCGAGCTCGTAGCGGCCAGCGGAAGCTCCCACGAATTCTCAGCATTTGTCCGTTCCGGCGACAGGGTTATGTCAATTTGCCAGAAATGCAGCATCCGAATCTGTCTGACTCCCAATGGAGCGGATTTGCCGACCAAACAGTGCTCGAAAAGAACCGCGACAGCAAAAGCTTAAAATCATTTCCAAATTTGGAGAAACTCATGAAACAGATAGCATTTGGTCTACAAGATTGGTTGTATCTTGGCCGATCTTTCTGGAAACTAGTTCTCGCTCTTCTGGGTTTGGACGTCTTGGTATTTGCGGTTTTCGTGACAACCGACCCATCAGAGCTGGCCATGAAGGCAGTGATTTGCGTTGCGACTTACTCGATTGTGGGTTTCTTTTACGATGTAGGACTCATATTCACGTACGGAATCGCAACACTCTTTCTGTGCACGAGACATATACTCATCCAAAATCGCGGCTATGACCCGGCGTTCGAGCTCTTCAGTCTCGCCTCTCTAATGTTTCTGGGGATATTGGTCGTGTACGGCGTGACTAAATTCTCGCGGGAAAACAAAATTCACCGCAGCCAAACCGCTTCGGCAATTCTCGGGATGTTTGCGGCTCTTGCCGGAGCCATGCGATTTTGGTCTGGTATGTAAAATCCCGCATGGGCATGCTCTCTAATCGACCCGGGCTGTTCTTTCTTTAGTGCCCGGGTCTTTTTATTTTTCTAAAAATCAGCTATAGTTGCAGGCAGTAAAGCTTGCAGGAGGACTGAAGATGAGTGAACTAAGGTTACGATTCAGGCCGTCCGAATTGAAATCAGCGGCGCAGAAATACATACCCCGCTCAGACATTTCGCGGCTGTTCCGTGACGAAGAAGCCATGCAAATGGATGCCGATGGATTCATTACCGATGAATACCGTGCCATGCTTCTGCGGCTTCTCGACGTAAAAGCCCAAGTCACAACAAATACCAGCGAGCGCCTAGCCTATCGGTGCGTCGAAGGCATACTAGATGGCTCACGCACGAACGACCTAATCTGTATTTCTGCGGCTCAAGGGTAGACTTACCCCTGCCTTTGTAGCCGCAAATCCCGAGCGCAGTTTTGCTCGCCCCTGCGCTCGGGATTTTTTTTTGCTAGAATCATATTATGATTAAAGAAATTAGGAAGCTTTCCAATCCGAAAAGGGCACGCATTTCGCTAGGATTTTTCAAAACCGGCAAAGGACATTATGGCGAGGGTGATTTATTTCTCGGCCTAAAGGTCCCGGAATGCCGCAATATTGCCAAAAAACATATCTCCGCGGGTTTTACGGCGATTGGCAAACTGCTGAAATCAAAATTCCACGAGGAGCGCTTGATCGCGCTTCTGATTTTGACTTACCAATTCGAGAAGGCAGACCAAAAAGGCCAAAAAGAAATTTTCAATTTTTTTCTTGCCAATACAAAATATGTTAACAATTGGGATTTGGTGGATCTGAGCAGTTACAAAATCGTTGGCCAATACCTTCTTGATAAGAATCGCCGATTACTCTACAAATTGGCAAATTCCAAAAATCTGTGGGAACGTAGAATCGCTATCGTATCTACCTATCAGTTCATTCGCAATCATCAATTTGTTGATACCCTGAAAATCTCCGGGTTGTTATTGAAAGATAAGCATGACCTCATCCACAAAGCCGTGGGCTGGATGCTGCGCGAGGTTGGTAAACGATCCCAGCATATACTCCAAAAATTCCTCTCAAAAAATGCCAATAGCATGCCGCGTACTGCTCTGCGCTATGCTATTGAACGTTTCCCGGAAAAACAGCGCCTGAAATATCTGAAATCTTAATCTGATGCTATAATACCAGTATGAGTTCCGTTAGAAATGCCTTATAATCTCAACGGCGGTACACAATTAACCATTTATTTATAACAAGGTGAAGAAACGAAATATTATAATCTTGCTAATAATAATTGCGTTGCCGATTTTGTGGTATCTCGTCTCCCCTATTTGGCGGGTCAAAGAGCTCAACGAACCTCTACCGGGCGCAAGCGGACCAGTGATCGATGACAATTTTGGGAAAATGGACAGTGAAACTGCTGAAAAATTTTCCCAAGCCATGGCGGAAATGGGGCCAAAAACCAAGACTATGAATGACTCCATGCCTGACAAAACTCTGACCTTTATTTCCTCCGGCAGTTTCCAGGCACGAGCCCATGACGTCAAAGGAACCGCGGCGCTCGTGAAGATTGGCGAGCAAAAAATCCTCCGGTTTGAGGATTTTGAAACTATCAACGGTCCTGATCTGCATATCTACCTGGCATCTGATCTTTCCGACAAAGATTATGTAGATCTCGGAGCGATTCGCGCCACAAAAGGCAATGTGAACTACAACGTTGACGAAAAAATTGATACCGCGAAATATAAATACGTTCTCGTCTGGTGCGAGCCATTCCGCGTCTTGTTTAGTTACGCGGAGCTGAAATAATCCGCCTGAGACGGATAAGCTTGACTACTTTTATATAACCATACTAAACTAATAATAGTATGCAGGAAATAATCGCATTTTCAATACTGCTCGGTCTCCTCAGCCTTACACTCCGCAAACCATTTGCGGCGGCTCTTCAGACTGTGCATGTTAGCAGAAAATAACGCGCTTAGTCTGCCACCAAAGAGAACCCGCCCGCAAGGCGGATTTTTTGTTTGCAACCATTAGGAGGTACAATGGGATTAACGATAGATGACATTGGGTTCGACGAAGAAGAAAAAGCCTTAATTGCTGTATATCAGGCTTGCTGGGGGATGAAAAAACCCATTCTGGAAATCGTTATTATCATTTCGGTTGAGGAGAAATAATGCCTCCTCACAAGGGCGGACGCGTCTCAACGCTCCGCCCTTCTTATTTCACGTGCTTGTCCGCAAGAGTGGTGGCTGCGGCCGATTCAGGCTTGACGAGCACGTCATAGCCATGGGCCGTAACCATGCCAGTAACCTCATGAATCAGGTCGCGGGTCTCCCCTTTCGCTCCCACATCCACGTGGATTTGAAAATCAAACGGCCCGCCTTCGCCAAGGCTATGGCGGGCAAGCCATTCGTCTTCTACTTTTTCCAATTCGCCGCGGAAAGCGGGCAGGAACAGGCTGGCCAGATCCAACGAAGCCTGGACCTCAGCGTAAATTTTTTGACGCAATGTTTTGATGTTTTCTTTTGTTTGGCGAAACCAGAAATATCGTCCGCCATTGCCAACCCTATGTACTGCGATCACAGATACGAGATCAAGCAGTCCGTAGCCGTTCGAATCCGAACCGATCATTACCCGATAATGGGCGCGCGGATCAAGCTTCATAAACTCGACAACCTCTTTCAAAACCTCAGCAAACAAAAGTTCGCCTTTTGTCGGATTGGTAAATTTGAGGAATTTAATACTGTCCTTGGTCATGTTATTCCAATTTACCCAACACTTTCACTGCCTCACTAAGCAAATCTTTATCCTTCCCCAACTCTCTTTCCAAAAACAGTTTGATGCGCAAAGGATGGCCAAACACTTCCTCGAGAACCTGTTCAACAATGATCTTATTCTTTCGCGCATCGATAGTGTCTTTATGAAAACTGTAAGGAAAAACCAAAACAACATCCAGATTTTCTATCCGCAAAATCCTGGCCAACCTGAGGCTGGAAACGAGCGAGTGGTTATATTCTTTGATTTTATTCATAACCTCTGCCCAATGGTCGAGCACAGTGCCAAGGTCAATAATGGTAACAGATTGTAGATGGTCGCTTGTAGTTGCCGGGGGATAATTAGATAACCCGTCCTCTCCCCCTTTTGAGCTAAGGGGAGGTTGTCTGTCCGCCGTAGCTTCAACAAAGGTGGAGGGCGCGTTATTCTCAGGCAATAAGGTCATCACCGCCATAAGAAGCGGTAATTCCGCAACTGGCGATATTTTAGTGGTGCGATAGGCTTCCAGCATATGTTTGATAAATTCCATGAGTCTGCCTGCAGGCAGACTGGCAGCGTGCCGGCCGAGTTTGACGTTTTCCTCCGTGCTGAGGCCAATTTCCGCGAGATTGTTCGAATCGATTTTTACAAGCAAAATGAGCCTGAGGTATTCCAACACGCTACGCGTCCACTGTGTAAGATCTTTGCCCTGGAAACTCAAATCTTTGACGAATTTTACGGCTCCTTGCTGATCGCCGATGATCATCTTGTCAATAAAATTCTGGGTTGAGGATAGCCTGGCTATACCAAGAATATCTTCAGTCTGCGCAAGGGTAATCTCCTCTGCTGAAAAACTGGAGACCTGGTCGAGAATGGAAAGCCCGTCTCGGATGCTGCCGTCTGCGGCTTGTGCGATTAGTTTCAGCGCCTCAGTTTCGATTTTGAGCTGGGAATCAAGGGTAATTTTTTCAAAAACCTCCATGATCTCCGCCATCGCCATGCGCTTAAAATCAAAACGCTGGGAACGGGAAATGATTGTCGCCGGAACCTTGTGGATCTCTGTGGTCGCTAAAATAAAAATCGCGTGCGCAGGCGGCTCTTCCAGGGTTTTGAGAAGCGCATTAAATGCCGCACGGGACAGCATGTGCACCTCGTCAATGATGAACACTTTGTAGCGACCTTGCGACGGGGTAAATTTCACGTGCTCGATGATGTCGCGAATGTTATCCACGCCAGTGTAACTGGCGGCATCGATCTCGATGAGATCTAAAAATCTTCCCGCTTGTACTCCTTCGCAATTTTGACAAATGGTATCAGGCTCGCCCTCTGCAGGCGCGAGGCAATTCACGGCCTTGGCCATAATGCGAGCCAACGTGGTCTTGCCCACCCCGCGCGGGCCTGTGAATAAATAAGCGTGCGCAGGCTTCTCTAGCCGCACGGCATTTTGCAGGATGGTCTTTATGATTTTCTGCCCAACCACTTCGCCAAATTTCTGCGGCCGATATTTTCTATATAAAACTTCGCTCACCCCGTTTAGAAATAAATGGTTAATTATGCCGCACCGCTAGTATCACAGGAATTTCTAACGGGGCTCATAGACCGTATTATACCAAATTTTCAAGGATAATGTCCCACACGATTTTGGCGACGTCGGAGGGCGTGCCGTGCGAGGGAAACTGGTGCATATCGAGATATGGAATGGTGTTGCCTTCAAGAATGGCAAAAGTTTGCTGGTGATGCGGCCGGCTGATATCCTCTGCTATGGCATCAAACCCAACAAGGTCAGTATCGAGCGTATGCGCTGCTCTTAGAAACAGCGCTATGTTTGCAGGATGAGTTTGCTCGGTGACATTTATAAAATCTATTCCGGTTCCTGGTAGAAAATCTTTATAAAAATAAATCTTCTGGTTTGTCGCCGGAATCGAATCCAAGCTCAGTCCCTGCTCACGCAAATTCCCCAGCAAGGTTTGATTTGCCTTGGGAATTTTATGCAAAGTGAAATTCTTTTGTTCGTACTCTCCCCTCCTCGGGTCAGAATTCTTTTCGTCAATGAGTTGCTCAATGGTGGAGCGTCCGTCTCCAACCACATTCGATCGGTCCTTGCCGCAGACAAACACATGCCTTTTCCCGATCACTGTCGCTCGAAAATTGTCACCCGAAATGTGTTTTTCGACAATAAAATCGGGACGGTATTGTCTGGCAATCTTCATGGCTTCCAGCAAATCCGCCTCGTTTTGAATCTGATAAGTGGAGTGGTACCCAAGCGACCCCGTCGCTGGCTTTACAACAACCGGGAATCCTAAACTTTTGGCATACCGGCTTGCCCGCCTCTGGCGGGTAAACATTCCCCCCGCCGGCACGGGAATGCCATGTCCCTGCATCAATTTCTTGAATTCAAATTTATGGTCTGTTGCGCCTCGAGTTTCATCCGCCAACGGATTGGCCTCAAAATACCGCCAACCCCCGGTTGGCGGGTTTGGCAGTCGGTACCGATATTCATTTTTGTATCCGCCTGCGATTTTTATCGCTTCTATTTCTATCCCCCGCTTTTTCGCTTCTTTCATAATTATCAAACTCCTATTCAAGATTTCCTCATCGGGCGGCTCTGCAACAAATTTCACTATCCCAAACATGGCAAAAAATCCCAACAGCTTTCCCCAGAGCCAATCTGATTTGGGCATCAATAGGCGTGCCAAAAAATCCACCGGCCACATCACAGTGCGGCGGACTTTTTCCATGTAATAATCAGCATGCAAATCCCAATGCGATTTGCGCTTGGTGGGCAGGCAATACGGGCAGTAATTCACCCCGTTGAAATAAATATTAAATTATCCTCCAAGCTTATCTCAACAGAAATTTCTAACAGGGTCAATGCCCTAATTGTATACTATTTTTTAAACAGCAGGACTTTGTATGCGCCGAAGTTCCACAAAAGGGAAATTCCAGTAGCGGCGGCTTTGCCGAAATTGGTCCACAGTTCTTGGTTTAGGCCGAACTGCGGCGGGACAAATTTGGTAAACGCAACCAGCAGAGTCGTATTGATCACAAGCCCCACGCCGGTGATGATGACAAAATACATGTACTCTTGTTTGGATTTTTCGGCCGGAGTATTCTGCCCGATCCGGAACCAGTACCAGAAAATGATTTCCCCGATGACTAAGACCAGAATCAATCCCAGATAATATTGGTAGGAATATTTTTGGGCAGCGCCGAAAGCCGCCAATACGATTACTGACGCGCCCAATACGCCCGCGTAGATAAATTCAACCAGATTGGACAGCAGTCCTTCGTCTCCGTTCGTCCTTTTGAACACCAGATACCGATTCCAGAAATAACTGTGGGTAACCGCCAGAAAAAAAGTGATCATCGAAAACCCGCCGACCGTTGCGCCGGTAAAAATGCCGGTGTAAAACATAAACGTATTTAAAAACGCGAAATCAATCGCGGTGTTCAGAAATCCTATCCCAAGAAATCGCACGAATTGCGCGATCAAGTTTCGCATTTATTCTTGTTCGCCCAGCTCAAGGTCGCGGTCAATATCCTCCATCCGTTCTTTGGGCGCATCAGCGATCGCTCCCGGTCCCTGCGTTCCATCGCTTTTAATGACGTTCTCCACCGCTGCCCACTGCGCATCGCCGCTTTGGGGCACAACTATTGCCACCTCGTCTCCCGGCTCGGCTTTGAAATAAGTAAGACTAGCCAGGAGCAGGCGGTAGCTTTTTCCATCGACTGTAACGCGGTATTCACCATTTTCAGTTTGACTCAAAATGCCTAATTTCTTTTCTCTTTCCACTGGACCGATCTGCTTATAAATAAACGATCCATCATCTGAAATTGTGAGTTTTAAAACATCACCCTCTACCAGTTTTGATTTTGAAGCATAATTGGCCGGCACCGGGTATTTCTTTCCATCCGGGCCCATCATGTTTTGGCCGTCAAAAACCCCCTCTATGACCTTACCGCCGCCACCCATAGAAGGCGGCATCATGATCCGGGCTTTTTCCGCAATGCTTGAAACTGAGCTTTTTGATCCCATGATTTCACGCAGGATTTGTTTGGCTGATTGAATGTTTTTTTCCGCGCTTTCCAGCATTTGGCTGAGCAACGCTAAATTTGAAAGTTTATCCACAGTTGTATCTTAATCTGCCAGCAAGCTAGCAGGTTTTTTTTAATTTTTGTATCAAGTAAAGCCTAAAATAACCTTCAAAATTATTATATGTCATTTTACTCAAAAAATCAAATCCGCTATGCAGTGCGCTCAATCCCTGATGATGCCGGCACCTGGCCAAGCCGGGCATGCTGAACGATCTCCGCCTCAACCTCGGAACGCGGCCGGCCGTATTTGAGCTTGGAAAGCTTGCGGACAGCGTTGTAAACTTCCTTAGGGCCAGCCTGGACCGGGGGCAAAGTTTCAATGTTAAATGGCCGTGACCCTGTACCATTGATCATAAGTTTTATGTAAGCATTGAACCGGTCGATATTTATCACGTCAAAATCGTTGAATACCGGAGCGAATTCTTTGGCCATAAGCTCGGCGTCCTCTACGCCAATGCGAAACGTAACCACTGTTCCGGCGTTGCCAAACACCGCATCTTTGATTTTACTGTTATTCTCCTGCACCAGCTGGCTGATATACTGGTGAGCCATGATTAGGCTCAGCTTGTATTTGCGCGCCTCAGAAAGAATCGTAGCCAGGCTGTCTGTAACAAAATTTTGAAACTCGTCAATATACAAATAAAAATCTCGACGTTCCGATTCCGGAATATCGGCTCGTCCCAACGCGGCCATCTGCAGTTTGGAAACGATAATCAGCCCAAGCAGTTTCGAATTGACCTCGCCGGTTTTGCCTTTGGAAAGGTTGATAAGCAAGATCTTGCCTTCGTCCATTATTTTTCGGAAATTGAACGAGGAATGGGACTGGCCGATTATGTTGCGCATCATTTCATTTTCCACGAACCGGCCGACCTTGGAAATAAGATAACCGAGCATTTCCGATTTATGAAAATCACTGGTCTTGGCCATTTCCTGTTCCCAGAACGAGCGAACCACCGGATCAGTGACTTTCGAGAGTTTATAGCGCTGAAACTCGGGATCCGTAAACATGCGCGGGATCTCCGCAATCGTGCCAGGGTACTGTTTATCAGCCATAAGCGTTAGCATCACGTTGCGCATGTTATGTTCGAACATTGGGCCGATCATTTCCGGCGGGAACAGTTTGTAAAATATCTCAATCATTTCCTGCACCGCAAAATCTTTCTGTTCATCATTTTCCACCTCCAGCATATTGATGCCCATGGGCCTCTGCATATCAAACGGCTCAAACAGCACCACGTCTTCGGCCCGCTCTTTGGGGATATTCTGGAGAATTGCTTCCACTAAATCGCCGTGCGGATCCACGACCGCCAGCCCCTCGCCGTTTTTAATGTCCTGAAGCGCGATATTTTTGATAAATTCCGATTTGCCGGTGCCAGTGCGTCCGATAATGTACATGTGCCGGCGGCGATCATCGCGTCCGATCTTGACCTCTGTCCTAATGCCGCGATAATTATTCAGCCCGAGCAAAACCCCGTCCTGTACTATGTTAACCGGCGCGGGCGCGCGTTTGGCTGAGAGCCATTTGATGTTCGGAGTCTGGTTGAATTTGGTGGGTAAATGAAACACGCTGGCACACTCCTCGGTATTCATAATCATTTTTTTGCGCCATCGCTGATTCATGGTACGAAACGTATAATCCCTGATGATCCGTGATTGTGATTTGCGCAAGGTGCGGAAACCATTGAACGGCGCCTGACTGAACTGCATAAATGAAGACAACACGTTGCGCATATGGCTCGCCGCTTCATGTTCGTTTGCCGAAGAAACCACCACACGCAGGTTGCATTCAAAACCGTTTTTACCGGCCTTCTCCTCAAGCTTTTTTACCGCGTCCTGCTGCATTGGCGTAAGCTGGCGGTACATGCTGTTTTTGGAATCAGTACTGCTGGCCATTGGTCCGGCTTGTTTTGAGGCGGATTTGTTGGCTGAGTTCATTACATCGTCCATCAGAGCAAACATCCAGTGCAGGAGTTTTAAAAACCAATTATGATGCATTTCTACCTCACCGCCCTTCTGAATATGGCGCGCTCGCTTCATGACCTTGGCCCGCCACCCCAATGGCGCCGTGCAGACAATGAGCTGAACCGCTGCGGCCTCGTTCTCGGAAAGCTTGGACATACTGTTGGCAAGAGCGTTCAGGGGGTCACTCTCCATATTTTTGTAAGTCTTTATCGGGAAAACGTATTTCTTTTGCAAGACAAGCTCCACTGCAGCAGATGAGCCTCCCGGGCGCAGAATCCGCGGCGGCAAAACCGAATCAATCTGCGCGGCCGGGTATTGAGCGTGGATTTGTTTTTCCACGAGATCTTGCAAACGCGCCGGGCAGTTGATCAAAAAAGAAATCTTTTTATCTATACTTACTATTTCAAAACTAATACTCTCCTGGCCTTCCAAAAACGTGTAAAAATTCCGCTTTTCCACGTGTCCTAGAGTGGCAAATATCTGTTCGGCAACCCCGATCATTTCCTTTTCTTCTTTGGCCGGATCTTTCTCTTTGTCGGCTTGGGTTGTCTCGCGCGGCATGAAGACCTCTAAAAACACGGAGTTTAAAATTTTTGCGCCCGCGATTTTCCGCCTCAGTATTTTCCGGTACCAAAAAATCGCTCCAATGCCGCCGACCATTGCTAACAGGAGAAGGAAAAAAAATATTAAGATCAGATCATTCACCCCGTAATACAACTTCGAGAGTTCACCGACAAGGTGAACAAAGTTGTCTCCTGGAGTTTAATAATAAATAAACTAATGATTATTAATCAATTACCATGACAATAAATAAACTCAAAATTGATATACGGGGCTCATTTTGTTTCTTAGTTTGGTTTGTCTTTTTGCTGTTCGCGCAACTCGCGAGCTGCGCTTATCGCAGCTATCAGGTTGTCTTGACCGGCTGAAAGCGCGTTGCCTTTCAAATTTTCTGGGGGAATTGCAGCTATCTCGTGAACGATTTTTTCGGCTGATGAGAGAATGGAATTCAAATCTGCAACCGTGCGAATTTCGTGTTCCTGACCTGGCGCACTTATCCCTGTCGTCTGTGACCTAGCAGAAATCTCATCTGCCATTTCTGCAAGCTCTGATGCGGCCTGATCATGTTCTGCGCTATACCCTTCAGCTACAGGCTGCTGTTCGTGAATTTGCCCGTGAGCCTCTTCTGTCTGCGCTGTTTGGGCATCAACAATCGGCGGTACGATTTCGTGGCTATCAGGCTGCGGTTCCAAATCCGGCATTTTTTTGTTCCTCTGCAATGGTTAATTTTAATTTTTCAAACTCTTCATCGATTTTCGCTTCCATCGCTTCTTTATGCTGAGGATAAGCGGCCAGAACCAGATCGAGCGCGTGATAATCTTCTTGGTTCAAAGACTGCTTCATTTTTGTGATTTCCGGCGCGGGGAGCAAGGGACGCAAAACCTCTACAATGACCTGATGCAAATGTTCCTGCACGCGCGCGAACAAATCAGCCTTATCATCCTCAGACAAAGATGCAAGCCCCAGATCGCTAAACAGTTCTTCAGAATAGTCCTCAATTTTTTGTTCCAGATCGTAGTACATTATCTATGCAGACTGCTTAAGCTTATCTAAATCAATATGGCTCTCTTCGTTGGCAAACGGCAAACGCGGCTTTTGGCTTTGGATGTGAGATAAATACTCTTGGAGATTGCGCCCCGATTCCACCCCGGCTCGTTCAGGCATAATTTTGTCTTCGAACTGTTTGTTTAGTCCGGAAATAATTTCTTCGGCAAATTCCGTAGTAATCATTGGGTGTGGTTCTGCTTTTGGCAACTGCGGTTCCGGGACAAATTTGCTGTCTTTAATACTGTAAATTTGATCTCTTGCGGGAGCGGTCTTTGCGGAAGCCATCTGGTTGTTGAACCTGGAAATTTTCTGCCACAGAGCGTCAATTTCGGAAAGCGCTGCCTTCTCCTCGACCGTGAGATTCTCAAGCTGCCGCTTAGTTTCCAAGTCGCGCGTCATCGTGCTGATCCCGGTACTAGCCGCCAGCGATGGCTGAAATCGCAAGCCGTTTTTTGAGGCGGTATGCGCTGTGAATTCTTCTCGGAGCTTTGTTATGGCGGAAGCGGAATATTCCATAATAAAAAGTTATCTTTCAAAAAAATTGTACCAGAAAACAACGGTTTTGACAATTTGGCAAATGTGTTACAGTGAGAATATGGTGGGTCTGCATATTTTCTATTTTTCCCTCGGTCTTGCGATCATGTGGATTGCTTCGGGACTGGTGGTTCACGGCATAACAAAATTTTCCAAAGATGTCCGCGTTTCTACCTTTGCCGCTTCTTTCCTTATCTTAGGAGTTCTCACCTCTTTAACTGAGATCTCCGTGGGCCTGAACTCTGTGATCGAGAAACGGCCGACTATCTTTGTCGGCAATTTGATCGGCGGCTCTTTTGTGATATTGATGCTCATAATCCCTGTTTTGGCAATTTTTACCGGCGGCATCACGCTGAGGCATAGGCTTGATCAAAAAAAGCTCTTATTTTTTTTGCTGCTGCTGGCCGCCCCCGCATTTTTGATTCTCGACGGATTTGTTAGTAGTTACGACGCAGTACTGCTTATCCTATTGTACGTAGTTTTTTTCAATTTATTTCAAAGCGAAGAAAAACTCCTTGATCATCTGAAACGCGGGGCGCAAAAAAAAAGTTCGGCCGCACTGCGTGACATACTGGGAATAATTATCGGCGCCGTCCTCATCTATGCAGCCGGAAAAATCCTAGTGGACCAAACTATTTTTGCCGCCCAGCTCCTGGATGTGCCGGCCATGCTCATCAGCCTCCTCGTGCTCTCCCTTGGAACCAACATGCCAGAGCTGATGATTGCCGCACGATCTCTCCGGGCCGGACACACAGAGGTCGCATTCGGAGATTACGTGGGCTCTGCGGCCACCAACACTTTGCTATTTGCGGTTTTTACCTTGATGCACGGTTCATTCGCAATTGAAACCAAAGGGTTCGCCCCCTTATTTTTCGTGATCATAGGCGGCTATATTACTTTTTTTATATTCGCCCGCATCAAAAATAGAATTTCGCCACTAGAAGGCCTGAGTCTCATATTAATTTACGTTATATTTACGCTATTTCAAATTTCGGAAATACTAACCCTCTCTGCCAAGGTCTAAGAGCCTGTCTGAAAAGCTTGCTTTTGAGATAAAATGTTCGGGATTTTGAGGGAAAACTTTGAAAAAAGCGG
>Ga0155041_113_pt3 | contig 19925 bp, 19 predicted proteins | sample RifCSPhighO2_01_FD_106009 | JGI IMG/M metagenome (GOLD analysis project Ga0155041, IMG submission 106009) | Candidatus Doudnabacteria bacterium RIFCSPHIGHO2_01_FULL_46_14 | reverse complement strand
CGCGAAGCCGTCCTCAAGATTAGGTCTCGTTGTCCCCGTCAAACGGGACGAGAGGTTCGGGGGAGACGACCCCGCATATAGGCCACAGGTGTAAGGCCAGTAATGGCTTCAGCCGAGTGGTACTAATCAACCGAAAGTGTTTTAGATTTTTGACTAGCAGTTCATGTCTGCTAAGCAGACAACTAATAACAAGTAATTTATAACAAATAACTTTTTATTAGGTTGCAGTTCACTCAACAATAGTTCCTGATTCATAGTTATTAGTTATCAATTAATAGTTATGAGTTAACAAAAACCCCCTTTTTTAGGGTGACATTTGCGACGTTGAACCACCTTGTTCCATCCCGAACCAAGAAGTGAAAGACGTCAGCGCCGATGATACTGCCGCGCATGCGGTTGGGAAAGTAGGTCGTTGCCCCCTTAAAAAAGGGGGTTTTTGTTTGCCTGGAGCGCACTTCCGAAGTCCGCCTCAGACGGACGAAGGGGTGTGGATATCATGATTGCTATTGTATGATAAGGTATGATATCGTATGAATAGAGAAAAATTGGAAACGGAGGAATTTCCATGACAAATATTAGCACACTTTTTCCAGAGCCTGGAACTGAATTGGTTTTTGTTAGGACGTTGCCTCGTCCTCGGTTTTGCGTCGCTGAAGGCGATAACATAAAGTTCGATACCGCTGTGGGTTTGCATGTGAATGAATTCGTCTATATTGATGGAACGCCATTCCGCAATCTTGGTCACGCTTTTCGAGAAGAACACGGCAACCGCCAGATCCCGCACGTCGAACTGAATAGTCATCGAGTATGGATTCCGGATGAGGTAGTCGAATTTCAGGAACGCCAGTGGAATGCTTCTCCTGCCAACTGCACCTAACCTGCCACGCCGGCTGCTAATAAATTCGTTCTGTTCTCCCCTCAAGGGCCGCCCCCCGCGGCCCTCTCTCTTTTTCTGCTGCCGGTAGGCAGGTTGTCCAAGTGTGAATAAATATGATACCGTATGATTATATATGGCAAAAACGCGGCTAACAATAACTTTGGATCAAGACATTCTCAAACGCGTTGACAGCGCGATTGATGGTTCGAAAATTCGTAATCGTTCCCATGCGATTGAATATCTCCTCACGTCTTGTCTTATCCCGCAGTCTACGAAAGTTCTGATTCTTGCCGGCGGCGAGGGCGTGAAATTTCGTCCGCTCACGGACACCCTTCCTAAATCCCTTTTGCCAATCAAAGGCAAACCGCTTCTGGAACACACTCTGCTTTTCCTCAAAGAGCAAGGACTGACCGAAATTTATATTTCCGTGGCGCACCTTGGAAAGAAAATCAAGGATTATTTTGGCGATGGCGCGCGTTTTGGAATTCGTATAAAATATATTGAGCAGACTATTGCTCGTAACGGAACCGCTCAACCTGTGTTGCAGGCTAAAGATTTTTTTTCCGATGAACCCTTTCTTGTTATTTACGGCGATGTGCTGACCAAACTAAATTTTTTGGACCTTCTGGATTTTCATAATTCTCACCGCGGTATTGCCACTATGGCCCTAGCAAGCGTGGAAAAACCCTCAATGTGGGGTGTGGCCACCATGGAGGGCAACCGGATCAAAGATTTTGTGGAAAAGCCACAGACAAAAACCCGCTCCCACCTCATTAACGCCGGTATTTACGTGCTTAGTCCCGAGGTTTTCAAATACATCGGTTCCAATTCGGTCCGTTTAGAAAAAGACGTATTTCCCAGGCTGGCGCGCGAGGGCAAACTCTATGCCTATCCTTTTGAATCCGAGTGGTATGATGTTTCTACCCCGCAAATATACACCGAAGTAATCAAAGGTTTTTAATAATGCAGAATCTAAAAAAATTAGAACAAGCTGACGTCAAGGGGAAAAAGATTCTCCTGCGTGTAGCCTATGATATCACATTGGCCGAGGAAAACCTGCCTACCGGTCAGGCAGGCGAGAAAATGATCGTGCCTGACGATACGAGAATCAGGGCAACCGTTCCAACCATAGAATATCTGCTGAAACAAGGCTGCTCCCTCGGTCTTTTGTCTTGGCTTAAACGGCCGGCGGGGAAGGTTGTGGAGAATCTTCGCATGCAGCCAGTGGCTGATAAATTGTCGGAACTTTTGGCGCGCCCGGTCAAAGCGCTCAAAGATTGCGTGGGGACAGAGGTTCAAAAAGAGATTAAGGCCATGAAACCAGGCGACATTATCATGCTGGAAAACGTGCGATTCCATCCCGAGGAAGAAAAAGCTGATCAGCAGTTCGCCAAAGAGTTGTGTGAAGGGTTTGAATTTATCGTTTATGATGCTTTTGCGCAAGCTATGCGCATGCATGCTTCGACGACAGGAATCTTACAGGTTTTGCCGTCTGCGAGCGGCTTTCTGTTTGAAAAAGAGATTACCACTCTCTCGCATCTCTTGGAAAATCCGGAACGGCCGTTTGTGGCGGTCATGGGCGGAGCAAAAATTTCCGACCGTGTTGGTGTCATGGAGAATCTCATTAAAAAAGCTGACCGGATATTGATAGGTGGGGCATTAGCAAACACTTTTCTTTTAGCCCAGGGACACAAAGTAGAAAAATCCCTTGTCGAGGACGTATTTGTCGATACGGCGCGCGGAGAAAAAAAAGATTATTTGAAGATTTGCCAGGACCTTTTGCAGAAAGCCCAGGATCGTCTGCAGCTGCCGCTAGACATGCTCGCGGCTGAAAGTGCGGAAGGCGGAGATGTTCGGGTCATAAATATTGACGAAGGCGAACATCTGCCGGCCGGCTGGGCATATTTTGATATCGGGCCGCGCACGATCGATCTTTACTCGCAGATTCTAAAGGCTGCCAAACTGGCCTTTGCCAATGGACCAATGGGGCTGTTTGAAATAGACCGGTTTGCCGGCGGGACAAAACACGTCGCGGAAGCCATGCTTTCAAGCGGAGCCACAACAGTCATCGGCGGCGGCGACACGGAAAGCATTGTTGTCCGCTACGGCTGGGAAGGGCGATTTACCCATGTTTCCACTGGGGGCGGCGCTTCTCTGGAATTTCTGGCAGGCAAAGAATTTCCGGTTATGAAATACTTAGTAAAAAAGTAGTAAGAATTAAGTAGTAAATTGTAAGTAAAATGACGAAACCTATCAAATTAGCGATCAATGGATTGGGTCGGATTGGCAGGGTGTTCCTGCGGATCGCCTGGGACAACCCGCATTTTGAGATTATTGCCGCGAACAGCCGATCGGACCTCGCAATGTACGCCCATCTTTTGAAATACGATTCCACGTATGGGGTGTGGGACAAAGAGGTTACTGTTCGCGGTGACAACCTCATTATCGGCGGCAAAGCCATTCCCTTTCATCAAGAGGTAGACGGCGAGGATTTGCCGTGGGGCAAGCTAGGCGCGGAAATGGTTTTGGATGCAACTGGCAAATTTAAAACCCACGCTGAAGCCGAAACTCACATCAAGGCTGGCGCCAAATACGTGGTGGTGACCGCTCCCGGCCATGATCTGGACCCAACATTGGTATATGGAGTAAATCATGGGCAGTTCGATCCAAAAAAAGATCAGATTATTTCCGGCGCGAGCTGCACCTCAATCTGTTCCTCCCTAGTCGTAAAGGTTTTAGAGGAAAATTTCGGTATTGAACGCGGCTTCATTAACACTGTCCACGCTTTTACCTCGGACCAGAGCCTTCAGGATAGCTCCCACAAAGATTTGCGCCGAGCCCGCGCGGCCAGCCAATCAATCATCCCAAGTACTACGGGTGTCACCAAGACAATTGGCAAAATGTTTCCCAATCTCAAAGGTAAAATCTCAGGCATGTCATTTCGCGTACCTGTGATTGACCCTTCGATCTTGGCGATTTCCGCACAATTAAAAACAGATACCACTGCAGAAAAGGTCAATGAGGCTTTTCGCAAGGCTAGCGAGGGCCAGCTCAAAGGACATTTAGAAGTCTCCGATTTGCCTCTCGTCTCCCGTGATTATCAAGGCAATCCAGCCGGCGCCACTATTGATTTGCTTTCGACCGAGGTTGTGGACGGGTCATTTGTGAATGTTCTGGCCTGGTATGACAATGAATGGGGCTATGTTACCCAGCTTACACGCCTTCTCGAGTATTTAGCGAAAGAAATAAAGAAATAACGTATTGTTTCCCTCCCCAGGCGTGGGGAGGGATTAAGGGAGAGGTCGAATTAATGAATTCCACAACAGCCGAACTTATCGAAAAAAGATACGGCAAACTCAAGGTCTACCCGGATGGCTTTTCGATGGGAAGTATGGGGGGTGAGCCAATTATTCAATCAAAGCCTTGGGGCGGTGAAGTCTGGGTTGTTGTCCAGGAGAAATACGCCATGAAGCACATCGTTGTGGAAGCAAGTAAGCGTTTTTCATTGCAAAAGCATACAAAGAAAGAGGAGACCTGGTATATTGTGTCAGGTTCACCAATTATAGTTTTGGGCGAAAAGAAATTTCAGGCAAAAAAAGGAGATGTTATTCACGTCAGTCCTGGGACAGCACACCGTATGGAAGCGGGGAGCAGTGATGTGGAGTTTTTTGAAGTGTCCACTGGCTTTGATGACCTTTGGGACATTACTCGTCTCGAGGACGACTACGGCCGGTAAATACAAATTATTCCTCCCCCTTGAGGGGGGAGGTTAGGTGGGGGTGAAAAGATTTTAATTAGCCACCCCTCCCTCAATCCCTCCCCCTCAAAGGGAGGGAAGTAGAAGCGGGGACGCGGTCGCTGGATCATTTAAATAGTTTGAACAGCTTCGCAGCCAGCATTTTGTTGGCTGCGATTTGTAGGTTTTTGAATTTAGAATTGATGAATACCCCCCCGGCTTCCTCTATGATGATCTGACCGGCCGCATAGTCCCAGATGTTTAACGAGGAATGAATGAGAAAATCGTAGAGTCCCTGGGCGACATAGCAAAAACCCACAGCTGCAGAACCCGGTACCCTCATCTTACGAATTTGTTTGAGAAGCCGCGGCAGCCATTTTATTCCGAAAGCTCGATCCCTACCCCAACCGAGAGAACCAAAAGCGTCTCTGATGCCCGTGACCTTGCTCGCCCTAATAATCTTACCGTTCAACCGGGCTTTTCCTCCAAGCCTTGCAGTATAAAAAAGATTTAGGGCTGGTGCAGAGACTACTCCGACCACTGGCTTCATATTTTTTAGTAGTCCCAGAGAGATTGCGCAATAAGAAATTCCCTGCAGATAATTGGCTGTACCATCGATTGGGTCCAGGGCCCAGACAAACTCGGCATTCGAGTTGGTATGCCCATGCTCCTCGCCTATGAAGCCATAAGAGGGGAACTGTTTCTTTAGAAAAGCTTTTATCTCCCGCTCAATTTGCTTGTCAGCATAGGATACGAGGTCCAGACGATTGCGGTTTTTCATTCTGACCTGAGTCTTCGTGCCAAAATATTTCCGGAAGGTTTTTTCCGATCGTTTTACGGCTTGGACAGCGATTTTTAGTTCCTTAGTGTACATAGTACTTTCCTTATAACTCCCTCCCTGCCTACCGGACAGGCAGGCTGACGAGGGGAGAGTGCCGCTCTGAGCTTACCGAGGAGCGGGAGAAAGGTTTATTTGTAGATTCCACTTGACAAAAATTATTGTTTAGATTACCCTTATTTTATACTATTTTTAATCTTTGTGTCAATGATTGTAGAAAATCTCCTACAGTTTGGGCTAGATGAAAAGGAAATTTCCGTTTATTTAAGCCTTATTTCTCTGGGGCCTGCGCCAGCAAGCGCTATTTCTAAACATTCGCGCGTGAACCGCGGCACGACTTATGATATCCTGGAGCGTCTTCGAGAAGAGGGGCTAGTGAGTTTCTACAAACAGTACCAAAAAGATCAGAAGAAACAGTATTTTGTGGCAGAACCGCCGCAAAAACTTGTGAACGCTATTGAAAATAAAAAAAGGAATCTCGATACCCTCAAGCTTCATATTAGCAAGTCTTTGCCGGAATTGGAATCACTCTATGAGAAATCGGGAGCGCGGCCCGTCGCGAAATATTATGAAGGTAGCAGCGGGCTTCGGATTATTTTGCAGGATGTATTGTCCACTTTGAGCTCAGACCTCCCCCAACCCCTCCTCATGAGTAGGGGAGAAAGGGGTGGTCATGGAATTATGAATCCGACTTATTTTGTGTATTCGAGCGCAGATATCAAAGATTATCTCTACAAAGCCTATCCCAATTTTAATAAAGACAGACTCAAGGCCAAAATTGCCAACCAGGTCATTGCCTTTGGAAAAGGCGGAGAGCTTGCGGGTCTGGATGAAAGAAAGTCAATGTCTGAAAAAGATAGCACCCCGACCTACATGATCATTTACTCCGGCAAGGTAGCCATGATCTCCCTCACTGCGACAGCCGAGCCGGTTGGTGTTATCATAGAAGACCATGGCCTCTACGAAACCCAGAAGATGATTTTCGCATTCGTCTGGGCCAAGTTATGAGTTCTAAGTTTTTAGTTTTAACTTAACTATCGTGTGCGGCATCGTCGGTTACATTGGAAATAAACAAGCCCTCCCAATCCTAGTCCAAGGATTGCGGGATTTGGAATACCGCGGTTATGACAGTAGCGGTCTAGTTATACTAGACCCCGAGCAAAGTCGAGGTGGGGGTATTATGCAACGCGTCCGTGCCGTTGGCAAGATTGATAATCTAGTCGCGAAGCTCAAGGATGCAAAATATCCTGGTACACTCGGCATCGCGCACACGCGGTGGGCAACACACGGTGGCGTTACTGAAGAAAACGCGCATCCGCATATTGCTCAGGATGGGGGAATTGCTATCGTGCATAACGGCATTATTGAAAATTACCGGGAATTAAAGGAAAAATTGAAAAAAGACGGGGTAAAATTTACATCTGATACTGATAGCGAGGTCTTGGCTCATTTGATTGCGCATTATTATTCCACCCCTCCCTCAATCCCTCCCCCTCAAGGGGAGGGAAAAGCGGGCATCCGTTCCCATTCCTCCCCCTTGCCAGGGTCCCCCAAAAGCGTAACCGCTTTTGGGGTGGGCTTGAGGGGGGAGGATAAAGGTGGGGGTGAAAATCAACTTGCTAATGCTGTAAAATCCGCACTTAAAGAAGTGCGTGGCACCTACGGCCTTCTTGTCGTGCACGCGGATCATCCTGACCAGATCATTGCCGCGAGACTCGGCAGTCCGCTGGTAATCGGGGTAGCAGCAGGCGAGCATTACATTGCCTCGGACGTAACGCCTATGCTTGCGTACACAAAACAGGTCACGTTTCTCGATGACGGCGAGGTAGCGGAGATTAGTCGCGATAATTTGCGGATTTCCAACCTCAAAGACGAGCTCATCACCAAACCAACCACGCAGATTGATTGGGATCAGGCAAAGGCGCAAAAGGGCGGGTATGAGCATTTTATGCTTAAAGAAATCATGGAACAGCCCACGGTTTTTGAGGATGCGATCCGCGGCCGCATCAATATGGAGGAAGGCACAGCTGTGCTCGGAGGTCTCAACATCAGCGAGGATCAGATGCGCGATCTGAAGCGGATTGTGATTATTTCCGGCGGCACTGCGTACTACGCAGGGCTCGTCGGCAAATACGCTTTTGAGAGATTGGCGCAGATTCCGTGTGAGGTAGATTTCTCTTCCGAATTCCGCTACCGCGATCCGATTTGCGACAAAAAGACTTTGGTTTATGCTGTATCCCAGTCTGGCGAAACTGCTGACACGATTATGGCGGTGCGGGAAGCGAAAAGAAAAGGCGCACATGTGCGCGGCATCATCAATGTGGTTGGTTCCACGATCGCGCGTGAAATTGGTGCGGGCAGTTATATCCACGCTGGGCCAGAAATGGCTGTCGCCTCCACCAAAGCCTATACAAATATGGTGGCGCTTTTACTTCTCAATGCTATCCAGCTTGGCCGCCTCAAACACGTTACTCAGGCAACAGGGAAGAGAATGCTTGAATCTTTGCTGGCAGTCCCAGCCAAGATGAATGAGATTTTAGCGCAAGCAGAAGAGATTAAAAAGATTGCGAAAAAATATACGCACTATAAAAACTTATTTTTTCTCGGCCGCGGCGTGAACTATCCTGTGGCGCTCGAAGGTTCGCTAAAACTCAAAGAAATCTCCTATATACATAGCGAGGGATATGCTGGCGGCGAGATGAAGCACGGTCCGCTCGCTCTCGTGTCTGATGATTTTCCTGTAGTCGCAATTTTGACGCGCAATCAGCTTTATGAAAAAATGAAAAGCAATATTATGGAAGCCCGCGCTCGGGGTGCAAAAACCCTCATAATCGCGACCGAGGGCGATCAGGAGGCATCTGAGGTCGCAGATGACATTATTTTTGTGCCGAAAACCATGGAACTGCTCGAACCTTTGCTAAATACCATACCGCTGCAGCTTCTGGCATACTATATAGCAGTAGAACTAGGCCGTGACGTCGACCGGCCGCGAAACCTGGCAAAGAGTGTGACGGTAGAATAAATAAAAAAATTGTCATCCTGAACTTGATTCAGGATCCAGTATTCAAAACTGGATTCCGGATCAAGCCCGGAATGACAAATGGGTTTGGAAGTTCTTTAAACGTAAGTCCGCCGAAGCCTTGGCGAAGGCTGGATAAAAAAACGAGGCGGCCGTTGGATTGAAAATTAAATCCAACGAACCGCCGTCACTTCAATCCTCCAGCTCGGCATCGAGCAATTCACCACCGAAATCACCGACCCAATCTCCGCTACAGAACAACTACCCGTCGTTAAAGCCCAAGAAGCGATCAGGAAGAGCGGTGAATATTAACAGACCGCTTTTACCGTTTTTCTTACCCAGACGTGTGCCGGTGATAGTTGTGGAGTAACACCCAGTGCCACCTTTTGCGTATTTCACCCTGACAGTCAAAGCCTTGTTAAGCAGCGAGGACTGAGGTTTTTCTCCGTCAAGGATCAATTTTATTACCTCGATGAGTTTCATCTAATCGTCCTCCGGTTCCAGTTGGAACTAACAATAATATATTATAATTCAACAATATGCAAGCCCTTATATTCGATAAAAGAAAATACGATTGGGACAACTCGAAAGGATTCGAGAAAGTTGACGTGCCCATGCCGACAATCCAAAAAGACGATGACGTGATCATCCGCGTTCACTATGCTGGCGTGTGCGGGTCGGATAAGGGGATTTGGTATCGGCAGGCGTTCAAAGAGCAAATACTAAATAGTATTGATGCGGAGAATAACCCCACCCAACCTCCCCTTACTTTAAGGGGAGGAGAAAAACAGAACCCCCCTCTTAAGATAAGAGGGGAAGGGGGAGTTATGAACCCGAAATCCTACCGCATCATTGGCCATGAATTTTTTGGCGAGGTGGTTGAGGTGGGAAAAGCTGTAAATAATATAAAAAAAGGCGATTTCGTGTCCTGTGAGTCCCACGTGGTGGATAACAAATGCTACCAGTGCTTGCTCGGACAAAAAGAGGTTTGCACCAACGAGAAAATTCTCGGGATCTCCCATGACGGCGGCTTTGCGGAGTACGCCCGGGTACCAGCTCATGTGGTTCGGAAAACCGACACTGGAAAAATCCGGCCAGAGGTGGCGGCCATGCAGGAGCCGTTTGGCAACGCCGTACACGCCGCAAGCAAAGTGGACATGAAAGACAAAACCGTGGCGATTTTTGGCCTTGGCCCGATTGGTCTATTTTTACTGCTTATCGCCAAAGCCAGAGGTGCCAAAAGCATCATCGGCGTGGAGCCAAACCCCATTTCCATTGAGATGGCAAAAAAATTGGGGATTGATTATGTAATTCCACTACGAACTACGAATCACTACGAATCTACGAATCCATACAAGCACAATGCAGAAGTCACGGACGAGATCATACAAATCACCAAAGGCGTGGGCGTGGATGTGTCGTTTGAAATGGCGGGTTATAATTCCTCAGTGAACAACTGCCTGTATGCCACGCGCCGCGGCGGCGAGATAATTCTCTTTGGCATCAAGCAAGGTGATTTTATATTTGAAAATTACAACCGGCTCATCGTCCATGGATTTACCTTGCATGCAGTAATCGGTCGTCAGCTGTGGCAAACCTGGGAAACCACTCGGGAACTTTTGGAAGACCACACGAACCAGATCCAGGAAAAGTTATTTAATGTTATACTAGACCAAGGAAAAAATACGATTTTACCGCTTTCCGATTATACTAAAGAGCGGTTTGAACAAATGCTCCACGACCATCCGAAATTCTTAATCCAAATGTGAATATGAATACAAAGGCAACAACTAAAAATTATCACGACCAAATCAAAGAGCACTGGGACGAGCAAGGCAAGGTTGGATGGAAAAAGGATGAAGGTATTGATCCCTTTTTCAATCAATTTTACTCTGAATATAAACAGCAATTAGGACATGAAGTCTTGGATGTAGGTTGTGGAAACGGCCGCTACATGGTTCCATTTGTTCGTGATGGATTCAGTGTGACAGGGCTAGATATATCTCAAGGAATGTTAAACTCGGCTGAGCGTGCGCTCACGGAGCAAAATTTAAAAGCTCGTTATGTCATCGGTAATAGTGTAAGCTTGCCTTTTGAAAATCAAAGTTTTGATTTTGTCATGAGCATTGGGACGATACATCATAACACGATGGATGATATTAAAAAATCTTTTAGTGAAATAGAGCGTGTTTTGAAACCTAAGAAATATTTTCTTTTTATGGGAAGGTCAGTAAGTGATAAAGAATTTGAGCGAGAAGTAATCGAGGACTACCGAGATCTTGGACTTGGTTTTACCGCCATAGATAAAACTGGTTGGAAGAAAGGTCTTGTACAGCATTATTTCAACGGCAAAGAACTTCAGCAACTTGGTGAACAAAATGGTTTTGAGGTCATCATCGAACCTCACGAACAGATAAGAGTCACAAAAAAGGGTCAAGACGAAATTCAAACCTCTAGAATATGGATTGTATATAGAAAGGTATAATCAATTATGTTTACCAACTACAAATCACAATTTGAAAAAGACCTGGAAGACATCAAATCCGCCGGAACGTGGAAAGAAGAGAAAACCATCTCCGGCAAGCAGGGAGCGGAGATAGAAGTCGAGGGGGAAAAATTACTGAATTTCTGCGGCAATAATTACCTAGGGCTGGCTGGCAGTCAGGAAATGGAGAAAGCTGCTGCGGACGGGCTTCAGAAATATGGTTTTGGTATGGCTTCTGTCCGGTTTATCTGCGGTACAGGTACGGTCCATAAAGATTTGGAATCAGAAGTGGCCAAGTTTTTTGGTACAGAGGACGCGATCCTCTATACCTCGTGTTTTGATGCCAACACCGGACTGTTTGAGACGATTTTGCAGGAAGGGGATGCAATTTTTTCTGATGAACTGAACCACGCGAGTATCATTGACGGCGTGCGGCTTTGCAAAGCTGAACGGTTCAGATTTAAGCATAGTGATATGCACGATTTGGAGGAGAAATTAAAAGAATTCACTTCAAGGTCAGCCCTCCCTAACCCTCCCCATCAAGGGGAGGGAATAACCTCCCCCAGCCCCTCCTCACGAGGAGGGGAGAAGGGGGAGGTCGCGCCTTCTTCCTCCCCCCTGAGTGGGGGAGGCAAGGTGGGGGGTCGTTCTCCTCGAATGCTCATTGCCACGGACGGAGTGTTCAGTATGGATGGCGACACAGCAAAACTCAAAGAGATTTGCAATCTGGCGGAAAAATATGGCGCCATGGTTATGGTGGATGATTCACATGCATCTGGTGTGCTGGGAGCCAAAGGTCGCGGCAGTGTCGAGGGTCTCATGGATCGCATCGACATCCTCACCTCAACCTTTGGCAAAGCGCTTGGAGGTGCTGGCGGCGGGTTTACGGCTGGCAGAAAAGAGATTATCGAAGTTTTGCGCCAGCGCTCGCGCACTTCTTTATTTTCCAATAGCTTGCCCCCAATGATTGCTAGTGCGGCTCTTTACACTTTGCAGAATTACGACGCGAAGTTTTTAAAGTCATTAAAGCAGGTTCGCGAAAACACAAACTATTTCCGAGCGGCGATGGAAAAATTTGGATTTAAATTGGGTGGCGACGGCCAGCATCCGATCACGCCGGTAATGCTTATGGAAGAAAAATTAGCTTTCGATATGGCTCAGGCACTTTTTAACCATGGAATTTATGTGCGGGCTTTTACCTATCCCGTGGTACCAAAGGGCAAAGCGCGGATTCGGGTGCAGCTTTCTGCGGCTCACACTAAAGAGCATTTAGATAAAGCTCTTGCGGCGTTTTCAGAAGTAGGAAAACAGTATGGTATCATTAAATAACAATAACTTCTCCCAGCCTCCTCTTATTTTAAGAGGAGGAGTTCCCTCTCTTAAGATAAGAGAGGGATAGGGTGAGTTATGAATTCGTACATTCGTATTGATTCGTAATTCGTAAAGCTATGAAGAACATCGTCATAATCGGCGGCGGGACAGGAACATTTACTTTGCTTTCGGGTTTGCGGCAGTTTCCGACAAATAATTCCGTCATCGTGTCTACTGCAGACGACGGCGGGTCGACTGGTAAACTCCGGGAAGAGTTAAATGTCATTCCTCCCGGCGATATCCGCCAGTGTTTGGTTGGATTGTCTTATACGGACGAGGAAGTTCGCAATTTATTCAGTTATCGTTTTGCAAAAGGCAGTTTGGCCGGACACACTGTGGGCAATATCATCATCACGGCTCTGGAAAAATCCACAGGAAGCATTGAAAAAGCTATTGTTACGGCGGCGAAAATGCTGAACGTGCGCGGCGAAGTTGTGCCGGTGACTTTATACCCGACAACTTTGACCGCGGTTTTGGCAAACGGCAAACGGATCGTGGGCGAGCATAACATTGACGAGCTTCCGGCGAGCCAGCAAAGGGCGCAAATCAAAAGCCTTGATCTCACCCCGAAAAAATCCGCTAATCCCAGAGCCATTAGACTCATCAATGACGCCCATGCGATCGTGTTTGGGCCGGGTGATTTGTTTACCAGCATCATCCCAAATCTATTAGTCAAAGGCATGAAAGAAGCCATCAAAAAATCCAAGGCTCAGAAAATCTATGTGGCCAATATCATGACCAAACACGGCCAGACTGATGATTTTAAATGTTCGGACTGCGCGGGTGCTTTGCAAAAATATCTCGGCGCCAAGCTGGATTACGTGGTGGTAAATACGGCCAAACCTGACGCGAAAACCGTGCGGGAGTATGCCAAAGAAAAAGCCGCGGTTATGGTTCCTGACATGGAGGCTCTGAAAAAGCAGAGCATAAAAGTTGCAGCTGAAAATCTTATCTCCAAAAAACCAGTGGTAAAAGTGCCGGGCGACAGTTTGCGCCGTTCACTGGCAAGGCACGATTCAGAAAAATTAGCCAGAATTATTTATGACATCCTGAATGATTGAAATAAAGAGAGAAAACGTCACGGATATTTCCGGAATCAAATTTGTTGCTGAACAAGATGGCAAAATCGTCGGCCGGGCATTTCTATATGTACTGAAAAATGAGCTGCACCAGAATCCCCGCTGGGGTTTTCTCGAAGATGTCTTTGTTGAGGAAGAGTACCGCAAGCATGGCATCGGCAGTCGGCTCGTAGAAGCGATCATTGCCGAAGCGAAAGTCCAGAGCTGCTATAAACTCATCTGCACCAGCCGAAACGAAAAGCCTGAACTGCACTCGTACTATGAAAAATTCGGTTTCAAAAATTACGGTCTTGAGTTTCGGATGGACTTGTCTTGAACGCTGTTTCGATTTAGTATAATGGATTGAACTATGAGGAGGACAACAATATGAGGAAGATGTGCGGTGTTTATGTTCACGATGAAAATCAGGTATTCGTGAGGAAAATCGACCGTCCTTGCGACAATTGTGGTTACTAAATGTGGGTGTTCCGCGATGCTCAGAACCGTAATTGGCGATTTTGCACGCGTGGTCCTGCAAAATGCGGTCTAATTTATCCGACCAAGCTGAATTCTGACGGGATTGCAAAAGTCGTCGCTTCTCTGAGAGCGCTGCGAGCGGTAGCGGCACCACACAAGATCATCGCCGAATTGGTCATTTAGGAGGTGTTGATGCGCCCGAAATATACACGGCTTTGTATTGTGAAAGCGAGTTTGGTTCTGGACGAAGACGCTGAAATTGTGTCACCAACGCAAGGCAGGGAGTGTGATGTTTGCATAGAGCGGGGGCGATCCGGGACCATGGTTTTGTATCGGAACCGAAACATGCGGTTTAATGAACATACCCACCGTTCGGCTTGGAAATGCGAAACCTGTGATTTCGCTTACCCTGGACCGTGGGGCGTCAAAGGCCCTTTGAAAATAAGACTCGTCCGGGGTCGTATAGCTCACGAGAAATACGAAGCGGCGCGGAAATGGAGTTTCGATTCCGTTGTTGTGAAGCCCTTCTTCCGCTGTCTGAATTTTGTGTTCGGACGTTTTTTCGCAGCGGGGCGCCCATGAGGGTGTCCTGCTGTTATTTTTTTTGTTAAACTAACTTCAATATGCGCATTATTTCTGATATTCATATCCATTCTAAATATTCTCGGGCATGCTCACCGGATTTGATTCCAGAAAATCTGGAGAAATGGGGCAAGATCAAAGGCGTCAATCTCCTCGGCACTGGCGATTTTACTCATCCGCTGTGGCGCAAGGAATTAAGGGAAAAATTAGAAGAAGCCGAGCAAGGATTATTTAGGCTGCGAAACTCACCCCCACCTAGCCTCCCCCCTCAAGCCCACCCCAAAAGCGAGTACGCTCTTGGGGGACCCCGGCAAGGGGGAGGAATAAAATCCGGCTTCCCTCCCCTAGAGGGGGAGGGTAAGGGAGGGGTGAGGTTTGTTTTAAGTTCAGAAGTCGCAGTTATTTATTCCCAAGGCGCAAAGAAAATGCGCCGTGTGCATTATGTTTTGCTTCTGCCGTCTTTTGCGGCGGTAGATCGGTTTGTCGCTTCTCTGGAAAAGCGCGGGGCAAAGTTGGCATCAGACGGCAGGCCCATCTTGGGCATGAACTCGGTCGAGCTTTTAAAATATTTACTTGATGCAGACCCAAACGCGCTGATGATCCCAGCCCATGCTTGGACCCCGTATTTTGGCATTTTCGGCAGCAAATCGGGTTTTGATTCGATTGAGGAATGTTTTGGCGATTATGCGAAATACATTTACGCGTTCGAAACCGGCCTTTCGTCTGACCCGGAAATGAACTGGCGAGTCTCGCACACTGACCGGTATTCGATTATTTCTGCGTCAGATGCTCATTCCCTTCCGCGAATTGGCCGTGAGGCTACTGTGATGGATATTCCGGAAAATGAATTGTCTTATGCAGAATTTTTGAGAATTCTGAAAGAAAAAGACAAAAATCGATTTAAATTTACAGTTGAATATTTTCCGGAAGAAGGGAAATACCATCTCGACGGCCATGGCCCATGCAAGATCTCTTTTACGCCGGAACAAACCAAACGCGCTGGCGGTCGCTGTCCAAAATGCGGCCGGCTTCTGGTAGTCGGGGTTGTGTCGCGGGTCAATGATTTGGCTGACCGACCAGAAGGGTTCCGGCCGCCGAATGCAATTCCCCAAAAACATCTCGTGCCGCTCGAAGAAGTTTTGGCAGACTGCTTTGGGGCAGGCAGCAAAAGCAAAAAGATTCAGGATATTTATTGGAAGCTAATAGAACGCGCAGGCAGTGAGTTTAATGTGATTCTCGATTTGCCTATAGAGGATCTAAAAAAAGTGGCGGGTCAACTCGTGGCCGAAGCTGTCCGCCGCGTTCGCATCGAGCAAGTCATCAAAACCCCCGGCTACGACGGCGTCTATGGCATTATCAAGGTCTTTGCCGACGGCGAACGAGCCAAATTTGCAAAATCTCCGCAAAATCTGTTATTTTAAATATATTCTACAAATCATCGCATATGCGATGATTTGTAGAAAGTATAAATAAATAGATAAATAATATGAAAACATATTTTAAACAGTCGATCTCTCAAATAATAGATGATTCACTCCCTGAACCAATATTGGAACTGACAGAGGAAAGGATTGAAAAGTTAAAAAATACAGCCGAAGTAATAATGGGAGTATTGTCAATCGCGACTATATTAACAATGACCGTAGTTGCCCCCAATGCTATTCAGGCGTTGAAATTGTTTCAAAAAAGAAAAGGCAAGAAGTTTTCTACTAAACAAAATAAACAAAAAATTCTTAAATCTTTCTACTATTTACGAAGTAAGGGTTATATAGAGTTTAAAGCGCGCGGCAAAGATTATGAATTATTGCTGACTGATAAAGGGAAAAAACAGATAAAGAATCTCAATTTCGATACTCTAAGCATAGCCGCTCCGGCTACTTGGGATGGAAAATTTTGGCAGATTGCTATCGATATTCCAGTTAAGTATAAAACGGCTGCTGATTATCTCCGTACTAAGCTAAAAGAACTTAATTGCTACCCATTACAGAGAAGTTTGTGGTTTTATCCGCATGACCCTCGAGGAGAAATAGAGTTTGTCGCTAGAACTTATGGTGTAGCAAATTACCTTACTTTTATGAAAATAGAGCGTATGGAGCAGGATGACGAGTCGATGTTGCGAGAGTATTTTCGGAGTCTCTCGATCATTTAACTAATTATCATATTTCTACAATTCATTGCATATGCAATGAATTGTAGAAAGTTCGTTTGTTTTTGTGGACTTGGATTTTTGGGCAATTTGTGGTATGATTTTTAAACTTTAAATCATGGAAGCGTCGCATAGCGGTCTAGTGCAACGGCTTGGAAAGCCGTGGCCCTTTTGGGCCTCGTGGGTTCGAATCCCACCGCTTCCGCCAAACAAATAATTATGATCTCAAAAAATTATTTTTTTCTGTTCCTTATTCTTACGATCCTGATAACGCAAATTGTGACTAGGTTCTGGCCGCGGCATGCTCCAAAAATAGGAAACTTTCAACCTCATCACTATATGATTGGCCTTGCGTTGATTGCCCTATATTTCTTGATCCCTAAGTTAACAATTTTGGCAATCGGCGCCGGTTTGGTCGTTGACGAAATACCTTTGTTTTTCATATTCAAAACCTGGAACTGGCCGGATAATCATTGGAAACAGTATCATTCCTGGGAGAGTATTTTGGGAATCATCGCTATCGCAATTGTTATGTATTTCGCCGTTAGTTTTTTGCCGATTATGGTAAAAAAATTATAGATGGCCACTAAAATTAAAGTCAGACCACAGAAGGTTTCGGACGCGAAAAGTTTTTTTGAAATTCTTAACAATGATAATTTTCGCTATTTTGGGGCCAGGCCCAAGACTATCAAAGAAGAGATAGCTTTTTTGAAAAAGAACCCGAGATGGCGAAAGCAAAACTTCGCCTATAATTTTTCCATCTTGTTAGGAAAAGAACTTGTGGGGGGATGCGGTATTCACATCAACCAGCACCGCCTGCACATTGGCGAGATTGGTTATTTTGTAGACGAGTCGTATTGGGGCAAAGGTATCGCGACTCAGGCTGTAAGCTTCTTAGAAACTCTGGGTTTCGGCAAACTCAAGCTAAAGCGGATCGAGATTTTGATGGAACCAAAAAACAAAGCCAGCGAAAAAGTGGCAGTAAAAAACGGCTACAAAAAGGAAGGCCTGATGAAAAAGGTTGTTTTCTCGAAAAGAGCCAAGGATTATCGAGATTGTTATTTATACGCGAAGGTTAAATAATTCTATGAATAAAAATTATTTTGAAATTTTTAAAAGATATCGAACTAGAAAATACAACCGTGATCTAGAGAAATTACAGAAAGATTTTGCCAGTCGCGGACTTGCATATTCAGGGATGAGAGAAAAAGCACAGCAATGGCTGAAAGAAGATTTTGATGATGAGGTTAAAATGAAGCAGGAAGAAGCAGCGATAGGGGAAGAAGAGTCGAAGCAAAGACGCGCCAATATTCTCTCAATCGTCATTTTAGCAGTACTGGCCTTCGCCACTTTTATAGGCACGGTTTATTATGCAGAAAAAAACTTCAACGAACAATATCGTCCATATATTGTCTTTGAGCAAGAGTCTACTGATTTTGATTATTTGATAGGTGCAGATGAGAAAGACAATATAATCAATGATAATATTGCAGTGATTTCGACGAGGCTTTCGAATACCGGTTTAGTACCAGCCAAATTTAAAATTTCAGAAAAGACCAACGGTATTTATAATGAAGTACAGTGGACACCAAGGTCGGCCGAAGAAGGTATACTCGCTCCTAAACAGAATGTTTTATTAAGTTGGCAGGTTGAATGGGACACTAATTCTCAGTTGTTTAGTGATTGGAGCAAGAAAACAAAACAGATATTACCTATAGGTGAGGTAACTATTAAAATCGATTATTCTCGGATAAACGATGCAGAGACTAAGTATTACACTCTTTTAGGCAATAAAGTGGTACTTGATGAAAAGAAGTCTATTGATAAAAATACTGGGATTACTTCCGGCAAGTTTGATTGGTTTATTAAAGAGATGAATTAGTTTGTTTATGCTCCCCTCTGAAGAAATAAAGGAAAAAATTAATATTGTCGATTTGATCGGCGAGACTGTCGTGCTCAAAAAGGCGGGCGTCAATTTCCGCGGGCTGTGTCCGTTTCACCACGAGAAATCGCCGTCATTCGTTGTCTCGCCAGTCAAACAGATCTGGCATTGTTTTGGCTGTGGCCTGGGCGGGGATATTTTTGAATTTATAAAACAGACTGAAGGCGTAGATTTCCCTGAAGCTCTGGAAATATTAGCTAGCCGCGCAGGCATCACTTTGCGCCGGCCGGAAGGCGGAATATCATATTCACCAGACAAGAAAAAAAATCTCTACGACATCAATAGCTGGGCCGCGCTTTATTATTCGAAAGTTTTGGCTGAATCTGAGGGTAGTAAGACATCACGGGAATATTTACAAAAAAGAGGATTAAAATCTGAGACCATAAAACAATGGCAGATTGGTTACGCGCCGGATGGTTATCATGCGTTTGAGGAATTTATCGTCAAAAAAGGATACACGAAAAGCGAAGCGGCAGAAGCTGGATTGCTAATAAAACGCGACCCTTCGACAAGCTCAGGGAATAATTCTGACTATTTTGATAGGTTTCATGATCGGGTGATGTTTCCGCTTTTTGATGTGCATGGCCGGGTTGTTGGATTTACGGGCCGGATTTTACCGATAACCTCCCCCAGCCTCGCTCCTTCCCGAGGAGGGGAGGTCGCTAAGTACGTCAATTCACCCGAAACTTTAATTTACAATAAAAGCCGTCTCATTTACGGGCTGAACTTTGCGAAAACTGAAATCCGTAAAAAGGATGAGGTAATAGTCGTTGAAGGAAACGTAGATGTTATCACTTGCCATGAAGCCGGTTTTCGTAATGTTGTGGGTTCATCGGGCACCGCTTTTACAGTCCAGCAGCTCGAATCACTCAAAAGGTTTACGCAAAACGTGAGTTTTGCACTCGACGCTGACGAGGCCGGTTTGGCTGCGCTTCGCAGGGCTGTGGAGTTAGCGCTGGCCGCTGATTTCAACGTAAAAATCATTTCCATACCGAAAAACCTGGCCAAAGACCCGGATGAGCTGATTCGTAAAAATCCGCCCGCAGGCGGGTGGGAAGAGCAGGTTAGAGGCGCCCAGAACTTTCTCGACTTTTATTTTTCCAGGGTTTTTGCTACAATGGATTTACAATCAAACACTGGCAAAAAACAAGCGGTGCGCGAGTTAGTACCGCTTTTATCACTTTTGCCTAACAGTATTGACCGCGTCCATTATTCACAAAAATTGGCCGGCACTGTAGGCGTAACAGATCAGGTTATTTTGGACCTGGTAAACAAACAGAATTCAGGAAATAAAAACACAGCAGGATCTCGGCCGTCTCAGCTTTCTACAAATAGTTTTGGCGGCCAAGCAAGAAAAACCAAACAAGAACTTCTCGAGGCTCGGGTACTCGGTC
>Ga0155041_103_pt2 | contig 21329 bp, 22 predicted proteins | sample RifCSPhighO2_01_FD_106009 | JGI IMG/M metagenome (GOLD analysis project Ga0155041, IMG submission 106009) | Candidatus Doudnabacteria bacterium RIFCSPHIGHO2_01_FULL_46_14 | reverse complement strand
TGCGGTGATTGATTTCCTCGTGATCTTCTTCCAGCAAATCAATGTAAAATTTGTCATATTTCGGCAAAAATAGCACAGAACGGTAAGGAAAGCCTTCGACCATCGTTGGACTCGCCTTTTCTGGAATTATACCCTCTATGGCATTTTCCACAAAGATCGTTTCCCTCTCGACCGGCAGATACACACAAACTGCCAAAACCAGCTTTGCCTTGCGATTTGTCTGTCCTTTCATTGCCGTCATCAGCGTATCAATCCGGTCCTTGTCTGTGCCGTGCGGGCCGACCCAGCGCTTGGATTCGATGCCCGGCCGACCGTCGAGGGCATCTACCTCAAACCCGCCGTCATCTGCAAGCGTCGGGTATTCTGTGCGCTCGGCATAGAATTTCGCTTTCAAAAGAGCATTGTCGCGGTAAGTCTCCCCTATCTCCAGCGGCTCATCCATAAGTAATCCCAAATCCCGCAAGCTTACTGCCTCCAGATTCGCATGCTGTAAATATTTTTTGTAATCAGCGATTTTTCCCGAATTCGTTGTTCCAAGCAATAGCTTCATTTCTTCTTAGGCTTTTTATTATCAGAAAAGTCGATCTTTGTTCGCTCTGATAAATATATGTTATCTCCATACTCTTTTCGAGCTTCCGCAATTCTACGAGAAGCATCATCTAAAAACAAAGGATAATCTGTGAGATTTGCTTTTAACTTAACAGGTTCAGACATCCCGGAAGCCTCGTGCATATTATCTGCAATAAGCCGCACGCATGCTTTAATAAGCTCGCCATATGCCTCTGCTGTTAATTGCTCATCAAAATGAAAGCCTCTATTTTCGGCTATGGTTTTAATCTTTGCCCATACTTTCTCTTTATTTTCTTTAAAGGTCGCGCCCCTGTATCTGTCTTCTTCTTCGTCACTATCTGCAAGCACAATAAGGCGATCTCCCAATATGTCTTTTAATTTTGTAATCGTTTGCGTATAAGGTTTTTCTTTTTCACGAAAATCATGAACGAACTCTGCATCAATCGCCGGTGCAAATGCCACCATTAGCTCGTTTGAATTTAGCTTGACTGCCTCAGCCTGTTCGACATATCTATTCATAAGTCTATTTACACCCTTGTGCATTGCAGCAAAGGCATTATCTTTCATCATCCATCCAGGGTGCACTAAAAAATGGACTTTTGAGATTCTTTTTTCCTGTTCGTGTAGTTCAGGCGCACCTTCGCCACGGCGTCGATTCATAGATGATTATATTTCTTAATTACAATTTATAATCCTAATTCTCCGCTTATTTTCTGCATCTCCCGCAAACAAATTTCCATAAGCTCTTCGAGTTTCATACCAAGCAGCAGCTCGACCTGTTTCATTATCTCTCGATCCGCGCCGGCGGCAAAAGATTTCGAGGCGAATTTCTTCATCGCGGAATCGAGATTGACGGATGCGAGTTTTTTTTCGGGTGTAACCAAAGCACACGCCACCAAAAACCCGGTCATGGTTTCGCCTGTCAGTAAAGCTTTGTCGAGGAGCGTCGCAGGGGGGATCCCATGTTCCGGATTGTGAATTTTAACGGCTTCGCAAATCTCCGTGTCTATTGCGGCGTTCATGAGTATTTCGTATCCTTTCAGCGAATGCATTTTAGGGTCTTTGGTTTCGTCATAATCTATGTCATGCAGTAGCCCGGCAATGCCCCATTTGTCCTCGTCTTCTCCGAATTTTCTGGCTAGCCCGCGCATGAGCGCTTCCGTTGCCAGCATATGTTTTAGGAGGTTTGGGGTTTTAACGTGTTTATACAAAAGCTTCAGAGCCTCATCACGACTCGGCACCTTACCATTTGCACGAGCAGACGAAACAGCAGGTTTGGGATTGTTTTCACCACGAGACTCATATAGCGGCAGGTCTTTGGTCAAAGCTTCGACTACGGATTTTTTTCCAAAAACCAGAACCCCCAGATATTCCACGTCTTTTCTTTTTTTCTTTTTGGTCAAATCTATTACTTTTCGATCATCAGTCGTTTCGATCATTTCCCTTATAAACTCGCTGACCTCCAGCCCCGCCTCTTTGGCGCTGTCCGCGAGCTGTGCGATTGCCTCGCTTGACGGGGCAGTTTTAATCATGATCGCGTGCTGAATATTCAGTTTTATTTTCTCATCATCGCTCGTGATTATTTCGTCTTGATAAAGCAACTGCCGGCCAACCCGAGCCGCAAAAGCCGCATTAAGATGAGCCATAGTGTTCATTTCCTGCCATGGTTCAAGTTCTGCAGCGCTATTTATCACAGCCACGGCCATTTTGGTCTCTTTAGCCTTACCTTCTAGCGATGCTTCCTCTTTCATTGGCGGGAAAATCACGGTTTCGCGAATAGATTTATCCATGAGCACTGCAAAAAATCTTTCTGACATCCCAAAACCAGCTGCCGGTGGCATGCCGTACTCGAGAGCTTCAACAAAATCCTCATCCAATTGTTGTGCCTCCTTGTCCCCTGCCGCGCGCAGTTTCATCTGAGTTTCAAATCGCTCGCGCTGATCAATGGGATCATTCAACTCCGAGAAACCCTTTCCCAGCTCAGTTCCCCAAGCCATGATCTGTAGCCGCTCCACACGGCTTGGATCACTGGAACTTCGCTTGGCCAAAGGCTCAACCTCAACAGGCGGATCAATCAAAAATCCCGACTCAATGAGTGTCGGCCGAACAGATTTTTTGTATATGAGATCGATAAGCCGACCTTTATCCGCGAATTTCTCGTATTTGATTTTCAATTTATCCGCAGCTGTTTTCAAATCGTTAACAGTAGCTTTGTGCAAATCGAGTCCAACGTTCTTTTTAAACAATTCATAATAATCATACTTCTTCCACGGTTTTCCCCAGTCTATTTCCACTCCCTGGCTTTTGACCCTTGTCGTTCCTAACAGGTTTTTTATAATTCTCTGGTAAAGTTCTACAAGCATCTCCATCATGTCATGATAATCAGCGTAAGCCCAGTAAAACTCCATCTGCGTGTAGTCCTGCAAATGCTCCGTGGATATCCCCTCATTGCGGAAAATCCGGCCGATCTCAAAGACTTTTTCATAACCGCCAACCAGAAGCCGCTTCAATGGCAGCTCCAAAGAGATGCGCAAATAAAAATCTCGGTCTAGGGCGTTGTGGTGCGTTACGAACGGCTCGGCTTCGGCTCCGCCAGGCACGCTTTCCAAAACCGGCATTTCCACCTCAAGAAAGCCTTTTTCAATCATGAAATCACGGACAGTTTTCCAAAAAACTGATTTTTTTCGGAACATCTCTCGCACGTCGGGATTGGCCAGCAGATCAAGATAGCGTTTGCGCAGTCTCGTCTCCACATCTTTCAAGCCATGGTATTGATCGGGAAGCGCGCGCAGGCTTTTGGTAAGAATTCTAAAATCTGAAAGTAAAATCGTTTTTTCCCCAGCTTTGGTTTCCAGAAGCATACCGTGAGCCTCAAAAATATCGCCAATGTCAAAACTGTCAAAAGCTGCGAATTTCTCTTTACCCAAATCTTCCTGCCTCAGCATAAACTGCATAGAGCCAGATTCATCTTCTATATTCCCAAAAATCAGGCCGCCATGAGCGCGCAGTGCCTTAATGCGCCCAGTCAGGGCAATTTTCTTTTTGCCTTTTGACAGCTTGGCAAAATCTGTCAACGCCTCGGCCACTGTCTGGGTCCGCTCCCCTTTTGCCGGGTACGGATCAACGCCTGCAGCTTTTAATTTCTCCAGTTTTTTCAGCCTATCCTGGTAAAGTTTTTCTTCTTTTTCCGTAGCCATATATACCATAAATTATAACATAAATTCAGCTATAACTATAACTCGCCCTTCTGCGGGTGAAATGCTAAGATATGGGGCAAGGAGGAATTTATGTGGATTTTCGAAATTGGGTTATTGCTTCCGATTGTATCGTTGGTCGGTATGGTTGTGTGTCTAACGATCATATTCTGGGTACTGCTGGATGAGCTCACGGATCACAAATCCAGTGAATGGGCCAGGAGATATTTAAAATGGATTCACGAATGTCAGGCGGTTGCCAAGGTAGTCGCTGCAGGTTTGACAGTCATCCTATTGATACCGACGGCAATCGCTTTTGTCTTCTCTGGACTGATCTTTCTCATGCTCTTAGCCATTATCGCTAATGCGGGACTCGCCTGGGTATGTTCGATAATGGTGGCTAAATGGCTCGGACGTAAATCAAGAACGATGCTTGGGAAAAATCAACTCATTTGCGCGAGCCTTTGAGGAAGAACTATGAACTGGACAAAAATGATTCCACAACTGGAAGCGGAATCGCGTCGCCGGCAATGGACTAGACGACAAATTACCTAAGGAGAAGTGTATGGCTATCGAAGTGCTTGCGATCCATCATGTAGGAGTCCGTATTGACCCGGCCAAGGTTGATGAAACTCGTAAGTTTTATCTCGATGTGTTAGGCTTCAGCGCTGACCTCGGCCGTCCAAATTTTTCGGTCGGGGGAGATTGGATCAATGTCGCCCGTTCCGCTCAGATTCACACCATGGCCGTTGCGGGAAACGAGGAACGATTTCCCGGCGACCCCACGCTCCCACATATCGCGTACGCTGTCGAGGATATCGAAGAAGCACGTTTGGAACTAGGAAAGCTCGGGATTAGACATTGGGTTTCTGACAACGAAACCGCCCGACTGAGACAAGTCTTCTTTGATGACCCGGCTGGCAACCGTATTGAACTGCATCAGGACGATGCTTGCCGGTGCGCGGCGAGACGCTGATTGAAAAAAGACACCTCGGAACTCTCACTCGAGTCCCAGGTGTCTTTTCTTTGATAAAATGTTTGAGTTACGAAATTTCCAAATCTTTCGCGGCCGATTTTGCGCAGTGATTTCAATGGGGTTCTTGTAATTATACCAGCTATTGTTCAAAATTCCAAAAAAATCTAAACTACAACAAAGGAGGAACTATGTTGATTCTAGAATACGGGCTTGTATCAATTTTGATTCTAGCCGGGGTCGTAGGGCTTGCCAGCATGCTCGAGGGTGAATATGAAAGACTCGGACGGGCCAATCCTCTGAAATGGGCCGGCGATGCATTCAAATGGATCTCCCAGCGCCCGTGGTTTTTGCAACTGGTGCTCTGGCCGATCGCAATCACTTTGTTCATCGCAATGTGCATGGTCCTTGCCGTGATAAATATCCTGTACATCATGTACATAGTTCTCGCGGTGATTGGAGTCCCTATCGTCTGTGTGCTGCTTGATTTAATCATGCGGCTCTGCTCCAAATCTTACCGAACAGAAATGCGACGCTACAGCGTCTGAGAAAAAACAATGGCCAAACGCAAATCCAGACAAGACAGGATGGTCGAAGCTTGCGAGCGCCTTGCAGAAATGGGCGCAGCAAAAAAGCTCAACGGCGGCGGATATCAGTTATTCACCAATCTTCCGCCAGAAGTTTCGGAGAAGATCGCTCAGAACTGGGCCAACCGGTGCTCGGAAGAGTTCAGCAAATTGGACGAGGCGGCTAAAATCAAGAAAAAAGAATGGCGGCAGAAAAACAAGCTGCCATTCCGAGTCCAACTAGCTACAACTTCGTAAACGAGACTCTATGAACAGGATTGAGGAAACACTAGACGGTGTGACGACGATTCTCGAAAAGTTCGAGCGCCTGACCACCGAAACCAGAAAATCAGCCACAGAAGACGCGCTCGTGCAGACTGGTGTCAAATTACGAGCTGCTCTGGTTGACGGGGCTAGCTACGAACAAATCGTGCCATATATCACGCGCATGAAGGAATTGGGATTGGTCCACGATTGGTTGATCCGGTCACGGTCATCCGACAAAGTCTAAAAAGCGGTGTGGAGAACCTTAACTAAAGGCTTCTCCACACCGCTTCCTTGTTATGCCCAGTAACTAGGAAATTTCCAGGACTTCGTACATACTCTTGCCGCCTGGGGTTTCAATGCTGACCTTGTCCCCTCTCTTGGAGCCCAAAAGCTTCTGGCCAACCACTGATTCATTGGAGATCTTGCCGGCCGCAGGATTGGCTTCATTAGAGCCGACAATAGTGTAGGAGCGCTCAGAACCGTTAGCATGGACCTTTACCGTTGATCCGACCGTGACGATGTTGCTGTGGCCGCCCGCTTTGATAATTTCCGCGTTCTTTAAAATCTCTTCGAGTTCCTGGATGCGGCCTTCGATAAATGACTGTTCTTCTTTGGCCTGGGCATAGTCTGCATTTTCGGAAAGATCGCCGTGCGCCACAGCTTCCTGAATGCGCTCAATCACCTCTTTGCGCCGCTGGCCCGTAAGAAGATCGAGTTCCTTTTTAAGTTTTTCCAAACCTTCCTGAGTTAAAAGGTGTTTTTTCGACATAATAAAATAGATTCTACTTGTGACAGTAAGTTCTGTCAACCCCCACACCAAACTGTGTAGTAGTGTTGGGGATTGAGTCTGGAGTTATTAACAAAAAACCCAAGACAAACATACAATCGTTTGTCTTGGGTTTGGCCGTGTGCCTTCATTTTTTGAAGAACTCGATCTTTTCTCGAAAATTCGTTCCCCAGTTTTCAAGCACGACCCACTTATAGCGCTCATAGACGTAGCCCGTATCGCGGTATATAAACACCACCGCATCGTACTCTTTATCGAGCTCGCCCGTTGGCGATGCCGTCGGCGTTTCTCCCAAAAGCAGGACATGAAGGCCATTTTCGGTGCCCATAGAACCCTGGAAATAGACTTCCTGTCTTTCTACGAAGAAACGATAGCCCGATAAATAAAGCCTGGCCTGATGCCGCCGCTGGATGGAAATAGACGATTGTATTGCAACGGTCGCCGTTGAAATCATTGAACCTCCGTAAATTGAAAAGACCTTCGCTTTGCGAAGGTCTGGTTGATGTCTAAAGAACTATTGCTCAGTTCAAAACCAGCCTTCGCGCGGAAGGAATAATAATCTCGATAGTGCTGATTATGCTTGCTCTGAACATACTAAGCAATACTATAAACGATTACCGCAGATCTGTAAAGAGGCTTTCGGCGAGAGCCGTAACGGATTTGGAAAATTTGGCAAACCAGGTTCTGATCACATTCACAAACCCTTTTGCTTCAGGCAGTCCGATCATCAGCCCCGCCGAAATATAAGCCAGTCCTCCCAGAAGCAAAGAGCCAGCGGTCTGCAAAAATATTCCCAAATAGGTCTGCATATTTACAACAGGGGCGATCAGATAGAGGCCGGCGTAGGAAACCGTGCCAGCCGCCACAGAGGCTATGGAAATTTTCATAATGCTCAAAAAAAGATAATCGTCATTGAGGTCATTGCCCAACCTGCGGCGCAGAAAAATAAACAGGCAAACCAAATCAAATATTGCAGCCGCGGAAAAGGCCAGGGCCATGCTGGCCGGGCTCATAAATCTCGTAAAGATCAATGCCAGCACAGCGTTGATTATTATTGCTACGGCACCGAAAAGCACGGGAATAAGCGTGTTGTGCATAGCGTAAAACGCTCTGGCCAAAAGCGGAATGATTGCCTGGGCAAACAAAGAAATCGCAAAAAAAGCCAGGGCCAGGGCCGTGAGCCTGGTGTCCGCGAAACTGAAATTTGTATTTTGACCTGCCCCCAAAAACAACCGGACAATCTGCGCGCGCAAAACCAGCATCAGCACGGAAATGGGAATAATTAAAAACAGGAGCTGGACAATGGTTTTCGAAAGAAAGCTTTTAAACCCTGCGAAATTATTTTTCGAGGCGTACTCACTCAAAACCGGAAACGCAGTAGTGGCAAAGGCAATGGCGAACACGCCGAGCGGCATGGTTTCCAGGTCAAATGCATAGTAATATACGGCAATACTGCCGGCAGGCAGGAGACTGCCGATGATTGATGAAATAAGAAGCCCAATCTGTCCCAAATCAAGCCCGAAAATCCGCGGCAGAAACAGCCTGCCGATTTGTCGCACGCCAGCGTGCTTCAGCGTAAAATGGCGTCCAAACGGCAGTCCCAAACGCAGAACCGATGGCAACTGGATTGCGAAATGCAAAAATGCCCCGCCAATGACAGCCCAGACAATGCCGGTAAGGCCATATTTTGGATAAAGAAAAAATACCCCGAAGATTATCGAGAGATTATAAAACAGCGGCGCGAGGCTTGCAATCACGAATTTTTTAAATGATTGCAAAACGCTGGTCAGAACGCTTGATAAGGCGAGAAAAATCGGCGAAAGCATTAGTATCCTGGTCAATTCCAGAGTTTTGGCGCTAGCCGCGACTTCAAACCCGGGCGCGATAATTTTCACAAGTAGTGGCGCAAAAATAAAACCTAGGATGCCAGCAGCAGACATAACTAGAAGCGTGAGATTAAATATCGTTGAGGCAATCTGGAAAGCTTCCTGCCGATTTCTTTCAAGGTAGGAAACAAATACCGGGATAAAAGCGGCTGATAAAGTTCCCAAGATAAGCAGATTAAAAATAAAATCCGGCACGCGAAAAGCGGCCACATAAATATCTATATCTTGACCGGCGCCAAAGCGGTTAGAAAAAACAATGATCCTGGCAAGGCCCAGGATTTTAGATAGGATCGCAAAAATCGCGATATAAACCGTGGCGCGGTACATTTAGTTACAGTCCAACAATAGAGTAGAACCGATCAGAGTCAACAATTTCAGAAACCGGCCACGAGTCGGGATATTGAAACGCTGGAGTGTCTATCCCCTCGACATCCAGTTCAAAATTGAATTCTCTCGCACCCGGCTGCTTTTGCAGGAGAAGCGAGTACTGGCGGCCAATCTGCGGGAGCACATATTCGAGCGTCACGGTTTTCGACTGCTTTGGCCCGAGCTCAAGCCAATCCATGAAAACCGTGTAACCGGACTCGCTTCCCACATAGATCCCTGTTTTCCAATCCCGTTGAATACCTGAATCCCAAAAAGCCAGATCCGGATCTGTTGCCATGCCCTGACGCGCCGACAAAAGAAGCGGCGCGGAATCAAAACCCGACGCAGATAAAATCCGCGAGCCTTCAGGAACAAAGATTCGCATAAAATCAATATTATAGGGAAGATAAATCTCGTTTGCAGCTTTGTGCGTACGGGTTATTTTCAAAGTCGTGATTTGCCTGCCAATATCATCAACCCGAACTTTTTTTTCCACGCTCTGCTCTATGCCTTGATCGGTTTTGCCCCCGCCTGAGTTGCTATGAATGATTGCCAAAAAATCGCCTGAAGTTTTTTTTATCTCCCCTGCCGTCCCGTAATCAAGGATGATTTTCTGCAAGCCCGGATCCAGTGAAAACATCAAAAAATTCTTTTGCTGAACAGCGCCAAGAAAAATTTCTGCCAGCTTGATTTTTTGCTCTTCATCAAGCCCTGAGAGTTTTGCCATAACTCTTGGCGCGAAATCCGCCAGAAATTTTTTCGGCTCATTGAGTTTCCGGTCATAATCAATTGAGGTTTTATACTGCACCACATCGCGAAAATTCTGCGCGGTCAAAACTTCTCCATACTCGGGCATCTCCACAGGACCGGTAATTTCTAAAAGCTCTTCAAAAAAATCCGGCGTAAACGAGATCACTCCATCTGTCAAAACTCCGTTTTCTTTTTCCATAAATTCCAAAATTTTTCGGCTTGATGCGGGAAAATCCGCAAACCAGTTCGCGTCGCGCATGCCCCAATAGAGTGAAGCTTTGCGTGAGAGCGGCCCCGGAGATGCAATTTTTCCCTTCAATTGGCCATCAAGCGCATAGATAGACTCTATTTTACTAATCTTCATCACGCCGTTGCCAAGCCCCAGCAATCCGTACGTCCCAATAAAGCCCCCCGTGCTCCTAGCTTCATTGTTGTTCTGAAAAATAAGCACATAGGTCTTCTTTTCGCCACCCAGCAGGCTCAAAACAAATCCAGAAAGCTCTGCCCCCCTATCCAAACCTGCCTCGGCCGCAGAGAGTAAAGACATTCCTTGCCCGGCTTGACGCTGCACGTTCTCCGGTAAAAGGCTGGTTGGCAAACTTTCAAGAAGGCGACGGGCCTCAACGATTTCTTTTTTAGCAGCAAACCAGGTCTCACGAGACTGGCGCAGTTTCTGGTAAAATTCCGGGGAGGAAGAATTGCTCGCTGCATCCCAGCGCAAAGCCTCAGTGAGATTATTATCTGTTTTAATAAGCGCCATGGCGCTCGTCAGATGATCGCCCGCCTCGAGCGCACGCTTGAGATTCTCACCCAGCGCAGTTCCCGCGGCGATTCTTATAAAAATCTCGCGCGAGTCATTTATGCTCTGTTCGACTTTAGCGAATTGCCGGCGCGCATCCGCAAGATTACTATCCTTTAAAAACTCCACACCAACTGCCGCTTCTCCAAGAATCTGTTTGGAAAATTTTGCTCCGAACGAAAGCTCGGACAGTGTAGTAAAAATAATGAGCAATAGAACCCCACCGGCAGCGAAAATCAGCGAAGCCCGGATTTGACGAGCTGAGAAAACAAAAACGAGCCGCCCCAGAAATCTTTGGGATTTGCTCAATAGCGGCTTGCCGGCCGTAGCTTCAGCGAAGATGGGGCGGGAAGATACAACGCGCCGCAAAATTTTGTTGCGTAAAATAACGAGTTTTTTCTTTGCAATCATCGGTCTATGGATTATACCACTTTGACGCTGTGTCTTGAAATATTCAAAAGCACGCCCACGGCAATACAGACAGACACCAAAGAAGACCCGCCGTAACTGATAAACGGCAGAGTAATGCCGGTCAGAGGCAACAGATTGGAAATCGCGCCCATGTTGATGAGCGCCTGAAACACCAGCCAGGCGGTTATGCCAACAGCGGCAAGCGTGCCGAATAAATCGGGGGCTCTTTTCGCCACGCGCAAACCGAGCACGGCTAACGCGGCAAACAGCAGAACGATAAACAATATTCTCACAAATCCGAGCTCCTCAGCCATAACCGCAAATATGGAATCTCCGATTGATTCCGGCAAATAATTGTGCTTTTGTCTTGAAGCTCCAAAACCATACCCCCAAAGCCCGCCCGAACCGATGGCAATAAGCGCCTGAGTAATATGATAACCAACACCCAGCGGGTCTTTTTGCGGATCCAAAAACGCGGTTATCCTAGCTACCCGGTAGGGGGCAGCTTTTATGAGCACGGTCAGAAACGCCAGTCCTGCCAGGCCTAGGCCGACCAGATAGCGGTATCTGGCTCCGGCCGCAAAAAAAATTACAGCCGCGATGACCACATACACTATGGCGGTGCCAAGGTCAGACTCGACCAGAAGGAGGCCGACCAGGATTGAGCTGACAAAAAGCGGCGGCAGGATGCCAAACCAAAAGTTCGATTCCGCACCGATCTTGCGGTCAAACCACGAGGCAAGATAAAAAATGAGGCCAAGCTTCACAAATTCCGAAGGCTGCAGCAGGAAAGACCCGATATTAAACCAAGCCCTGGTCCCGCCGCTTTTAAACCCAAAGCCGGGGATAAGCACCAGGCACAAAATCGCTATCGCTCCCAATATAATCAATCTCGAATATTTTTTCCAAACCTGATAATCTATGCGGCTAAAGACAAACATGGCCGCCAGACCCGCCAAAACGAAAATAATTTGCCGGAAAAAATAATAATTATTGTGTCCAAAGCGCTCAAAGGACAGGACGCTGGACGCCGAAGAAACCGCCGCAAGGCCGATCAAAAGCAGAATCAGCACAATGCCGAGAAGAGTGCCGCTTACCTTGCCTCTGTATTTATTTTGAATTTTATTTTTCATAGATTGAACGGCTCACACGCGTTTGAGCCGTTAAATTACGAGTTTACTTACAAATTTTTTAAATAGTTCGCCGCGTTGTTTGTAGTTGGCAAACATGTCAAAGCTTGCCGAGGCCGGGGACAAAAGCACGACATCTCCGGGGTCCGCGACCGAATTGGCTTTGGCCACGATTTTTTCCATGTCAGTTAAATCAGTATCATAGATTTTGCCGCCGAACCCCGCGTCGCGGGCCAGCGCAGCAATCTTCGGACCGGTAATGCCGACAGCGATCAAATCTTTGACCTTGTGCTCCGCAATTTTCCGAGCAAGGCCATGGTAATTGGAATTTTTCTCCGAACCCCCTGCAATCAAAATTATCGGCGAATCAAAAGCGGTAAGCGCGGCCATAGTTGTCTCCGGAGTGGTCGCAAATGAATCATTGTAAAACCTAACTCCTTTGATTTCCGCGACTAGTTCCAAGCGATGCTCCAGCCCCTTAAACTCTGAAATAACTTTCTTTATCACCTCACTGTCGGTCACTCCGGCTGCTGTCACCGCCGCGATTGCGGCAGTGACATTTTCAAGATTAAATCTGCCAAGCAGCTTAACGACCGTGGTCTTTATAATTTCATTCTCATTAAAAAAAATCTTCTCGTCTTTGACAAAACAGCCGGGGTGGACAAGGCGCTCCGTAGAGTTCCAATAAATCTGCGCTTCTGTTTCCTCAGCAAAGTTCCTGGTTATTTCAGAATCGTAATTGAGAACCGTAATATCTTTGGCTGACTGGAATTTCACGATCGGCATTTTGGCGCCAATATACTCCTCAAAACTTTCATGATAATCGAGATGTTCCGGCGTAATTTTCAACACAACAGCAATGTGCGGGCTTTTGGAAACATCCTGAAGCTGAAAACTGGATAGTTCCAAAACTACCCAATCCTCGGGCTTGACTTGCTCCAAAAACTCAAACGGGTCGCGGCCGATATTTCCGGCGAGGTACACTTTGCGACCCGCAGCTTCTAAGATTTTGGCTATAAGCGTGGAGGTCGTGCCTTTGCCTTTGGTGCCTGTAACAGCGATAATTTTTGCGGGGCATAGATCAAAAAACAGCTTAGTTTGACTGTAAATAATACGGCCTGCTTTCTGCGCTTCTTCTATTGCCTGGGATCTCAGCGGCAAACCGGGGGTCCGAAAAATAACCTCATACTCGGCAAGCCGTCCTTTGAGAGTACCGGCCTCTTCCCAGTCACTGATCACAGTAAACGGAATCCTGAGTTTCCTAAAATACTCCGCCAAATGCCGGTTATTTTCACCCAATCCCGCAATGACTATTTTCTTTTGCGCAAGTTCGGACAGAGTCATGGTCTGATTACACCGCTAAGTTCGAAGAATCAAGCCAGTGGGCACACCCACAACAGACTCGCGGTAAGCAAAACTCACCCGGCCGTTCACAATAACGTAGCTTAGACCGTCCGCCTGTTGATAAGGATTTTCATAGGTCGCCCGGCTGCCGATTGAGTGCGGATCAAACACCACAACATCCGCGGCCATTCCCGCGGCAATGCGGCCGCGGTTTTTTATTCCCATTTTGTCGGCTGTCCGGGAGGTCATTTTCTTAACAGCTTCCTCCCAGGACATAATCTTTTTGTCGCGGACAAGGGACAAAAAACGCGGCATGGTTCCGAAACAGCGGGGGTGAACCAGTCCATGAAACGAAGAATAAGAAAAATCATACCCTGCCCCATCCGTGCCGATGATCGAGAGCGGATGCTTTAAAAGCGTGGTCATGATTTCTTCAGAAAGATTACGATCGAAAACAATGGCATGAGTGGCCGTGGCCTCTAGGGTATTCAGTAGCGCTTCTTCTACGGAAACCTCCTGGTTCGCAGCGATCTGCGCCAGGGTCTTTCCGGTAAGCCCGGGGTTGGTTTCCGATGTAGCAATAAAAATACTGCCGAGGTTTGATTCCTGGGAAGATAGATGCGCGAGAATTTTCTGGCGGCTTGTCCGGTCATTGATGTTCTGCAAAATCGCTTTTCTACCCCCCTCGTATGCCCATTTCGGCAAATAAGTATAGAGAACCGTCCAAGAGGTCGTATAAGGATAAACGTCAAAAAATACGTTTACGCCCCGCTGGTACGCCCGGTCAATGACAGAAAGCGCCTCTTCCAAATAATGATAATTTTTCTGCCCGCGGATTTTGAAATGAGAGATCTTCAAACTGGCTCCGGACTCCTGAGCAATCTCAATGACTTCCTGGAGCGCTGGCACGACAGCGCTTCCTTCCGAGCGCAAATGCACGCTGAGAATCTTGTCTCGCGCAGCAGTCATTTTTGCCACGGAAACCAGTTCCTGCTTGGAAGAATTAACCTCGTGCGCATATACCAGGCCGAAAGACACGCCAATGGCGCCGGCATCAAAGCTGTCGAGAAGCATTTTTTCGATCATGGCGATCTCTTCGACTGTTGCCGTGCGAACTTGGTCGCCCAAAAGGCCCCGCCGCACTGTGGCGTGTCCCACAAGGCCCATGACATTAGCGCCAAGCGGATAGTGGCTGAGAATTTTCGCATATTCCGCGTATGTCTGCCAATTAATGTTTGCGCCGACAAGCGAATGCCATTTTTGAATGGATTTAAGAGCTTCGGGGGAAGCCAGCGGCGCAAGAGACGTGCCGCAATGACCCACAATGATAGTAGTAATGCCCTGTGTGACAAGGCTGTCCATACTAGGAATCTCCAACAGCGTCAGATAAGAATCAGAATGATTTTGCGGATCAATAAACCCCGGCGCCACAAACAAGCCGTCCGCCGGAATGGTCTGCACCGCCCGAGCACCTCTGAGGTTGCCAACGGACTTTATCATGCCTCCTGAAATGCCGATGTCAGCGCTGTAGGCTTTGTCAGCTATGCCGTCAAGAACATTGCCGTTGCGGATTAAAATATCAAATGTCATCGGATTAACTTATAATTTATAATTCATAACTAATAACTGTTATTGTTAAATTTATAGAAAGGCTATTATCATTCCTATCGTGGCCATGACCGCTGATATTACCCAAAATCTCATTGTAACCTTGGTTTCCGGCCAGCCAATGGCTTCAAAATGGTGGTGAAGAGGAGCGACCCGGAAAAATTTCCGTCCCAAATAGCGTTTACTAAACCACTGAATAAGGGTAGAAAAAGCCTCGATCACAAAAATAAAACCTATGATCGGCAACATGACTACAGTATTAGTCAAAAATGCCAAAACCGCCAGAGTCGCGCCCAAAGCAAATGCCCCGGTGTCTCCCATGAAAAATCGAGCGGGGTAAATATTAAACCACAAAAATGCCAAAAGGGCGCCAATGATAGTGCCGGCAAAAGCGGCAATCCCGACTTTGCCTTGCACCAGAGCAACTCCCATCACTGCCGCAAAGCTGGCGGCGAGCGTGCCGCCGGCAAGACCATCAAGACCGTCAGTAATGTTCACCGCATTGGTCAAAAAAACCACCGTCAAAACAAATAACGGAATATAAAGCCAGCCAATATCCATATCCTGAGGCAATCCCAGATATTCCGCCCCGGGGATCCGGACAGCGGAAAACTCAAGCTTGTAGTAAAACCACCATGCGCCAAGTCCGGCAATCATGAATTGAAATAAAAATTTCAGCTTTGCGGAAAGCCCGCGGACTACGCCCCGGATATTGAGCATGTCATCAATCATCCCCAGCATTCCGGAAGACACCAGCGTAAACACCGGCAACCAGGTTTCTTTACGAGAAAGGTTGAAGACGATTGTTACGACCGCGGCCGTAACCCAAATCAGCAACCCGCCCATGGTCGGCGTGCCGTTTTTTTTCGCGTGCATCTGCCGAAAAATCTTTGCCGGATCCCCATCCCAAGTTTTCTGTCTGATTTGCTTTGTGAGCTTATATTTATAAAGATAATGGGAGAGAACAGGTGTCCATAAAATTGCCAATATAAAAGACAAGGCCGTCAGTGAAAAAACTTTTATTAGATTTCCGGAAATTATTTCCATATGAAATTATCATCGATCCATTTCATAAGCAGGTCTGTCTCCCCTTCTCTGTCGCTGCTCCCCAACATTATCGAATAATACTCGATCGGAGCATGCTCTTTTTCACGGTGGACCAGAATGATGAGACTGCCTCCAGCCTCAGCCGTAAATCCGGTTTTAAGACCAATCACATCCGCGCGGTCCAAGAGCAGTTTGTTGGTTGTATAGAGCCTTGATTTTTGCCGACCGGAAATGGTGCTTACTGTAGCGGCTTTCATTTTCACAATATCCAACAGCTCTGTGTGATTCATGAACTCTTCCACCAGAAGCGAAAGATCGGCGGCGGTGGAATATTGCCGAGCATGATCAAGCCCGATCGGGTTTTGAAACGACGTTGCGAACATTCGAAGATCGCGGGTTTTTTCGTTCATGGCTTTCACAAATTCCTCAATGCTACCTTTGGTATGCCGGGCAAGTGCGAGGGCTGCATCATTGGCAGAAGAAACCAGCATCCCGGTCAATAGATCGCGCACTGTGAGCGTTTCGCCGGGATTAAAATTTAAGCGGTAAGCAGCAGTGTTCAAATCAGAACTGACAATCTCTACCTCCTCATCCAGGGATGAAGTTTCAACAACAACGAGCGCGGTCATGAGTTTTGTAAGGCTGGCAATCGGCAATTTTTCCGCAGAATTCCTTTCCAATATGGTAGCGCGCGAGGCGACATCTCTGATCAAAACGGCTTTTGCGGAAATTTCCGGGGGTTTTTCTGCGTTCCTCGAAACCGGCAATAAAACAAGCTTGGTGTCAGGAACAAGAGGAAAATCCAAAAAGCCCTGCTGAGCCGCATTTACAGCCACTCCGGCGATTTTTCCCTGTGGAAACTGAGGCGCAGACTCGAACACAGAAAAAATGGCTGCCACTGCCAAAATTAAGAAATATTTTTTTGTTTCCCGCACCTAAAATTCTTTAATTTACCCCGTTAGAAATAACGAGTTGATTATGCGCCGACGTTGAAAAACCAGACATTTCTAACGGGGTTTACCATTTAATTATACCGTCAAACACGTAAATTGACAAATGCGGATGAAACTGAGAAAATGAAAAAATGGAAGCTACATTAAACTCGGACAATTTCAAAACCGAAGTCCTCGAATCGCCTATCCCAGTGCTGGTGGATTTCTGGGCGGAATGGTGCGCGCCGTGCAAACTCATTGCTCCGGCTCTGGCTGAAATTTCCCAGGAATACCAGGGCCGACTGAAAATCGGCAAGCTGAACGTGGATGAATTTCCGGAACTTGCCCAACAATACCAGGTGCGCGGCATCCCAAATATGAAAATTTTCAAAAACGGACAAATCGCTGATGAAATCGTGGGGGCCGTTCCCAAGCAGGAAATAATAAAACGTCTGGAAAAAGTAATCTAAAGATAAAGTGGAAATAAACCCGGTTAGAAATATATTGCAGTCAAAGAATATGCCTTTTAGCTGCATAATGATGTTAACACGAGTCTTAAAAACTAACTACAGGAATTTCTAACAGGTGAAACTTCAAGAAATCTCGTATAACGGATACCGCTGGATCAACATTATAGAACCTGACCAGGAGATGGTTCTGTACCTAAGTGAAAATTTCAAATACCACCCTCTGGATCTTGAGGATGTTTTGTCCAAAGTTACCTATCCAAAAATCGACGCCTACCAAAATTATCTGTTCATAATCTTGCAATTCCCGATTTATGAGGCAGTGCGGCGAATTTATAAACGCGCCGAACTCAGCATTTTTTTCGGCCAGGATTATCTCATCACCATCAACAACAGCCAGCTGACTGCCCTTCAGAATTTCTTTGAGACCTGCCGCATTGACGAGCTCGCCCGCCAAAAGTTTATGCGCCATGGCGTGGGAATGCTGCTCTGGGAAATTCTCGATTCGCACATGGATTATGTGTTTCCGATCATAAACCAAAAAAACGACCTCATTTTCCAGCTCGAAGAAGAGATCTTTGAAAACCCGGAACTCAAAGACATGATTCAGGAAATCATGATTTTAAAACGCAATACTATCAATCTCAGACGGATCCTCTCGCCGCAGCGCGCCGTATTCGTGGATCTGGGAAACAAGCATCCGAAATTAATTTCCGAGGATCTCAGGGTATATTTTGACGACCTGGTGGACAAACAGGACAAAATTCTGTCCCAACTGGAAACAGCTATGGCCTATGTAAATGTTCTAGAAGATGCGAATGAGTCTCTGATCACCCGCAGTACTAACCGGGTTTTGAAGCTTTTGGCGATATTCTCTGTAGCCCCATTCCCGCTCCAATTGATTTTGAACTACTATGGCATGAACATTGCGCTTCCCTTTCAAAATCACCCCCATATTTTAGGGTATATAAACGCCGCCCTGTTTGTCATGGGCGGCCTAATGATCGCCATTATCTGGAGGAAGAGGTGGCTGTCGTAAGAGCCTGTCTGAAAAGCTTGCTTTTGAGATAAAATGTTCGGGATTTTGAGGGAAAACTTTGAAAAAAGCGGAAGCGATGCTATAGCATCGGTGAGCTTTTTGAGTCGAGAAGCAGCAACTTTATTTCAATTTCGTCTTTTTTATTATCTCAACCGCCTCTTCCGGTTCGTCGACAAGGTTGAACAGTTTCAGCTCGTCATGATTGATCGTGCAGTGCGAGATACACGCATGGCTTTTGAGCCAATCCGCAAGCGGGGTCCAGAAATCCTTACCCACGAGAATGATCGGGATGCGCGGGTTGATTTTGTGGGTCTGCCTCAGAGTCAAAAGCTCAAACATCTCGTCGAGGGTGCCGTAGCCGCCCGGAAAAAACACGAATGCCGAGGCGGAAAAAGCGAGCATGACCTTGCGCGTAAAAAAATAGTTGAAGGCGATTGATTTTTTCACAAACGAATTGACGCGCTGCTCAAACGGCAGCTGGATATTGAGGCCCACGCTCTCGCCCTGACCCTCTACCGCGCCCTTGTTGGCAGCCTCCATGATCCCTGGTCCGCCGCCTGTGATCACCGTGTAGCCGCTTCTGGCCAGCAGCCGCGCCATTTTTTGCGCGGTGCGGTAATAAGGATTTTGATCGTCAAAGCGCGCTGAACCGAAAAATGTCACGCTTTTTGGGAATTTGGTAATGAAATTGAACCCATCCACGAACTCGGCCATGATGCGGAAAATCCGCCATGACGGGTTGTGCTGGTAATCAAACGGCTCAGCGGAATAATCAAAATCGTTGTTTTCGTGATGTCCTTCGGGCGGAATCCTGCCGTGCATACTATTGTTTTGTTTTTGTCTCATCTTATCTCTTTGCTTGCCCCTGAGCCTACGATCTTATTCGGAGTTCTGCCAGGGTTTCGGCTTTAGTAATTTCTCTTTGTTTCATATTACCACAGCTGTTGACAAACCTGCAAAAATAGCATAGCATTATAACGGCTCACATGACGTGAACTATTTTTTTACCCCAAGTATGGGCGCAAAAATCAAAAAAAGAAGGAGGTGGAAAAAAGATGAACGAGACGCAAAACGTCCTCGAGCTCGAAATCGAAGAGCTTGAGCGGCAAATCGCCCCAGCTATAATCTGGGTCGAGACCTAGCCGCACAAACCCTGGTCCGCTTTTTTGCAAACCAGGGTTTGCTTTTTTATATAAAATTTTAATTTCTCTCTCCTGGGACGGGAAAAATTAGGAGGAATCTTGCCTTTGACCTTTCTTTCCCCTCCTTAACAAGGAGGGGTTAGGGGAGGTTAAAGATAAGAGTCTAATAATTCCCGGCCCGGGAGAGGGCTGAACTTCGTGTTCAGCCTTGAAAAACGTTGTTACCAGCCTCGAATCTTGCTGTCTTTGTAGGCGACAAGAGCGCCTGCAACTACAAGTACCAAGCTTACGAGACCACTCAGTTCTGGGTACTGAGAATAACCAAGAGTGTAGCCGAACGTAGCCAGACCTGCGAGTAGCAAAACCATAGCGAAACCGTAGAGCATTTCAGCCTCCTTCAGAGTTGGATGACGAATTCCGTAAACATTACATCGACGAGCATCGGCATCCTTGCGCTTTTGAAATACGGGGCCACCTCGTACCGTATCTCTTGGCGAAGTTTGTCTTTGCCTTCCTGGCTCACGAGATCAGTTGAAGTTTTTGCAGTCAGAACCCGCAAAATAACATCGCGGATCTTGAACTGGACTGCATCATTGTCCGTGATTACTTGCATCTTGGTCTTGTCGTCGACCATGATGCTGATTTTGGCTCGCAAATATCGCGCGGCATCCAGGTCAGCAAGATTGACCACGAACGGTTCCAGGGGGATCACTCCGGCCTGTTCGATATCCAACACTTGCGGTGCCGAATCGGAAGACTGAACCTCATTCGTCTTTGGCGGCGCGGTCAGTTGGGAAAAATATGCATGCAAGATTCCAAAACCCGCCAAGACTGAAATGATCGCAAGCCCAATCCCGTGCTTTTTGCGGTCTCTAAAAAATCCATAAATCCCGCCCAAAGCAACACAAGCAGCTCCAACAGCGCTCACCTCAATCAGTCCCGTGAAGTGAAACTGTGGTGGGACCTGTTGTGCAAGATCTGGCCTGACAATCAGTGTCCATAAATTGATGGACGCCACGAATAACAAAAATCCAAGTACAAACTGCATTTACGCCCCCTTAATTGCCGACCTCCGAATGGCCGGCTTGAAATCGATTTCGTTGGTTCTCGGTAAACCAAATTCCATTATCCTAATCAGAACTCCTAAATCCTCGAAACAAATCCCAGGACTTGGGAGTGTGGGAAACCGATTGTCCGATAAAAAATGGACAATGCGGTTTCCCTCGACTAGCAGATAAGCTCGACCTCGGGCCAGAGCTGGAGCGAGGTAAGCCGGTCATACAGTTCGCCGGGATTCCAGAACTCCTGGCTCCTCAGAGACGCCGACTCGCTGTCAGAAAGGTTGTGATCCCAGTTGATCCAGAACCATCCATAAACTGCGTCCGCGTTCCACAGCGGGACAAATTTGCATCCGCCGCAGATTGGATGATCGATGTCGATGGGATGTTCACATCTCACGCAGACCGTTTCATAAAACTCGGCGTTGCGAGAGCTGACCGTGACCTTAGTAGTCACGAGCCGGAGCAGATCGAACTGAGCCAGCACCGCGCGGAGTTCACGCGGATTCCATGACTCTTTCGCGCCGATCGCGGTGAACCGCTCCTCTGAAAACTCGAAACGGAGTTTCACGACCATCCAGAAATGGATGGTAGCCGGCGACCAGAGCGGCATACAACCACAAGCGCTGCATTCATACTCAGTCAGTGCGACCGGTTGAGAACAAACGCGCTCAGATGGCCATCCTGCTTCGGATGCATTGGTCGGAATGACGTCCGAACAAACAGTATCTGTCGCGCCATCGCTAATCTGGAGTCGAACCTGCTTTCGATGTTGCATATTATTTTGCCTCCTTGAAATTCATACATAATCTAGATCTAGAAAAACACCCTAAAACCCTAACTCCTAAATCCACTTGTACCACAGTTTAAGCGATCGATTAATCCCTGGTACAACCGAACTTGAGAGATCTGAGGAAACTGTTGTGATGAAGAATTTCCCCAGGTCAATAACGGTTAGGCAAGCTTCGCGCGAGTGCGCTCCACCACTTTCTG
>Ga0155041_116_pt3 | contig 22408 bp, 21 predicted proteins | sample RifCSPhighO2_01_FD_106009 | JGI IMG/M metagenome (GOLD analysis project Ga0155041, IMG submission 106009) | Candidatus Doudnabacteria bacterium RIFCSPHIGHO2_01_FULL_46_14 | reverse complement strand
GAGCGGGAACGGAGCCGAACACCTTGCGGTGTTCGGTGGAGTGGACGCTACGGCGTGACGGAATTCAATAGTCAGTAATTTTGGAAATAGGTTCTAACTTGGTACAATAAACACACCAAAAAATCTCGAAAATTTTTCGAGATTTTTTTGTTTGGAAAATATTTACGACATTGACAGTCCGGCCGCAAACCATATAATTGAGCTAGTTTTAACAACGGCTGAAGGAGGCCTTTATGCCGATTCCAAAGGATCGCAATTCGGTTTGCTGGATTCGAGGCGGCTCTGGTTCGTGTCCGAAATGCGGACTCTGCCACCACGAATTGGAGACTGGTGAAGAATATACCTGCGAAAATTGCGGGAAAAAATTCACAGCTTGGCCAGTTGATCCGCGCTACAACCCGCAACCGCAACTGGAAATCATTTGAAGGGAGACTAAAAACTATGGATCAAGCCGCAGAATTTGCTCTTGTCGAACAGCGGTATATGGACCGCGACCCTCTGAACCTGGTGATGCTTGAGGCGAGGGGAAGTGAATCGCACCTGGAAGAAAGCATCTTTCTACTACTCGAGCGAATCGAATCCAAGAAAGGCCGGCTGGTCAAAAGAGTCGTCCTTGGATTCTTCGCTCCAGAAAACTATTATCAGACGTTTTGGGGCGCAATCAACAGCCAGTTCAAGCGTATGGCGGACGCTCTGAGTGGATATTCGAAACTCGAGCCATATGAAGCGGATCCGGCGCTTTCGGTTGCTGATCAGTGGACAATGAAACACCTGCACCGCCATGTGGAGCAGTTGATTAACATGACTAAAGTCAGCCAAGCACACGCCAAATTCCGAAAATACCTCATTGCTTACTTCAATCACACAGTTGCACAGATGCGCTCCTACGCATTATGAAAGACGACAATTCGGGCACGCTGATGAGACACTCTCTTCCGCGTGCCCACTCGACCCTTTAAAACGAGTCTTTTATTTTATCCCAAAAACTTTTATTAATATTCACTGTTTCGCCGGATTCTTCCGCAAGAGCTTTTAGCAGCTCTTTTTCTTTTTTATTCAATTTCTGCGGAGTGATCACGCGCACCGTGACCAGATGATCGCCCCGGCCTTTTCCTTCGAGGTGGGGTACGCCCCGGCTGGCCAAGCGCAAGACTTTGCCGGACTGGACACCGGCCGGGATTTTCAACATCACTGGACCGTCCACAGTGGCTACCTCAACATCTCCGCCGAGCGCGGCCTGATAAAAACTCACTGGTACTTCTGAATGGATATGAAATCTGTCGCGCTTGAACTCCGGATGGTCGCGAACGTTAATCTCAATATACAAATCGCCGGGCGGGCTGCCGCGGTAACCCATTTCGCCCTCTCCAGACATGCGCAAGCGCTGGCCATTGTCTATGCCGGGCGGAATCACCACTTTGATTTTCTTTGATTGTTTCTTTATCCCTATACCCTTGCATTCCTCGCATTCTTTTTCCGGCACCTTGCCGGTGCCCTGACAGCGGTCGCACATTTCGGCTCGCTGAAAACTGCCGAGGATGGTGCGCTGGTGGGTCACGATCTGCCCCTGGCCATGGCATTTTGGGCAAGCTGTCACTTTACTGCCTGGCTCCGCACCCGAGCCTTGGCATTTCGGACAGGCGGATTTTTTTTCTAAATTTATTTCCTTATCAGTCCCAAAAACGCCTTCCAAAAAATCAATTGTCATCTGCATTTCCAAATCTACGCCTTGCTCTCGACGAGACCTGGCCTTGCTCTGCCCGCCGAAAATATTGGAAAAGATATCGCCGAAATCTCCGCCAAACGCGGATCCGCCTCCGGCGGAAAACCCGCTAAAATCAAAATCACCAAAATCAAAGCCCCCAAAGCCGCCACCTGCTTGTCCGCCTCTGGCGGATTCAAAGGTCTGGCCAAACTGATCGTATTGCTTTCGCTTGGTATCATCCGAAAGCACTTCATAGGCTTCGTTAACCTCGCGAAACCGATCAGCCTTGCCGCCCTGTTTGTCCGGATGAAATTCGTGTGCCAATTTACGGTAGGCACGGCGAATCTCGTCTTTGGACGCGGTTTTTGATATTCCTAAAGTTTCGTAATAATTCTTAGTCATAAACGATCCTACTGATCCGAATGAATTCACATGCGAATGATCCTAATATTCGGAACATTCGGATGCTATTCGTAGATTCGGATCGCATTTTTCTCATGCTCACAGAAATCCGTGATCACATCCTCGGGGATTTCCCTGGGAATATGCGCCATTTCCGCGCTTTTATTCATCAGGCAGTTTTGCCGCTCGTTGTGCGGCAGGCCGATTTGATGGCCAAATTCATGAAGTGCGGTGGAAGCCTCGTAATTTACAAGAACTTTTGGATTTTCATCCGTAAAATCCTGAAGCGCATTGTAAAACAAGATGATACCGTATTCTTGATAAGTCAGCCCCAATAAATCCGGCTGGTCAGCCGAGCTACTAGCGTACAGCAGATAAAGAACGGCGGTATCATCGGAGGACTCGCGGTTGCGGTATTGTTTCACCAGTTTCTCGATCCCTGTTTCGTCGACCTCGCGCTCATAAAGAATATTATTATCGGAAATGATGTACGAGGTGGGTTTGCCGGTAATCTGCCGAACGCGATCGCGCAAGAGATCCAATGCTTCATAGCGCGCACCAATGTCCTGCATGGTGTCCACCTCAATGACGATTTTCTTGTACTTGCCTCCGAGGTAATCCGCGCGCGCGTCCCCATCATAATGCAGACTCAGGACATGGCGGAAAAAAGGCACGGCCGTAAATCTGGAGCGCAATTCACGATTGAAATAGTTATCGTCAGGGCCGCTGGCCTGAATTTTTACCCAAGAAAAACTGAGGGAAAGACCGATAACAATGAACAAGAAACAAATAACTAGTAACTTTTTCACCCCGTTAGAAATTCCTTATTGTTAATGCTGGGCTGATAAACGGTTCTCATATTATGGGCGAATGAATCGAGTGGACATCAGATTTCTAACGGGATTCATTTCTTATCTTCGAATTTCGCGTCTTCCGGCTTGTCTTTCTGCTCATCGGACTTTGCCTTTTCCGAATCCCCTGCCTCGCTGGCAGGTGGGTGGCTGTCCGAGTTATGAGTTTTGACATCTGGGTTCTGCTTGTACATTTCCGCGCCGACTTTTTGAATCTCCTGCGATAGAACATCCATTTGCTTGCGAATTTCTGCGCTATCACTACCGTCCTTGGCTTTTTTCAGTTCCGCGGCTTTTGTTTCCAGGGAAGATTTAGTTGCGGCATCTACCTTGTCTCCGGCATCTTTTAGAGTCTTTTCTACGACGGACACAAGCTGGTCTGCTTGGTTTCGCAGGTCAATCAATTCACGGCGCGCCCTGTCCTCTTCGGCGTGGGCCTCGGCCTCTTTTTTCATGCGCTCAATCTCGTCCTTGGAAAGATTCGAGGAACCGGAAATCGTAATATGCTGCTGCCTGCTGGTCGCTTTATCTTTGGCCGTGACTTTTAAAATGCCGTTGGCATCAATGTCAAATGTCACCTCCACCTGGGGCATACCGCGCGGCGCGGGTGGCAGGCCATCGAGAATAAACCGACCGAGCGGTTTATTGTCCGCGGCCATCGGCCGCTCGCCCTGTAAAATATGAATCTCCACCGAGGTCTGACTGTCCGCAGCTGTAGAAAAGACCTGCGATTTGGAGGTGGGAATTGTAGTGTTGCGCTCGATGAGAGGAGTGGACACGCCTCCCAATGTTTCAATTCCCAAGGTCAAAGGGGTAACGTCTAAAAGCAGAACATCTTTGACTTCTCCGCCCAGAACACCAGCCTGCACAGCCGCACCCTTGGCTACGGCCTCCATCGGATCCACGCCATGCTCTACCTGTTTGCCCACATAATTTTCCACGAATTTCTGCACAATAGGCATGCGGGTCGGCCCGCCGACCATAATGATCTTGTCAATGTCTTTCGGCGAGAGTTTGGCGTCAGTGATGGCCTGCTCCAGAGAGGTGCGGGTCCGGTCAACGATGGGCTTCACCAGCTCCTCAAGCTTGGCTCTCGTCATTTTTTTGCTGAAATGTCTGGGACCGGAGGCGTCAGCCGTAAGGAACGGTAAATTAATCTCAGTCTCGAGAGTCGTGGAAAGCTCTATCTTGGCCTTTTCGGCAGCTTCTTTTAGCCGATTGTAAGCCATCTTGTCGGAACGCACATCTATGCTGGATTCTTTTTTAAACTCTTCAGCCAAATAATCAATTATTGCTGTATCCATATCCGTGCCGCCAAGCTTGGTATCGCCAGAGGTAGAAACCACCTCAAACACGCCCTGGCCGAAATCCATAATCGTCACATCCAGCGTGCCGCCCCCAAGGTCAAATACCAAAATCTTCTGCTCATGCTCGGTTTTATCAAGGCCATAAGCGAGCGCGGCCGCGGTCGGCTCGTTAATGATGCGGATGATCTCCATCCCCGCGATTTCTCCGGCGTTTTTCGTGGCCTGGCGCTGGGCATCATCAAAATATGCCGGCACAGTAACTACAGCTTTGGTAACCGGACTGCCGAGATAAGCCTCGCTGTCTTTTTTTATCTTCTGCAAAATAAACGCGGAAATCTGCTCCGGCGTGTATTCCTTATCAAGCATTTTTACTTTTTCTTTGGTACCCATTTTGCGCTTCACTGCGTACACTGTACCCTCCGGATTGGTCACAGCTTGCCTCCGCGCCGGCTCGCCCACCAAAAGCTCGCCATCTTTTGTCATAGCCACATAGGACGGGAAAGCTTTACCACCGCCCACTGTGGTCCCTTCCGCGGACGGAATCATTACCGGCTTGCCGCTCTCGAGCACAGAGGCCGCGCTATTTGATGTTCCTAAATCTATACCAATAATTTTTGTCATTTAGATGTTTTTCTTTCTGTCACCCCCGAGGAGTCGGGGGTCCATTCTTATCTTATTAATTATTTTTTTACTGTATCCCCGACTACTCGGGGATACATACTACAAAATATCTTCATATAAATCTCTCCATTCTGGATTCTTTTCTTCGATTAGTCTTATTTTCCATGCGCGATTCCATTTTTTTAACTGTTTTTCCCTTAATGCTGCTGCTTCCTGCGTTTCAGCTATCTCATAATAAACTAGTTTATTAACTTCATATTTCTTAGTGAAACCTTCTACGACTTTATTCTTGTGCTGCCAAGTCCGTGCTATTAAACCGCTAGTTGAACCGATATACAATGTGCCATTTCTCTTACTTGCCAAAATGTAGACATAATACTGCATACTCTGAATCCCTCCTCGCATTCACTCCCGCGAAGGCGGGAGTCCATGGATCCCCACCTTCGTGGGGATGAAAGTGGCTCGTTTCACTTCGCCACTTTCACCTTTGCCGGCCTTATTACCTTATTATTAAGCTTGTAACCTGACTGCACCTCTTCGATTATCGCCCCTGATTCTCCTCCGCTCTCTACCATTTCCACTGCTTCATGCAGTTCGAAATTAAATTTCTCACCGACTGTTTTAATCTTTTCCACGCCCATTTCCAGCAAAGTCTTTTCCAGCTGCTGCACTATTTTCAACACTCCGTCAGCCCAGCTCTGAAATCTCTCGTCTTGAGGCGCGTTTCGGAGTGCCTGTTCCAGGCTCTCAAGGATCGGCAAAATCTTGACCACTGTAATCTCTTGCGCAAACTGCACCAGCTCTTTGTTTTCTTTGTCCCGACGTTTCCGGTAATTTTCAAAATCCGCTGCCGCTCTTTTCCAATTATTTAAATATTCTTCGGCTTTCTGTTGGTATTCTTCTAACTCTTTTTCATCCGGCATAAAATAGATTAAAATTTAATATTTGAAATTGAAACCATAATCACAGCGCCCAGTCCGTTTGCTAGCATTTTCTTAACATATTCCAGCAAACTAATATTCCTTGCGTATTTCATGCGCTTCGGACCAATGATGCCAATCACGCCCTTTCCGCCGCGTGGCAGGCTAACATGCGTCACAACCAGACTGAAATCTTTAGCCAAAGGCACAGGTGCTTCTCGGCCGATATAGGCTCTTACCTCAGAGCTTCCGGATTTTGCCAAATCTTTGCCATAAAGGGAAATGTTTTCCAAAAATTTTGAAATCTCCTTGACCTCTTGCGTACTAACGCTCTCATCAATGACATTGGAAAGCCCGGTAGAGCTGGTACTGCCGGGCAATAGCGCAAATGCCGCGCCTTGAGCCTGCTTGGCTAAAAGCTTCGTAAGGCTCTGGCCGAGTTCCGCATATTGTTTCTGGAGTGTTCGCAGCTCAATTTGCAATTTGTGCTGCTCGATCTGCGACAGCTCCAAATGCTTCATGAGCTTGTTCACGAAAAACCGGAATCCTTCATCAGTAGGCACCCGGCCGGCCGAGGTATGGGGCTGGTAGATATACCCGGCTTTTTCCAAAGCCTGCATTTCGTTTCTTATGGTCGCTGCGCTGACCGCAAAGCCGTACTGATCCGAAAGCTCACCCGAGCCCACCGGCTGGCCGCTGATGGAATATTCCTTGACGATTGCCGCCAATATTTTGGCCTGTCTTTGTGTGATTTCACTCATATCGCTCAAGTATTATAAAATTAGCACTCAACCATGTCAAGTGATAATTCCTCCTACGCCAAGGCTACGGGGAACGAGAAAAATAGTACAAAAAATTAATCTGTCCACACCCGCCCGTCCGAAGCTTCAGCGAAGGAGGGTCAAGTGATAATTAAAGAAAAAACGGGAGGTGTTTTGCGGCAAGATTTTCTTTCAATCTTGCACAAAACACTCTCCCGCCATATTTGACCAGGCTTCTACCAAGCAGGTCTTTTCCTTGGAGTACCTGAGATTATGCTTACCCTTGGGTCCTTCGGGTCTCCGGGGATCACCCTACTGGTTTCATCTATGGTTGACTGCGAATGTCCAGGCTGTACCTGGGCCGGATTTGCTTTGTCTGCAAATTCAGCATCGTCCGACGCCGTAACCTCGTCTTTTTCTACCATGAGCACTCTCCTTTCCAGTTCACTGTACCTCTGCATTTCCATCAACGCGCACCTCTGAATCCCTTGGCTTATTCGATACGCAATAGCGCGAACAACCCTCCTTGTTTTCCGCAATAAAGCATAGACCTTTTTACAACGAAGGCCGTAAAGTTCCGCGGGTGTCCCAAAATCACCGCACTTCGCGCAAACATAATCATACCCGAGTCCTGGCACCAAAACGTGCCTGTAATCTTCCGGAATAGGACTCCCATATGCTAAAACTTTCTCTTTCATGGTCCCCCCTCTTGCAGAATCCAACTAATTCCGTCATTCAGCAGCTCCTGGAAAAGGACATTTGATGCAATACAAATGTTGAGTTCCACAGCGCCAACCGAGCGCGCCATTTGGTGTTCGCTCAGCAGAAACTCTGTGTACTCCAGCATATCCAGCACATTGACGCCAGCACGGCCAGCTTTGGCAAGCAACGCAGTAAAAAGTTCATGCGCCGAGTTTATATCATTACTTGAAAATACAGGCAAGACAAAACATTCATAATTTATCTTCTGCATTCTGCGAGCTATCCGCGCCCGCCTTGCTCGGTCTTCGTCTGAACCAGATAATGAACCAAAAGGGTCCAAAAATCTTGACATGAAACCTCCCTATAGTTTTGAATTCCATCGGGACAAATCAATTTGCGATTCGTTCCAAATTAAATTCAAAATTGCCTAAAATAAAAATCTGACCCTTTTCACCGGGTCAGGTTTCGCTCATTTTGCGTTAGAGTATCTTACTATGCAAAAGAAAACACCTGAACCGGTCGGTCAGTAAAGAAAAAATAAAACCAGAAAATAGTTAGGTTACTGCGCATGAAAATATACTAACCAAAGTTAAAAATATTGTCAAATTCTGCTATTCGACTAGCTCTGCCACTACCACATACCGCTTCAGGGAAGTCCCAAGCGGATAAGAGGTCTGCAGAGTGAGAAGTTTTTTGCCTGTTGTATTCTGGGCAAGCACGCTCAGATCATTTTTCTCAACTACGCGCGATTCAATTACTTTATAAACATATTTATAGCCATCATGGTCAGAAATATAAATTTCTGCGCCTTTTTCGATGCGAGGTAGGAGCGCGAATATAGTTTTGTATTTCCCTGGTGACCAGGCATTGTCAGAAGAGTGTCCGAAAATGTAGACATTTCCCGGCTGGCCGGGCTCTGCTGTGCCTGGATAATGAACCGCGCCGACCTGGAGAATTTCCTGAAATTTATCCTCGTTTATCTCCTCAGTATATCTGACTGGCGCGTCAATATTGAGGCTGGGCACCAGGAGCTTATTTGGCTCCATTTTCTCTGCGGTGGGTGCAGGCACCTGCTGATAGTTATCTCGCCTCAGCTCATACTCAATGTTTTTACGGAAATAATCGAAATTCAATGCCAGAAAAACAGCGACGGCCAGAAATAATATGATAATTATTCTTTTGAACATTTGAATCTATTATAATACAATACCCCTCCCTTTTTCCCTCCCCATCAAGGGGAGGGAGAAAAAAGAGGAGCATTTTCTTCAAACACTCTTCTGGAGTATTAGAGTATCGGTTTAGCGCGCATTACGCCCCAGGAGAGCAAAAGCAAACCCAGCGTGAAATAGCTGAACGCCGCAGGGTCAGTACCGGTTCGCGGCAAAGTATCGGAAGCAAGCGCTTCTTCATCGGTCGGCCCGCCCACCCCGTCGCCTTCAACTACTCCGGCAACTTGGCCGGTAGTGTCAATCTCTGCCGGCGCGCCCATAAACCCAACGCGCTCGCCATTCACGAAATACGACGCGCTCGATACCGCGAATACGTCAGTCGAGACTGCTCGCACTGTAATGTTCGCTGAGAAACTGCCGCCGACCGCGATGGCCGGAACGGAAATCGTGACCACTTGTCCCGCTGCAGTTGCTCCAGGCGTCGAACTCACAAACTCTACTGAAGAGTCGAGCTCAACCTGCAAAGTTCCCGGATCCAAAACATGAGGCGCAGTGTTGAAAATCTGCACCGTTTCCGTATAGACTCCGCCAACCACTTTGCCGGTTACCGGCCAGAATTTCATCACCGTATGCGGACCGCCGTGATCAGCGCTGGCGATGCCGAACCCGGCAAATGCAAGAGCTGTGATAGCCAACACCTGACCAAAAATCTTTAGTGACTTCATAGGATTACCCCTTTCGAGTTAAGTATTAAGTTAAAATATAAACTGCCGAAATCAATGATCGGCACTCGAGGCATGCGGTCAATATAGATTCTAATTGCACGCGGTGAAATATAAAATCACCTGAATTTCAGGTGATTTTTGGCAATATTCTTGGATATAAGTCTAGGCTTTGAGATGTTTCGCCAGATACTGCCCAGTGTAGGATTTTTTGACGCGGGCGACCTCTTCCGGCGTGCCTTGGGCAATGATCTCGCCGCCCTTGTCGCCGCCCTCAGGACCGAGGTCAATGATCCAATCCGCGTATTTGATGACATGGAGATTATGCTCGATAACCACTACTGTATTGCCTTTGTCTGCGAGCTTGCCGAGCACAGTGAGCAGGCGTTTTACGTCTTCAAAATGCAGGCCAGTGGTTGGCTCATCTAAAATATAGAGAGTTTTGCCGGTTTGCGTGCGCGCCAACTCTGTGGCGAGTTTGATGCGCTGAGCTTCCCCACCGGACAGTGTAGTTGCTGACTGACCGAGATGCATGTAGCCAAGACCCACGAGCGAGAGCACGTCGAGCTTGCGGTAAATGATAGGAATATTTCGGAAAAAAATGCGTGCTTCATCCACAGTCATCTCCAACACATCATAAATAGTTTTGCCCTTGTAATGAATGTCCAGCGCTTCCTTGTTGTAACGCTTGCCTTTGCACTCTTCGCAGGCCACGTATACATCCGGCAGGAAATGCATTTCAATCTGAATCACGCCGTCTCCCGCGCACGCTTCACAGCGGCCGCCTTTGACATTAAAAGAAAACCGGCCTGGGGCATAACCGCGCATTTTCGCTTCCGGAGTTTCGGCAAACAAATCGCGAATGTAGGTAAACACTCCGGTATAGGTCGCGGGGTTGGAACGCGGCGTGCGGCCGATCGGCGACTGATCAATGTTGATGACCTTATCAATGTTATCCAGGCCGAGGATTTTTTTATGCTCTCCGGGAATGTCTTTCGAATTATAAAAATACGCGGAAAGGGCCTTGGCGAGAATGTCATTGAGGAGAGTGGATTTGCCGCTGCCGGAAACTCCGGTGATGCAGATAAATTTACCAAGGGGAATATCTACCTGGATATCCCGGAGATTATGCTCTTTTGCTCCATAGATGGAAATCTTTTTGCCATTGCCCACACGGCGCTTGCCCGGTATGGCGATTGATTCCAGGCCGGCCAGATAACGGCCGGTAAGTGAATTTGGATTTTTTTTGATCTCTTCCGGAGTACCGACTGCCACGACCTCGCCGCCATGCTTGCCTGCTCCTGGACCGATATCCACAACCCAGTTAGCGGCGGCAATCGTGTCCTCGTCATGTTCCACTACGATCACAGTATTGCCGAGGTCGCGCAGCGCCATAAGAGTGTCGAGTAAACGGTCATTGTCGCGCTGGTGCAGGCCAATGGACGGCTCATCGAGAATATACAAAACCCCTGTTAGGCCAGATCCGATCTGTGTGGCCAAACGGATGCGCTGGGCTTCCCCGCCGGATAGAGTGTCCGCACTGCGGTTGAGCGTCAGGTACTCCAGTCCCACATTGGAGAGAAATTTCAAACGGGTACCAATCTCTTTAATAATCTGCTTGCCGATCTTCTGGTCTTTTTCCGAGAGCTTTTTGCTGAGGCCCTCAAAAAAATCCTGCAGGATATCCACGGTCAGTGAGGACACATCCATGATAGATTTCTCCAAAACAGTTACCGCGAGAACCTCCGGCCGCAAGCGACGGCCGTTACAGGTCGGGCAAATCTTCAGGCGCATGTACTGCTCAATCTCCTGACGCATATAGTCCGAATCAGTTTCTTTATAGCGCCGCTCAAGATTGGGAATCACGCCTTCAAATTCCACCTTTCCATCTTTCGCGCCGTATAAAATAATATCCAATGCTTTTTTTTCCAATTCTTTGACTGGGTTTGATGCAGAAAAACCGTAAGCAACCGCCACGTCCTCAATGATGCGGTCATACCAGGAAAGACGGGCCGTAGTTTTGCTCCATGGCCGGATAGCGCCCTCTGCAAGCGAGAGGCGCGGGTTAGGAATAACGAGCTGCGGATCAACCTCGAGCTTTGTGCCGAGACCCGTGCAATCCGGACACGCGCCATGCGGCGAGTTGAAGGAAAAATTGCGCGGGTGCAACTCCGCAAGAGACATATGCCCATCGGGGCAGGCGAATTTTTGCGAAAAAGTCTGCGTGCGGCTTGCATCCGGCTGGAAAACAATGGCGCTTTCATTGCCAAGGTCAAGCGCGGTTTCCAGAGAATCGTTCAAGCGGGCGCGTTCATTTTTATCGATAGTGATGCGATCTACCACCACATCCAAGGAGTGTTTTTTCTTTTTATCAAGATTCAAAGCGATCGCTTCATCCAAATCCATGAACGTACCATCGAGTCGCACGCGCGCATAACCGGCCTTTTTTATTTCTTCCAGCACTAGACGGTGTTCGCCTTTGCGGTCGGCAATAAAAGGAGCCAGGATCATTATTTTCGTATCTTGCGGCATTTCCATGATTTGATCCACCATGGCTGTTACTGTCTGGCCGGTAATCTTTTTTCCGCAAACCGGACAATGCGGCTTGCCAATGCGTGCGTAAAGCAAACGCAAATAATCATAAATCTCTGTTACTGTACCAACCGTGGAACGAGGATTGTGCGAGGCGGATTTCTGGTCAATGGAGATGGCGGGACTAAGGCCTTCGATTTGTTCCACGTCCGGCTTGTCCATGAGCCCTAAAAATTGCCGGGCATATGCTGACAGGCTCTCCACATAACGGCGCTGGCCTTCCGCGTAAATCGTATCAAATGCCAACGAGGATTTGCCTGATCCGGAGATGCCGGTAAATACAATCAGTTTATTGCGCGGCAAATCCAGATCAATGTTCTTGAGGTTGTGGACCTTCGCGCCGCGGATCTTGATCTGGCCAAAATCTTGCTCGGGTTTCTTCTCAATTTTTTTTGTCATATGGGGGCACTCTTGAAAATGAAAAAAAGTCAAAGGGGTTTACCCGCCTAAATTTTTCTTTGAAAGAAAAAATTTTGGGCGGGCGAGTAACTGCCTGCCATTCTAGCACTCAAGTCAAGACAAGTCAACACGAACAGTAGAAACAATGACATGAATTGTTGCGGGACGGGGCTATGCAGAATATAATATCCTTATCAAAGGAGGCTCTATGAGCGACAATGGTAACGGAAAACCGCCGGTTCTGATTGTTGTGATCGCCGCGGAGGAAAGGTATATCGAGCCAGAAGTGTGGAATCACCCGCAGATCTGGTTTGCGAGAGAGGATGAAATTACAACATCTTCACAGATCCCGGACACAGTATGTCTATTGATAGTCAACAACAGTCTCATGTCAGCGATGGGGTTTCGTATGATGGCACGCACGAAACCTAACCTGGATTTTCAGCCCATCAATCCGATTGCAATGGCCCGGTTCCTGGAGGAAAAGCTAACTGAGTTCGGTCTGCGAGCTGTTACAGCGCCGCTACCTCAACCACCGCCAAGATTCGAAGCTCCGCCGCAACCTCTGCCGAAAAGAAAAACCGCCGCAACCTCGCTGCGCGTATCAAATTCAGGACTGGTAATCATCTGCACTGATCCTGTCCTGGTTCCAAACGAAGCAGTGCGATTCTTTGAAAAGAGGGGTATTTTGTTTGCAGCCGCACGAGACGTGGTCGCAGACCAATACTTCCCCGAAGGATCGCGGCATCTCATCATTCTGCGGACAGTCGGCCGGCAACTCTCAAGAGTGGAATCGCTCGCGCGGCTTCAACACCTGCCATACCAGACCCACGCGACCGTGATCTCACTCTGGGACGCGCTGGAATGCCCGCCACTCCCGGCGCCCAAAACAGAAGCGATGCAATAACAATGCGCCCGTCACCCCCTCCCCGCCTATTTCATTTGGTAATTCTTAATAGGCGGGGGTTTCTTTTTTTATAGGAATATAATAAACTGCCTCCATATTGCTCAATAAGGAGGACAGAATGGAGCAAGTCCAAGTAGAAAAAGCTGAACACAAATTGCTGGTAGTCGGTCTTGGCAGGTCCGCTCTGTCTGCCACAGATCGCAAAAGAATCACCTCAAAACCAGTACGCGAGCTTGATATCAAAGACGCGCTCAAAGCAACGGAACTACCGAGCTGGGCTAACGGGGTTTTGATAAACCTCGCAAAGGCAAGCGCAGCCGCAGAACACGTAGAGGATTTGGCAACACAAGCCAATATGCCTTGCGAGATCGCCATGACTCTTGACGCAACAATCGAGTTTATCGCAAAACTGCCCGACATCGAAACCGAACTACCAACCGGAGGAAATAAAGGTATGAAACTGATAGAAGGAATTCGAAAGCATGCAAACTTCAAGGTCACGTTCGGGAAACAGGCCGATGAGCTCCTGAAATCCTTGGCCGCAGAAGGCATCGAGACTACAGAGCATTCAGCCGAACAGTGCTTCTTCAAGGTCCGCAAACAGCATTCAGGAAAAAGCGGACGCGAGATATCGGCCAAGAAAAGACTGCAAAAGCTAACCGAGACAATTCGACAGCGGCGAGGGAGCAATGCTAGATCTGCCAAAAGGCGCACTAACGGCGCGGCTGGAACCAAAAACGCATTTGACCAATTCTTGGACGCGGTTGAGGGATTGGCGAAACTTGTTCCAGCGGTTCGAGCGGAACAAGAAGCGCGGACCGCAGAACGCGCAGACCTTGCAAAGGTTCTGGCTCGTATCACCAAGTAACAATCTCACTCACGACAACTCTCTTTCGCCACCATCACGGCAGTGCGAAAGAGAGTTTTTTTCTTTATAATATAAGCCATGGCAAATTTGAGTGTTAAAATCAAAAATCTTCCTCAAAAACCCGGGGTGTATCTGTTCAAAAATGAGCGCGGCGAGGTTTTGTATGTGGGCAAGGCCAAGAACCTCAAAAACCGGGTCCGGACTTATTTTCACCCCCACCCTACCCTCCCCCCTCAAGCCCACCCCAAAAGCGATTACACTTTCGGGGAACCCCGGCAAGGGGGAGGAAGAGTGGAAGCAATGATCCAAAACATTGCGGATATTGATTACACTGTGGTGTCCTCTGAGATTGAAAGTCTGATTCTGGAAAACAATCTCATCAAACAATATCAGCCGCGCTTCAATGTGCTCATGCGCGATGATAAAAACTACCAATTTATAAAAATTGATTACGACTCTCAAATACCTCAAATTTATACAGTGAGGAAAATAGAGCGACCGGATGAGGGAAGATCGAAATATTTTGGCCCATACACCTCCGGCCTTTCAGTCCGCGAAACCCTGCACCTGATAAAAAATGTTTTTCATCTCTGCCGAAACAGCAAGGTGAGTACCCGTCCCTGCTTTGCCTATCACCTGGGCCGCTGCCCCGGGGTATGCATCGGCCAGATTCCGCTTGCCGACTACCGCAAGACTTTCAAGCAAATCGAGGAATTTTTGAGGCACCGGCAAACCGCTGTGCTCCAAGATCTGAAAAAAGAAATGGCCGAGGCGGCGCGCAGCCGCCGATTTGAAAAGGCCGGAATCGCTCGCGATCAGATCCGCTCGCTCGAACACCTCTGGCAAAAACAGAAAATCGTTTCCCCCAAAAACGACAACCATGATTACCTCGGGATCTACCATACCTCGGGAGAAGCCGTGGTCAGCCTGTTCATGATTCGCGAGGGGAAATTGATCCATACCGAGCATTTCAGCCTTGAACACAAAAACTCTCCTGTTCCGGAGATCCTCGAACGATTTATTATAAATTATTATGCCGAGGCTTCCGATCTACCCAAAGAGATTTATCTTCCGCAAATCGTGCCTAACCAAAACTTGATCGAAAAAAAATGGCAGATACTAAACAAAGCGCAAGTAAAATTAAAAGTGCCCACAAGGGGAAAGAAAAAAGGCCTCGTGAAACTTGCAACGGAAAACGCCGCATTATTCTATGAACGGGAACTCTCAAGTTTCGAGAAGAATCTCCCACAAGTCTTATCCGAGCTGAAAACCCTGCTTGGACTGCCGGAAATTCCCAAACGCATTGAAGGCTTTGATATTTCCAACATCCAAGGAACAAACCCGGTGGGTTCTATGGTTGTGTTTACCAACGGCAAGCCGGACAAGAGTCAATATAGAAAATTTAAAATCAATGTCAAAGACACGCCGGATGATTTTGCCATGATGAAAGAGATGCTGACCCGGAGATTTGCCCGAATCAAAACTCCGAATTTCCAATTTCCAATTTCCAAACAAATCCCAAATCCGAAATTCAAAATTCAAAATTCAAAAGACGAACACTGGCCACTGCCTGACCTCATCATCATAGACGGCGGCAAAGGCCAGCTTGGTGTGGCGACTCAGGTACTTACTACTTACAACTTACAACTCCCCATCATCGGCCTTGCCAAACGCCTCGAAGAAATTTTTCTGCCCGGCAAAAAAGATCCGATCCTACTCGCGCTTGATAACCCCGTCTTGTTTTTACTCCAGCGCGTCCGCGATGAAGCGCACCGCTTTGCCATAACCTTTTACCGCTCACGCCACCGCAAAACCCAAAACTATTCGCGGCTTCAAGATATTCCCGGCGTGGGGCCGGCTACCCGAAGGAAGCTCCTGAAAAAGTTCGGCAGTGTCTCGGCCATTCGCGCGGCCTCGCTTCAGGCCATAGCCCGCGAGGTTGGCCTGGCTATGGCTAAAAAAATAAAGGAAAATCTCTAGCATTACTCTGTCAAACACAGTAAGATTAACCAAGTATGGATATAGCCGCAGATTTTAAAGAGATCAGCAAAAAAGACGTCCGCATTGCCGGAGGCAAAGGCGCATCCCTCGGCGAGATGACCAGGGCCGGATTTCCTATTCCTCCCGGTTTCATCATTATTTCCTATGCGTTCAATAAATTTCTTGCGCAGGGAGGGCTCGATTCAAAAATCGAGACCATCCTTAAAAAGGTAAAACGTGGAAATGCCAAAGGCATAGATGAAGCCTCGAGAGAAATAAGAGACCTGATCACTAAAGCAAGGTTCCCAACGGATCTTGAGAAACAAATAAAAGAATCTTTTAAAAAACTGAACAGTAAATTCGCGGCCGTCAGGTCTTCGGCTACCGCGGAAGACAGCAAGCTTGCCTCGTGGGCCGGCGAACTGGAAACTTACCTGAATGTAACTGACAAAAACCTTCTTGGATCAGTCAAGAAATGCTGGTCCTCTCTTTTTACGCCGCGCGCCATTTTTTACCGATTTGAAAACAATCTCTCCAAAACGGCCATATCAGTAGCGGTTGTCATTCAAAAAATGATTCAATCGGAAATTTCCGGAGTGTGTTTCACGGTTCATCCGGTAACCAAAAATCGAAATCAAATGATCATAGAGGCTGGATTTGGACTCGGTGAGGCAATAGTTGGCGGCCTTATCACTCCTGACAATTATGTTCTAAATAAAAAAGATCCCTCAATTCTCAATATTACTGTTAATGAGCAATCCATGGCCATAGTCCAAAGCGAGAAAGGTAATATTCAAAAAAAAATGAGTCTATTGCGCGGAAGAAGACAGAAATTGTCCAGCGCGCAGATTATTACACTTGCAAAAATTTGCAAAAAGATAGAACAGCACTATCATGAGCCCCAGGACATTGAATGGGCTTTTGAGAAAGGCAGATTTTACATCACCCAAAGCCGTCCGATAACTACCCTATAAAAGTAAAAAATAATTAACTAAAAATATGTCCTACATCTATAACCCGATCTATACGCATTTCAAAGGAAACAAAATTACTCGCGCTGAACTCATGGAAAGAACAACGATTGAAACAATCCTGAAAAGCAAAATGCCGGATGCCGAGCGGTCCTGGAGCAAGGTCTTTGAACTAAAACACAGCTCGTCTGTTGCACAGATTGGCAGAATCCTCGCCCAGAAACGCGGATTACAGGTAGATCTGGGAGCAGTCATATGCACAATGCATGATATTTCCGTATTTGTTTCGGGACGAGTTACTGATCACGCGCATAAAGGGGCGCCAATTGCCGCAAAAATGCTGCGCAAAACAAAACGATTCAGTGATCAAGAAATAAAACTTATCTCGGGAGCCATCTACAATCACAGCGATAAGCAAATCATTTCCAAAAACCCTTACTATGAGCTTGTGAAAGATGCTGATGTATTTGACTGTGGTCTCTATGATGGCGTGCATGACGCTTACGTTTATGAAAAAGCTCCCAAAACCTGCCGCGCTTATTTTCAGAGGGTAAAGAGGGTGCGCAAAGAGCTAGGTCTGCCAAAAGATCCCAAATGGGACAGCATCGAATATGAAGAACAAGGCAAGGGGTTCCATGAAAAAACTCACTAAGATATTTTCCCGCGAATACAGCGTCCAGTACACGGAGATTGCGATCCGATCTCTGAATACGGAAGCAAAAAAATATTTACCTGCACTGGTGTACAGCCAGACTTATCTGCCGGAAAACGGCAATGAGGCATGTTACGTATATGCCCCGGAATGGCAGGCGTTTTTAGATAAACTGGCAAAAAAATACAAAAATAAAGAAAATCTAAAACAATTTTTCAAAAAATTCCATGCTTATGGGAAAGCTTATGTTGCAACAGCGAAGCGGGCGGCAAAAGGTTCACTGAATTCCAAAAATGATGGCGAGCTCCTGGTCCACTATCAACATTACCAAAAGGCTCTTCTGAAATATTCTACACATTTATGGATAGGTTTTTTCTTGGCTCAGGGAGATTATCTGGAACGCGCAAAAAAGATTTTGGCGAGAAAAGGAATAGTAAATACAGAAATTACCTCGGCGCTTTTCTTGCCCAACAAATTGTCCAGCATCCTCGCTCTGCAAGACAAATTAGGTTCGATAAAGAAACGGGCCGGTCATCTAAATAAAAAACAAGTGCAAACTTTACTCAAGCACTACGCTTGGATGCCATGCTTGGATATTCATAACAACCCTTGGTCAGCGGACGATCTGAATAAATTCTTTGCTCATCTAAAACCCTCGGGCAAACAAATCTCCTTTACTAAAGCTGTAAAATTGGCGAGACTTGCCCGCAAGGAAATAGAGATTTTTAAACTCCTCCGAGAGCTGGTTTACATCAAAGATATGCGGGACGAGTACCGCCGCCGCGGGATATACAATGTATTGCCTCTATTCGAGACCATTGCCGGGAGACTCGGCCCCGCCCGGAAACATCTGGCTTATTTTACTTCGGATGAAATCATTAGCGCGCTGAATAAATCAATCAAATTGAGCAAAGCAGCCGCCCAGAGCAGACAGAAAGGCTTTTTAATCTACAGAGATAAAACAAAAACAGTAGTGAGCCATGACCAATCGACCATTAACAATTTCATCAAAGGACATGTAGAGAACAAAACGGCCCAAACAAGCATCCAGGGTACTGTGGCCATGCTGGGAACAGCCACGGGACATGTTAAAATCGTCCGTGGGATCAAGGACTTGGCCAAGGTCAAACCAGGAGACATCATGATTGCCATTACCACGCATCCTGATTTCATTACTGCGATGCATCGGGCAGCAGCTATCGTGACGGATGAGGGCGGACTGACATCTCATGCGGCGATTGTCTCGCGCGAGCTGGGTATCCCGTGCGTGGTCGGCACCAAAAATGCGACGCGAATCCTCAATGATGGTGATTTAGTGAATGTTGATGCCAATAAAGGTATTGTGCGCAGGGATTGACTGTAATGCTGTTTTTAAGTAAAATAAATACCATATGAAACAAGCAATATTAATCGCACAAATAATCATTTCCGCGCTTATTGTTGTCGCAGTATTGGTTCAGAATCGCGGCTCAGGCCTATCCTCGGTTTTCGGCGGCTCCGGCGGGGTTTATCGCACAAAAAGAGGCCTTGAAAAAGGGATATTCGTCATCACTATTATTTTAGTAGTTTTGTTTATCGCAATCGGTGTTGCGAACCTTGTTATCTCGTCTTAAAACATATTGGAATCGTTTCACTGGGGCAGAAAAAAAACTGCTCTTGGTTTTATTTATTGTGATTTTCGCGAGCCTGCTGTTTACAAAAACTTACGGAAGGCGCTACACCACAGAGATGGCCAAGGCCGGCGGCAGTTACACGGAAGGCCTGATCGGGCAACCCCGGTACATCAATCCTTTGCTTGCTCCGGCCAGCAGCGTGGATATGGATTTATCGCGCATCGTCTTTTCCGGTCTTTTGAAATTCGATAAAAACCTCAACATTGCTCCTGACCTTGCTGAAACCCTGCCGGTGCTTTCCGCAAACGGCCGGGAATACATGATTACGCTTCGTGAAAACCTCGTCTGGCCAGGGCGCGAAGATCGAAAAATTACTGCAGATGATGTCGTGTTTACATTCCATGCCATACAAAATCCAGACTACCAGAGTCCCCTGCGCCTTTCATGGGGCAAAGTCACTGTGGAAAAAATTGATGAGCGTAAAATAAAAATTACCACCGCTCAGGCTTCCGCAACTTTTATAGCCAATCTCACCGTGGGCATCATACCAAAACATATTTGGGAAAACATCCCGGGATCCTCTTTTGCACTTTCCAAATACAACATCGAGCCCATCGGATCAGGGGCCTTCCAGGTCAGCAAGCTCAAACGCAACCGGGCAGGAAACATTGTTTCCATGAGTTTTAAGGCAAATAAAAAATATCATTTGGGCGCACCATACATTGAAAATCTCAATTTCAAATTCTACCAGAGCTCCGAAGAACTTATCGAAGCCTACCATGGCCGCGACATTGATGGCCTCGGGTCCGAACCTTTTGATCGCAGTTTGTTTATCGAACCAAAGAAAAACTTGCTTCAGGAAAAACTGGAACTGCCACAGTATCAAGCGGTTTTCATAAACGAGGTAAAAAATCCCGCCCCGCTAGGCGATGCGCGCGTCCGCCTAGCGTTGGCCAAATCTGTAGACAAGAAAAAGATAATTTCCACAGTTTATGGGGACCAATCCTCGACAGCTTACGGCCCGATCCTGCCGGGGCATCTCGGATATCATGAACAGATCCCTGGAGCACCGATGAATATCTATGACATAGACGCGGCAAAAAAACTACTTGAAGAATCCGGCTGGATTCTCGATCCGTCCGCCTCAGGCGGATTTCGCAAAGATAAACAAAATCGCGTGATAAATCTAAGCTTGGTTACCAATGATTTCACTCCAAATCTGCGCGTGTCTGAAGCCCTCAAACAAATGTGGGAAAGCATTGGCATCAAAATCAGTTTAACAATCGTTACCAGAGGAGAGCTGGAAGAAAAATACATTCGCAGCCGCAACTACGAACTACTGCTATTCTCGGAAAATGTTGGCCCTGACCCGGACCCGTATCCATTCTGGCACTCATCCCAGCGACGCGACCCCGGCCTCAACCTCACGACCTTTGCCAACGCCCAGGCTGATAAACTCCTTGCGGAAGCACGAGGCAACCTTTCTCCCTCAGACCGGGCGGCTCGCTACAAACAGTTTCAAGAAATTTTTGTAGGCAGTGTGCCCGCGATCTTCCTGTCTCGGGGTTCCTATGTCTACAACATCACCTCGGAGGTCAAAGGCCTTGATCTGAAAACTGTGGTGACCCCCGCCGATCGGTTCAACAATGTAAATGAATGGTATATTGAAACTAAACGCATAAAAAAATAGTATGCCCCCTGTTAGAAATGTATGTACTTTTTAGCGGGGATCACAATCAAAATTAATTTCTAATGGGGTGAGAAAAATTTTCATAATATTTTTTGTCTGGCTCGTGATCGCCAATCTATTCGCTGTGGCCGGCGCAAACCGCTTCAACCTCGAGTCTGATACAGCCTATGCTTGGATTGACCCGGCAAAAGCCATGCCTCAGCAAACATGGGACATTACGAGCCTCCACGTCAAATGGGATTCGTACTGGCACATGGACATAGCCCAGAATGGCTACAGTTTTGCCGGGCCTGGCCAGCTTTCAAACCTTGTGTTCTTTCCAGTCTACGCTTTTGTGATCCGCCTGATTGATGTGTTTGTGGCCGGCGACGCTGCTCTTGCGGGCTGGCTAGCGAGCGCTGTCGCCCTGCTGGGCGCCCTGATTTTTTTCTATAAACTAGTCAAAGAGTTTCATCCGGATGTTGATGCTTACCAGCCTTTGATATTTCTGCTTATCTTCCCGACTGCTTTTTTTCTCAACGCAGTTTACACGGAAGCAGTGTTTTTGCTTCTTTCTCTGGCCTGTTTTTATTACGCTTTTCGAAAAAACTTTTTGCTTGCCGGTTTGTTTGGCCTAGCCGCTTCGCTGACGCGCGTGACCGGTGTTCTGCTTTTCGTCCCTCTGCTGTGGCAATATTACCAACTTTACGGCGTGCGCTTTACTAAAAATTTCCTACCCTTGATGATGATTCCCGCAGGGCTGTTTGGCTTTTTCCTGTTTCATTATTTACGATTCGGTGATGCGCTCTTGTTTTTCAAAATTGAGAGCACTTGGGGACGGAACTTCACGGTAAATACTGACCATTTTGTTCTGACCGGGCACCCGGCAATCGTCAATCTTTCTTTGGACCTATTGTTCATTGCGTTCGCGATCCTGGTAACCTATTTCGTGTTCCGAAAACTCAATGCAGCATATGGCCTCTACATGCTCGCCACCGTCACTGTCGCGCTCGGCTCAGGAAGCATGATGAGCATCGGCCGCTATATTCTGGTCCTGTTTCCAATATTTATTTTGCTTGCTCGCATAAAAAACGAATATATAAAACTCGGCTGGGCTTTTACCTCTATTCTACTGTTTGCTCTTTACACCATGCTATTTGTCAACTATTATTGGGCAGGCTAAAGTAAGTAATGATAAATATGCCCGGGTGGCGAAATTGGCAGACGCACAGCGTTCAGGTCGCTGCGCCCGCAAGGGCATGGAGGTTCAAATCCTCTCCCGGGCACCAATAAGGAACTTGTTCGGAATCGGGGACGAAGTTACAAGGGATTGACGAGACCGGCGAAACGCGCTATACTATATTCATCGTAAGTGCTAAATGCGAAACAAAAAGGCTTAGATTAGCCAAAATCCTGATAAATCAGGACTAGCAAATAGAGATTTTTGCGTGAAAACTCATGCATTTAACTTTATTTACTAAATCCATCAGATCGTAGCTCAAGGCTCATCTGACCGGACGAGAAAGAAAGATTTTGCTAGTCGCCTTATCGGCTACCGGCGAAAATCTTAAGTTAGATTAGTTATGCATCAGCAAAG
>Ga0155041_101_pt1 | contig 22444 bp, 24 predicted proteins | sample RifCSPhighO2_01_FD_106009 | JGI IMG/M metagenome (GOLD analysis project Ga0155041, IMG submission 106009) | Candidatus Doudnabacteria bacterium RIFCSPHIGHO2_01_FULL_46_14 | reverse complement strand
TGGGGAATGCCGTTATTGCCGCTTTGTTTTTTGCTCTTTCGTTTACCCTGACGAAATATATTTTTGACCGGACCAATTTTATTTCTGGGCTTGTCTGGACACGCCTCGGATTTCTGGCAGTATCTCTGAGCATGCTCATTCCAAAAAAAACCAGAAAACATATTTTTCAAGCCCCGAAGGAAGCAGGAAAAGGAAATATTTATTTGTACTATGGGGCGCGCGTTTCCGGCGGACTGGCCGGCCTCCTGCAAAACTACGCGATTTCCATCGGCAGTGTTACTTTGGTCAACGCCATGCAGGGTACGCAGTACGCGTTTTTGCTTGCCATGACTATCTTTTTGTCCAAATACTTTCCCAAAATCCTCAAAGAGAACATCAATGCCACAGTGCTGGTCCAAAAAATTACGGCAATTATTCTGATTAGTTTTGGATTATTTTTACTCTTGCCATGATAAGAAAATTTTTTTTCAGTCTGACCTTATTTCTTGTCCTGGCCGTTGGATTTTTCGATTGGCAGTTCAAGCAGTCACCAGACCCCAATTGGGGGTTAAATTTTTCCATCACTCATGCGCAGTACCTGGGATTCGATTGGAAAAAAATGTTTCAGGAAATGCTTGATGACCTGAAACCAAAGCGCCTTAGAATAATGGCGCTGTGGGAAACGATTGAACAGGAACAGGGAAAATTTATCTTTGATGATCTTGACTATATTTTACGGCAGGGGGTAGAGCGCGATATCAAAATCATTGTCAGCATTGGCCATAAACAGCCAGGCTGGCCGGAATGCCATCACCCGGATTGGTATAATAAACTCACAACCTATCAGCAGGACGAAGCCCAGCTTGCCATGGTACGTCAGACTGTTTTGCATTTGAAGAAATTCAATTCAGTAAGCGCTTGGCAGGTGGAAAACGAACCATTTTTCGTATTTGGTCCAGATTGCCCGGCGATTTCTAAAGATTTATTGGCTCGCGAGATAGCGCTCGTTCGGAGCCTTGATCCGCGGCCGATCATACTTACTGACAGCGGCGAAAAAGGCTGGTGGTTGCCCACGGCTCGGTTTGGCGCGGATGTTTTCGGTTCCACAATGTACCGCAAAATTTATCATGCTAAAAGGCAAAAATATGTGCAGTATTTTGTCCCCCCGATATGGTATCGGATCAAAGGCGGCATGTTGAGATACTTTTTTGATATAGATCGAGTGATCGGGGTCGAGCTCCAGGCAGAACCTTGGTATGAATCAGATGTATTTTCGACGCCTTGGGAAAAGCAGAAAGCTCTAATGAACGGAGCGATACTCAACGAATATGTGGATTACGCAAGCAGGGCAGGCCTTGCTGAGAATTATTTTTGGGGAGTAGAATGGTGGTATTATGGTAAAGAGAAATTCAACGACCCGGAAATGTGGGAAACTGCTAAAGAAATCCTAAATCCAAAACCGTTCCTCTTTTTTCGTCAGCCTGAGGTACCCCAAAGGATCTCTGGAATTATGCGAGATTCTTCGGCGACTATGCCTCAGAACGACAGCGCTTTTCATTTAGGATTTAGATATTAATATTTAGAATTTATGAATCTCATCGGAATTGATATTGGTGGGACAAAGATAGAGGGGATTTTGTGGCGGGCAGGAAAGATTGTATATCATAAAAAAATCAAAACCCCCCATTCACGGAACAAATTTTTGGGCGCACTTTCAGATTTGATTTCCGAGCTCTCTGTCGGAGATAAATTTTCCGGCATTGGAATCGGAGTGGCCGGCATTCTCGATTCGGAAAAGGGGATTATTGTCGACAGTATTCATCTTCCTTTTCTGAATAATTTTAATCTTGTCAAGTTTCTCGAACGAAAATTTCGCAAGCCGGTCAAGATTGACAATGATACGCGATGTTTCTTGCTTGGCGAATTGATGTTCGGCTCAGCGCGCGGCAAGAAAAATGTCGTGGCGCTGACCTTGGGCACGGGCCTCGGAGGCGCAGTTCTGGATCAAGGAAGGATGATTCGCGGAGCGCATGACGCCGCCCAGTTAACGAGCTTGATTTTATCCGAAAAAAAAGGAAAGTCTCTGAGTTTTCAGGATTTAGTTTCCAAACACGGGTTTGACCGTCTTGGCGTGCGCGATCCTCTGGTATACCAGAACCGTGCTTTTGCCGGCGACAAAAAAGCCAAAAAAATTTATGACACGGTCGGTAAATATCTGGGAATCGGATGCGGTATTATTGCCCGCGTATTCGATCCGGAACTGATCGTGATCGGCGGGGGAATCGCCAGAGCAGGCAGGCTCCTCCTCGTCCCTGCCAAAAAAGAAATGAAGAAACGCTTCAAAAAAACGAAAACCCCTGAGATTAAGATTTCCAAGCTCAAGAATGCCGCGCTTCTAGGTTCTGTAAGCATGTTTTTACCTTAGATTCTAACCCGCCAACCGACGGTTGGCGGGTTAGAAAAGCGCGAAAAACAGCAAAAAAGCGCTCAATTGAAAGCGCTTTTTGCATTTTTGATCTCTAAAAGATACTTTGCTGCATTTATATGGACGAAGGAGCAGCGGTACTGTTACAGGGCTATGACCCCCTCTCAATCTCCCCCTCACGAGGGGGAGAAGTGGGTTCCGAGAATAGTTCCGGAGGCTTGACTTTGGCTGTCAGTTCGGAAAAATCCGGCAGGTCGCGGAGCGCGGTTATCCCCAAGTGTTGGAGGAATTCATGGGTGGTTTGGTAGTAATTGGAGCGGTTGTCGCGGTGCAATGTTTTTTCGATAAGCCCGCGCATCATTAAAAGGCGAATGGTGTATTGTGAATTGACCCCGCGAATCGCTTCGATTTCTGCTCGGCTTACCGGCTGTTTGTAGGTGATGATCGCCAATGTTTCTATGGCCGCATCCGTGAGTTTTTCTCTGAGGTCCGTATTAAGAAAATCTTTGACTGCTTGGGAATTTTCCGGATTGGAGGACATGAGAAAACTGCCACTCTGTTCGAGGATTACGATCCCCGAGTTGCTTCGTTCTGCTTTCAGCTCTTCAAGGGCAAGGCGTATTTCCTCAGATGTTTTACCAGAAGTCTTTTGCAATTCCTTAAGCGTTACCGGCCGCCCGGCAACGAACAGCAGGGATTCAATTAGAGATTTAAGATTCATTAGTTTTACGAATTACGAATGGATACGAATGTACGAATCAACCAGTTATGATTCCTATGGCAATAAATATTATACCAATTAAAAACAGAGTTAGGTTGGGTCCGGTATGTTTAATAATTTCAGCTTGTTCCGGCTTTACAATTTTTGGAGTAATCACTCCTTCATTAAATAATCTTACCATGATTGGCTGACGGATGCGCGGATAAGAAAAGATTATTATTAATACACCGATGAGAATGAGCGGCATTCGTATATTCGTAAAGATTAGTTATTCGTAAACCCTGTTTTTTTGATAGTGATGTCAGCGAAAATCGATTCTTGCTCAACAGTGAGGATTCGCTGTTTGACTAGCTCGAGGAGCGCAAGGAAGGTCACGATTATCTCGGTTTTATTTTTCGCGTTTGCTACAAGGTCGCGGAGTTTCAGCTCTACTCTTTCTGAAAGAATTTTTTGCAGATGTTCGATTTTTTCGCTGATCGTTACTACCTCTTCCAGAATTTTTTTTGGCAAAGATACAATGTCTTCCAGAGTTTTGGCTAAATATTTCATAGTATCGCGAAGCGCGGGGATGTTCGCGGCCGAGTCAGGATAAAAGCTGATCTTTTCGGCAAACACAGCATCGCGTCCCCAGCCTTGTAGTTGCTTATTGTCTAATTCACGTAAATATTTAGCCACTTCTTTGTAGCATTTATATTGATATAACTGCCAGGCAAGATTGGTGGCATCCTGCTCTTCCTCTTCAGTGAGCTCCAGGTTGGGCACCAGCACCCGCGATTTGATAACCAGCAGCTTGGCTGCCACCACCAGCCAATCTGCCAGGTCCGAGGGTTTTAGAGTGTTTGGAGCGCGAATATAGGCCAGGAACTGTTCCGTAACATGCGCCAGAGAAATCTCGGTAATATTGAGCTTCTCCTGCTCGATAAGCTGGAGCAACATATCCAGAGGGCCTTCAAATTGCTGGACTTTGACTCTCATAATGTTTTACGAATCACGAATAAAATACGAATGTACGAATTCGTAAATTCGTATGATTCATTATTCGTAAAGCTCATTTCGCGAAACTTCCTTTTATTGGCTGAACTAATTTTGCAAAGTCAGATGTTTTTAGCTCAATAGACTCAGTATAACTTCCAGCACTGGCGTGGAGTTTTTTTTGTTTGGCGAGCGAATTATCGAGGAGCACAGGAAGCTCGTATAGGTTGCCAAACGGATGAATGAGTCCAACTTTTGTTTTTAAAATTTTCGTGATATCAGATTCTTTGGCCATACTGACCTTTTTGGCTTTCAGAGCGTTCTTAACCTTTTTGAAGTCAACATATTTCTGCGCCGGAACAATTACCAGCGCAAACGACTTGTCAGACTTCACAAGCACAACCTTGGCTATCTCTTTGGTCTTGATGTGCTGGGTTTGCGCTTCATCGTGTGCAGTAAAGACTTTTTTATGTTCATGAAGCGCAAATTTGATTTTGTTTTCTTTGAGAAACTTTTCGAGTTTTTTATCCATTAGAAGTTCTTTTTTTCTTTCTATCCATAGCGTAGCCAATCAGTGCTGGGATAAGAATTATTAATAAAAAAATGGCCAAAAAGCAATGATAAAGACAATTATATAAGGAAAACCCTCAGAGAAACTTTTAAAAGACCAACCGCTAAACCAACCCAAGATCAAACTAATTCCAAGCAATCCAATTAAGAAACCTTTTTTCCAATATTTTATACTTTGCCACTGTGTTTTGAGATACATAGTTTTTATTTCTTTTCTTTTGGAATTTCGACTTTGATGTGCAGTTCCTTTAAGAGTTTGGGGTCAGCTTCGCTTGGCGCGTCCATGACTGAGGTCTGGCCCGATGAAGAAACTGGGAATGCAATGACTTCGCGGATGTTTTCTTCGTTTGCTAGAAGCATTATGAAGCGGTCAAAACCAGGCGCCATGCCAGCATGAGGGGGCGCGCCATATTCGTAGGCTTCGAGAATATGGCCGAAACGCTCCTCGGTTTGCTCTTTTGTTAATCCCATTATTTCAAAGACTTTTCTCTGAACCTTGGGGTCAGAAATGCGTACGCCGCCCGAGGCGATCTCCAGGCCATTGCAGACCAGGTCATACTGCTGGGCGCGAAGATTTCCTAAATCTTCGCCGCGCATAAGCTTTTCAACATGATCAGGATGAGGGGCTGAAAAAGGGTTGTGCGCAAAGGTGAATTTTTTACTGTCCTCGTCCCATTCGAAAAGCGGGAAATCTACGACCCAGGCAAACGCCAGAGTGTTGGGGTCACGTTCGTTTTCCGGCCTGGGGTCAAATTTATCCGCGCCGAACTGTTTGGCAGCTTCCTCGTGCGTAAATACTGGAAATGGTTTTTTCCAGACTTTTTTACCGAGGGCTTCCGCGATCTTCGTGTACATGCCCTCGACCACATCCAAAACCTCGCGCTGGTTCACGAACGACATCTCCAGGTCAATCTGGGTATGCTCGAGTTGCCTGTCGCCTCGCAAATCCTCATCGCGCATAGCGCGGGCCATCTGGTAGTAGCGCTCAAACCCGGCAATCATGAGGAGCTGCTTGTACTGCTGGGGAGCTTGCGGGAGCGCATAGAATTTGCCAGGCTGGAGGCGAGAGGGGACAAGGAAATCGCGCGCTCCTTCCGGTGAAGTTTTTGTTAAAAGGGGAGTTTCGATTTCTATAAAATTGATTTCGTTGAGATACGCCCGTACCATGCTCGCTACCCGTGCGCGCAGTTTCAAGTTTCCCGCCATTCGCTCTGAGCGCAAATCGAGATAACGGTATTTGAGCCTTGTTTCCTCGTTGACCTTTTTTGTATCATCAAGCTCAAAGGGCAAGGTTTTAGCCTCGCTCAAGATTTTCACCTCAGTGGCTTCCAGTTCCACTGTTCCGGTCGCCAAATCTGTATTGACAAGTTTTTCCGGCCGTTTGTTTACCTTACCTGTAATTGTGACAACGAACTCACTTCTTAATTTCCCAGCCGTTTCATGAGCCTCAGCTGAAACCTTCGGGTTGACCACGACCTGAATTTTGCCGGTCACATCCCGGACATCAAGAAAAATGAGCTTGCCGTGGTCGCGCCTCACATCCACCCAGCCGTTTATGGTGATTTCTTTATCAACATGTTTTAAACTTTCGAGAATGTAGGTTCTAGACATGTAAAAATTATACCATATAATAAGAACTATGGCTGGCAAAATAGTTCTTGATCTGGAAACCCATCCAGCCTTCGCTAAAGCTACGGCGGATTTCGTATGAACAAAATTGTATTAGACTTGGAGACTCAAAAAGAGTTCGCCGAGGTCGGCGGCAGAAGCAGCCACGGCAAGCTGCGGGTTTCGGTTTGCGGGATATACAGCTACGAGCAGGACCAATATCTTTGCTTTGACGAATCAAACCTCACCAAACTCGGGGAGATTCTCCAGGAAACCGATCTGGTGATCGGCTACAATATCAAAGATTTTGATTTTCAGGTGCTTCAGCCTTATTTCAATTTTTCCATGGACACAGTGCCCGCGCTCGATATTCTCCAAGAGGTGGAAAAAGTTTTGGGGCATCGCATTCGCCTCGAGGCGATCGCGCAGGCCACGCTCGGAACAGGGAAGACCGGTAGCGGGCTGGCGGCGATCGGACTGTGGCGATCGGGGAAATTAGAAGAGCTAAAATCCTATTGCCTCAATGACGTCAAGCTGACCCGCGATGTCTATGAATACGCCAAAGCCAACGGCAAACTGCTGTTCCAGGATTTTTTTGAAACCCGGGAGATAGCAATGAATATTCAAGAACCGGCGCCGAGAATTAACACCGTGGTGCAGTCAAGCTTATTTTAATGAAAAAACTTCTTCTCACGTTTCTGGGGTTCGTTGTGGTTATCTGGGCTACGATCTTTTTCTTTATTCCCGCATTCAGCGGGAAAATCACAGTTTCCCCGGGTTTTGAAACCGCCGGAATCACAATTCACTATTACGGCATCCTCATGGCAGTGGCTATATTGGCTGCTTTTATCGTTGCCGCCAAACTGGCACCGCGCTACGGGCTGAGCGCCTTGCATGTTGAAGGCGGACTCCCCCGGATGATTATTTTTGGGTTTTTAGGAGCGAGAATCTATTTCGTGGTTTTCGCTTGGCAATATTTTGGTTCGCATCTTGGGGACATTCCGCAAATCTGGAAAGGCGGCTTTTCTATTTACGGGGCCATCATTGGCGCGGCTATCGGCCTCGTCCTTTATGCCCGCAAAAATTCTCTACCCGCAGGAAAATTGTTTGACCTGGCAGCTCTGGCCGCGCCTCTGGCTCAGGCTATCGGCCGCTTTGGAAATTTTTTCAACCAGGAAGCCTTTGGTTATCCCACTGGCATGCCGTGGAAGCTTTACATCTCCCCGGCAAACCGGCCGAAAGAATATCTCACGGAAAGATATTTTCACCCTACGTTTCTTTACGAAGCCATATGGAATATCTTGGTGTTTGCAATATTGTTGTGGTTGTTTCGAAAAAGATCTCAGGACGCATCCGGCGGCTCGCAGAGCGGGCAGATGTTAGGGGCTTACCTCATTTTGTATTCTATTGGCAGATTTTTCATCGAGGGTATTAGACTTGATAGTTTTATGGTTGGCTCGATTCGCGCGGATCAGGCCACGGCCCTATTGATGTGCGCTCTTGGATTGGGTATTATTATCTACTATGCATATGATCGCCAAAAACAGGATAGTTAAATACCTGATTTTTTTACCCTCTGCCCTGATTCTGCTCACAGCTCTTTTGGGCAACCGCAGTGGTGCTCAGCGGTTCGGCAGTTATTATTTTGCTGTGGTAATAAGTTTAGTCGTGATTCTGGGTTTAGAATTGCGCCTTTTGCGCCGGACAACCAGAAACTTGGCCGATCTTTTGTGGCTCCTGCTGCCGTTTTTGTATTTGGTGGGGATTTTTGGCACAGTGGCCGCGACTTCGACCGGCATCGGCTTATTTTTTGCGATTTTTGCCAGTTATCTCTTTTATTTCTACCACAATCATTTTCCGTCGCCGATTCCTCTTTATATTGAGCAGACCTTTACTTTGTATGGAGCATTTCTCCTTTCGGTTTTCCTTTGGAGCCTCAATTTTGTTTTCACTCCGCCCTGGTGGGTTGTAAGCCTTCTCATGTTTGCCGGATTTTTTCCTTTGTTTTTGCAGGCATTTTATAAAATGGCGCGGTCAGCAGGAGAGGCGGGTTTTGACGCTTTGGTGGCCGCTCTTTTGATGGTGGAAATTTCTTGGGCAGTTTTGTTTTGGCCGGTGCATTTTTTTACTGCGGCCGTGGTTAGTTTCGGAGCCTTTTATCTTTTATACTTGATTTCGATGCAGTATTTTAAAAATCGTTTGAATCGCCGAAAAATTTATTTCCAAGTCTCCCTGATTTCAATCGTTGTTTTGATAACCTTAATGAGTAGCTCATGGCAGCCAATCAAATAGAATATGGACAAACAAATTAGGATTAAAAAGTTAATGCTGCTGGTGGCTTTATTCATAATAGGCAGCGGTGTTGGATCAATAATTTTTCAGAGATTTGTCTTGCCGCCGCTTTCCGCCTTGCCCCTGCTTCGCAATGTAAAAATTTTGGACAGCGAGACGCCGATTATCATTACCAGAAGGGAAGAAATACGAATCGATGCCGGGGTTAATATTCAGGAAGTGTTGAGCCGCGCAAAAGGCGCGCTTGTGAAGATATATGAGCGGACAAATGTTCTGTCCGGCGTAATTGTGACCAATGACGGACTGATTGTCGCGCCGAGTGCCGGCCTAAAAAGCGGAGCAAAACTGACAGTTGTTTCATCAAACGGCACGCCTCTCGACGGCATAGTCGCATTTACTGACGAACTCTCAGGCTTGGCCTTTCTGAAGATTCAGGCAAAAGATTTACCGGTTTTAAACGAGGCCCGGAGCGTAAACAAAAATCCCGGTGAAGCGTTGTTCGCTTTATCACTCGAAGAGTCGCTTAACGTCTCAGTACGGTCAGTACTGTTGCATACGCGGTCAGCAGCCGAACCAAGCATCAGCCGCGTTCACGACCTTTTCAGATTTAACGCGGGACTTGTGCTTGATCCAACACTGCCGTCAACCGCCGCCGGCTCAGTTATTGTTGACAAGGACGGATCATTAGTGGGGTTTGTGGTCAACGGAAAAGATCCGCAAGTAATTCGCACAGAGGATTTGAAAATCGCTCTCAGCAAATTTTTAGAAAGCGGTGATAAACAGATTATATGGCCCAGGCTTGCGGTTAACTATTTGATTATTGCACCGAGCCAGGCGAGGATATTAGAGTTACCTGCTAAACACGGAGTTGTATTACGGCAGGGCACGCAAATACTGCAGGCAGGTGATTTTATCTACCAGGTTGACGGGCGCGATATCAGTTTGGAAGAGGGTTTCGAACAGATGCTATTTGCCAAGAAACCCGGGGAAAAAGTAAAATTCAAACTATTGAGGCAAGGCAAGCAGCAGGAGATTGAAATAAATTTATGATCGCAGGTGTTAAAATAAAAAATTTAAAAATCCATCAGGATATTCCTGATACTGAAGAGCAAGCAACAAAGCTTGGTTTTCTCATGGAGATCCTGCGCTCCGACGAAGAAATTTTTAAGAAATTCGGGCAATCGACTATGACCGTTGCTTATCAGGGGACAATAAAAGGATTTCATTTTCATGAAAAACAGGATGATATGTGGTTCATGGCCAACGGACGCTGCCTGATCGTGCTCCATGATCTGCGGCCAGATTCCCCAACAAAAGGCGAAACGCAGACGCTTTATTCCGGAAAGGATGATTATAAATTGGTGGTGATTCCGGTCGGTGTTGCTCATGGTTATAAAGTATTATCCGAAGAGCCGGTTATCATGTTCTACCATACCACTGAGCCGTACGATCCTAGCAATCCGGATGAGAAGCGGATAGCATGGAACGACCCCTCAATAGGATTCAAATGGGAAGCTTATAATTAACCTAAGTCCTAATTGCTCTAATTGACCTAAACAAATCCCAATTTCCCAATTAGACATTAGTCATTGTTTAGAAATTAGAATAATTAGGTCAATTAGAAATTTTTTATGGATTGCGTATTCTGCAATATAGTTTCTTGGAAGACTCCTTCTCAGCGTGTTTATGAGGACGACAGTTTTATAGCGTTTCTGGACATCAATCCAGTAAATTTCGGACACACTCTCATTATCCCGCGCGAACACTATGCCAATTTTACTGAAACCCCCAACGAGGTTTTATGTGACATGACAGTGCTTGCCAAAAAAATCGCGCCCGCTGTTTTAGAGGCGATGAGTGCGCCGGCCTATAATGTGACCTTTAATGTTGGCACAGAAGCAGGTCAGGCCGTGCACCACGTTCATATGCATATTATTCCTCGCTATGCAGACGATGGGCACAAGCTATGGCACGGTAGAAGCGGTTATGCAGAAGGCGAAATGGGCTCGACAGCGAAGAAGATTAAAGAGAAAATACGTAATAAGTAGTAGGGTTGTAAGTTGTAAGTCTGGAGAAACCGATTTATAATTCAACTTACTACTTATTTACTTACTACTTAAGACTATGCGAATTTGGGTTTCCGGCAGTCTGGCCTATGATATTATTCTTGATTATCAGGGAAAATTTGCCGACCATATCAGACCCGAGAAACTGCACGTGATTTCTCTGAGTTTTTTGGTGCGCAGCGTGAACAAAACAATCGGAGGAACAGCAGGAAATATTGCATACAGCCTGGCAATGCTGGGGATGAAGCCATGCTTGCTTGCAGCAGTCGGAGAAGACGGCAAAGAGATGTTGGGGAGATATGGGAAATTGGGAATATCGGTAAAGAATATAAGGATTTCTCGATTGCCGACGGCAGCAGCATACATTATGACTGACAGCATGGATAACCAGATCACCGGATTCCATCCGGGTGCCATGAACGAGAAAATTAAACTGCCTAAACTTAAAAAGAATGATTGGGCAATTATTGCTGCAGAAAATCCGCGCAACATGGCGGCGCTTGCCAGGCATTACCAAAAAAATCAGATTCGCTACATTTTTGACCCAGGGCAGGCCATCACTTCGCTGTCCAAATCTCAAATGCGGCAGTGTGTAAGCGGAGCGGCAATAGTGATCGGGAATGATTATGAAATTGATAATATTTTTGGGAAAATAAAATCACCCCTCCCCAGCCCTCCCCCTCCCGACTTCGCCAAGGCTACGACGGGCACGCGAGGGGAGGGAAATAAAAACGAATTCCTCCCCCTTGAGGGGGGAGGTAAGGTGGGGGTGGTAATCATCCGCACCCTCGGCCCCAAAGGCTCGGAGATTGTTTGCCCTAACGGGAAAAAAATCAAAATTGGAGTCGCCCAGGTGAAAAAATCCGTTGATCCGACGGGAGCAGGGGATGCGTACCGGGCAGGGCTCATTTGTGGCATTATGCGCGGTTTTGACTTGAAAATAGCCGCCCAGCTAGGTGCTACATCTGCAGCTTTTGCTGTCGAGCATTATGGCACGCAAAATCACCACTTTAATTATGGTATACTTGTAAAACGGCATAATAAGAATTTCGAATCTAGAATTTAGTATAATAGAATGAAATACGATGTAAAAAATGTAAAACTTGCAGACAGCGGAAAGAAACGCATTGAATGGGCGGCAAAGGAGATGCCGGTTCTGACGAAAATGCGCGAGGATTTTGCCAAAAAAAAGCCTTTGAAGAATTTGAAGATAGCCGCGTGTCTGCATGTTACCGCTGAAACAGCGAATCTCATGCTGACTCTCAAGGCAGGCGGTGCAAAGCTCGCCCTCTGCGCCTCGAACCCACTATCCACTCAGGACGATGTAGCTGCCGCGCTGGTTCAGCATTATAAAATTCCGGTTTTCGCCCGAAGAGGAGAAAATCGCAAAGTCTATTACCAGCATCTCAATTCTGTTCTTGATTTCAGACCTAATATGACCATGGATGACGGGGCGGATCTGGTTAGCCTGTTGCATACTGAACGGGAAAAACAGGCTCGTGATATTTGGGGATCTTCAGAGGAAACGACTACCGGAGTAATCAGATTGAAAAGTTTGGCCAAATCCGGCAAGCTCAGATTCCCGGTAATAGCAGTCAATGACAGCAAAACGAAATTTATGTTTGATAATCGTTACGGCACTGGCCAGTCGACAGTCGACGGCATTATTCGCGCCACCAATATCTTACTCGCCGGGAAAAAATTCATAGTCGCGGGTTACGGCTGGTGCGGCCGAGGACTTGCTAACCGCGCGCGCGGTTGGGGGGCGCATGTGATTGTTACGGAAATCGATTACGTTAAAGCGCTTGAGGCGCGCATGGACGGTTTTGAAGTCATGACAATGCAAGAGGCTGCCGCGATTGGCGATATTTTTGTGACAGCCACCGGGGATATCAATGTTATTGATTTGCATATTTTTGAACGCATGAAAAACGGAGCGATTGTGGCCAACACCGGACATTTTGACGTGGAAATAAACGTAAAGGCTTTGGAAAAGATAGCGAAAGAAAAAATTGCGGTCCGGCCAAACCTCGTGGAATATAAAATACCCCCACTTCATCTCCCCCTTGCTAAGGGGGAGAAAGAGAGGGGGTTGAAATCCATTCTGCTCATTGCCGAGGGCCGGCTCGTTAATTTGGCCGCGGCCGAGGGCCATCCGGCGGCGGTGATGGATATGAGCTTTGCCGGGCAGACTGCCGCAGCCGATTACATCGCGAAAAATCACAGAAAGCTAAAAAAACAAGTTTACGGCCTTCCTGAAGATATTGATATCGGAATTGCCACATTAAAGCTGGAATCCATGGGCATCGAGATAGATACGCTTACCGCAGAGCAGAAAAAATATTTATCGAGCTGGGAGATGGGAACCTAGTATGAAGCTCCTTGTTACTGGCGGCGCAGGATTCATTGGTTCAAATTTTATACGCCATTGGTTAAAAAACCATCCCCAGGATGAGATTATTAGCTATGACAAACTGACCTACGCTGGAAATCGGGATAACCTCAAAGACGTTGCGGAGAATAAAAATTATAAATTTGTCTGGGGTGATATTTGCGATCTGTTTTTGCTGCAAAAAACTTTGCGTGAAAATGCGATAGATACAATTGTGCATTTTGCTGCCAGTACTCACGTTGATCGTTCGATTTTAGAAGCAAAAAAACAAAAGCATGCCAAAGATGTAGTAGATCTGTTTACAGAATCTCTGTCGTCCGATTTTGTGCTGAACAATGTCTGGGGTACGCAGGTATTGCTGGAGGCTGCGCTGAAGGCCGGGGTCAAACGGTTTCACCACATTTCCACTGATGAAGTGTTTGGGCATATCCCTCTTGAGTCAAAAAGCAAATTCAACGAGAGTTCCATGTATAGTCCGCGAAGTCCCTATGCCGCTTCCAAAGCCGCGGCTGATCATTTAGTCATGGCTTATCATAATACCTACGGCCTGCCGGTAACGGTCACCAATTGCTCCAACAATTACGGCCCCTATCATTTTCCAGAAAAATTTATTCCATTGGCAATTACCAATCTTTTGGAAGGCAAAAAGATCCCGGTTTATAAACCCGGAAACCAGATCCGCGATTGGCTTCATGTAGAGGATCATTACCGTGCAGTGGAGATGGTTTTGCTCAGAGGCAAGATTGGCGATACCTACTGTGTAGGCGGAATGCCCGGAGAAATCTCGAATCTGGACGTGGCGAAAATGATTGTGAAAATTCTAGGCAAATCAGAAGATGATATTACCTACGTTGTTGATCGGCCCGGACATGATGTGAAATACGCGATTGATTGGAGCAAAATCAAAACTCTCGGTTGGGAGCCGCAAAAAGATTTTGAGCATGGTCTTGCGGAAACTGCCGCATGGTATCAACAAAACGAATGGTGGTGGAAACCACTCAAAGAAAAAAACAAAGAATATTATCAGCAGCAGTACGGTAATTAAACTATTACCTTTTTATTCGCAATTGCATATAAAAAGGTAATGATATCTTTATGAAAATCCTGATTATTGGTTCTAGAGGAATGCTAGGGCAGGCGCTGGTTGCCGAATTTCAATCCAACAATGAGGTTATCGCCTGGGATCACGAGGATTTAGATATTACTGATAAACAAGCTACAAGCTACAAGCGACCCATCCTGACCTAGTAATCAATGCCGCTGCATATACTGATGTAGACGGGGCAGAGAAGAATTCTGAGCTAGCAAACAAAATCAACGGATATGCTGTAGGTTATCTTGCACAAGCATGCGAGGTGTTGGGCATATCGCTTGTGCATTACAGCACGGCTTATGTTTTTGACGGCGAAAAATCAGAAGGGTACAAAGAAGATGACCAACCGGATCCGCAGTCAGTCTATGCGGCTTCAAAATATCTCGGCGAACAGGAATTGCACAAAAATACTGACAAATTTTACCTCCTTAGGCTTTCCCGTTTATTCGGCAAACAGGGCCTCTCCGTGTCAGGCAAAAAAAGCTTTGTAAAACTGATGTTAGATTTGGCTAAAACCAAAACCGAGCTTGAGGTGGTGGACGAGGAGCTTTCCTCTTCGAATTATGCGCCGGATCTGGCCGGGCAGACCAGATATATCTTGGAACACAGTCTGCCTTTCGGGATATACCACTGTTCCAATGAAGGCTTCGCAACCTGGTACCAGATGGCCGAGGAGGTCTTTAAAATAAAAGCGATAGATGTTAAACTGATCCCGGTGCCAGCAAGCCGTTTCCCCAGGCCGGCAAAACGCCCGAAATTTGCGATACTTCTAAACACTAAACTGCCGCCGATCCGTTCATGGCAGGAAGCATTAAAAGAATTTTTGAGCTTTACGAATAGCTAATCAGTACGAATATACGAACCGAGATCGATTCGTATATTGGTAAAATTCGTAATTCGTAAAACTATGAAGGGTATTATCCTTGCTGGCGGCAATGGAACCAGACTCCTTCCGCTTACTAAAATAACAAGCAAACAACTCTTGCCGGTTTATGACAAGCCAATGGTGTTTTATCCATTGGAGACTTTGCTGAATGCCGGCATTAAAGATATCTTGTTTATTGTCGCGCCTAGCCATGCCGGTGATTTTCTAAAACTTCTTGGATCGGGAAAACAGTTTGGCGCCAAATTTACATATGAAATCCAGGACAAGCCCGAGGGATTAGCCCAGGCTTTCATCATAGGTGCGGAGTTTATTGCCGATGATAATGTTACGATGATCCTCGGCGATAATATTTTTGAAGATGATTTTAGCAAAACTATCATGAATTTTAAATCCGGCGGTCATGTTTTTGCCAAAGAGGTTCCAGATCCGGAACGGTTCGGCGTCGTCAAATTTGACGCGGATATGAATGCGGTGCAGATTGAGGAAAAACCAAAGACCCACCTTTCCAATTATGCAGTCACCGGACTTTACATTTATGACAATCGAGTAGTTGAGGCCGCTAGGCAAGCGCAGCCTTCTGAGCGCGGCGAGCTGGAAATTACAGAGCTTCATAATTGGTATTTGAAAAAAGGGGAACTAAAGGTTGATATTGTAAAAGGCGAATGGATTGACGCCGGGACTTTCGACACGCTGCTCCGGGCATCAAATCTAATGGCTGAAAAAGCCAAAAAAATCCAATAAGCTGAGTTGCGCTTATTCCTGCGATTTTTAACGGCTCAAACGCGTTTGAGCCGTTCAGCTCTGGACAAAGAGCGTTTTTTATGATATATTAGGAACTTAAATATGGACACCAACGACAAGGCTGAAAATGTAAAAACCATCCGTGAGCTTCTGGGCATGCCAGAGGATGAATTTGCCTTGCCCACTGCCGACGTTCCGCCTGCGCCCACGGCTCCGGCGCCGATTTACAATTTGCCTGTTCCGGAAATTGAAGAAGAGTTGAAGATGGCGGAGCAAGCCGAAACAAAAGCCGCGGCACCGCACGAACCAGAAGCCATAGTGTTTGAGCCAATCATTCAAGCGAAAAGCAAGGTGGCGCGTTATTTGGGACGTGATTGGGTGCGCTATCCGGTGATTTTTTTGGTGACGCTGGGATTTTTCTACCTGGTGCTGAATTTCCGCGGCCTGACTAAACAGATATTTGGTTTTATCATTCCTCCGACCAGTAACCAGGAAGCGGTTCTTGGCGATGAAAAAAACAACTATGAAAATTGGATCAAAAAATATTACGTATTCATAAATGACAAAGAGGTCATTGCCGCCAATGCTGATACTGATAAAGACGGCCTGACTAATATGGATGAGTACCACCTTGGCACCAACCCGTTTCGCTATGACACTGACAGGGACGGCAGAGATGATGGTTCGGAAACTTTGGCGGGCACCAATCCGCTGTATGAAGGCGTTCTCCTCGGCTACCAGCAGCAGGTCATTGCTGAAAATATTGATACAGACTCGATAGAATCCCGCCGCGATTTTGCCGTTAACAATAACGGTCAGATCGCCGGAGAGAACAAGGAGTTCCCGATCATTGAGGAACAGCGATTTATCGTTGACACTGCCAAACCCGGAGAGATTTTTATTCCTCGTCTGGGAACAGTCGCCCAAATCACCTGGTCTAAAGAGTTCAAGAATATGGAAGACGACCTGAAATACGGCGTTGCCCATCATCCGGAAACTCCTTTTCCGGGCGAGCGCGGTACTGCATCCATTCACGGCCATTCTTCCGGCAACTGGAATGACGGCAATTTCAAAACAGTGTTTACAAAGATTAATTTTTTGGAACCTGGCGATGAAGTATTCGTTAGTGTGTATTCCATAAATGGCGAAATGCGAAAATACCGCTTTATCGTGCGATCGGAAAAAGTCTACGCTAAAACCGATCCGGAGCAGTTCGCTGCGCGCGATGGATATTTTTTGAACCTTTCTACCAGCTGGCCGGTTGGCACAGCCCGCGAGAGATACGTGGTAACCACGGAACTTGCTGGTCTTTGATCCTCCCCCTTAGATTAAGGGGGAGTTAGAGGGGGTTATTTCCTCTACAATTAGCCAAAAAACCGCCTAAAACTCTTGACTTGGGGCGGTTTTTGTGCTATCATTGAGGGTCTTTTGATAGAAAAACCGCACTGATAGATTACCAAAGTTCCCGCCCGATTATGGGCCCAAATTTCAAGGAGATGACAATGAAGAAACAAATCACGTTTGTTTTGTTTGTTTTGTTTTTGGTTTCCGGCTCGGCCTTCGCGCAGCTCAAGCGGGTTTCGATATACGGAAACCGAAATGCGAATCCCGCGGCTGGGGTTCCCATGCCACCGCCCGCAACCCCGCCGGTAAAGCTTGCGGCGTTAGAAGCGCTCGCCGGCAAGACAGTCTGCCAGGCTGGCACTACCAGCCTCGACGAGTACGAACGCCGCTATGGGAATTTTCGCCGCGGCGCCTATCTGCACACCGGTGCAGTATATGCGAGCGAAGACCCGCGCTACGAGTTCGGCGCGGTCGCAGATGTTGAAATGCGTTTTACTCTCGACAAGGCCGGCGCGTTTATGGCCACGAACCAACCCTGCGACTTTACTTTGCGCGGCTGGTATGCAGTCGCTGCAGAAGAGGTCGAGGGTGGGCAGTACGATGGCCGGATCCTCGGATCAGTCGTGAGGTCGGGAGCCGACGCTGCTTGCGATTTCATTCCGCGCGATACATGCAGAATTGTTCGCGGCGGGGGTCGTGGTGCTGGAGCGGTTATTGCGACCACAGGAAGTGCGTCGCAAGAGCGCTACATAGCGATCGAGCTCTATCAAGAGGTGGTCGACCCATGGGGGCGCCAAGTCTTGATGGTCCGCGGCACCGGTTCGGATTTCGTCAAAGAGCTCGAGTCCAAGCAAGGACTCGGGATCGCGAAATTTCGGATCGAGCACAACAATGCACAGACGATCGCCAAGGACGCGGTCGCGGACATTTTTGGCGAAGGCCCAAGCGAGGCCACCCAGCTCGCTGAGGTTAACGCCGAGGACAACAAAGGCAGGGAAGCCGAGCGCCGGGAAAAGATCCAGGAGCGGATCGCCAAGCGTTCGAAAAAATAGACCAATGATTGGCCGTGATTGTTTTAGAGAAACGGAACTAGTGCAGTATGCGCTGGTTCCGTTTTCTTTTTGGCCAAGTTCGGATTGACAATAGTTCAAAGACGCAATATAGTTTAGGGTCAGTCAAAATAAAATCGTCCAACCAATTCCAATCAATTAGGAGGAACAGTCCATGAGATCGCTTGCTTTGATTCTGTTTTTGTTCGTTGCATCTGCCGTCAATGCCCAAACTCCGGCCGGCCGTACAAGCAAAAAAGAGATCGGTTACGGTACGGAGCTTCTGCCGCTCATTCAGATCCAACCGGATCAGTTCGATCTGACCACGGGGTTCAGCGGAAACCGAGTCGGGGAATTCAGACCTATAACCGTGAAGTCCGGAACCGTACTCACTGCCAATCTGTTGGCATCCGGTTATATCCGGGTCGATCGCTGGCGGTTTGGCGGCGGGGTCAATCTGACGGTTCCGATGACGCGCGACTTTTCTACCACCAACAGCTTTCGCATGAAAAGATCGATCCGGGTCGGGCCTTTGGTGCAGGTAGAGCACCGGACATGGAACAACTGGTCTATCTTCGGCGGGTACACACAGTCCCGCTACACGATCATCAACTCGCTCGGGCGTCCGATCCCGCTCACTGTTCACCAGCCTCATGCGGGATTCAAATATATCGCGGGCAAATGGTCTTTTCCGGTATTTGGCGGGCCATCGTGGGGCGAAAAATCCGCAGCCGAGGATCGGATTTCAGTCAACAACAAGGCTTTTGTGGCTGCGGGTATTTTATATCAGCTTAGCGGCAAATAGGATTTGCAAGCAAGAAAAATTGGGATCAGTGCATTCTGCACTGATCCCTTTCTATTTTCGTCAGAATTTTTGTTACTGCTGCACAACGCTTGACTCTGCGGCTCAGAATAATTTAAAATAAGCAGCTAGCTTGTAATCGAAAGCCGGTGTTTTTACAGTTTCAAAGAGGGAATCATGATTCGAAAAGAGGTGAAAGATGAGAAAGTATTTTTGGTTGCTTTTGGTGTTCTGGGCGACGACGGGAGCTGTGCAGGCCCAAGAAATTGGCAGGCACGAGAGTCCGCACAACGATTGCATTGAACCTACGACTGAGCATTTTCATTGGAGAGTTATCGGCGGGAGGCGCGTTGCCACCGAGATCAAGAATCCGGAAGATTTGCGCAAATTCATTGCCGAAAACCCGGCCAATTGGCGGCGCATCGTAATTGACGAATGGAAGTGGGAACCCGTGCTTTTGGGCAAAGTGTTAGAGGCCGTACAGGCTGGGCGGATCGTTTCAATATCCTGGGATGAAATCCGGCAAAGACTGCGGGATGATCTCTCGTTAGAAAACTACATTATCCAAACAAAAATCCCGACCTGTATAATCCTTCGCAACATGATGATGGGGCCTTCGGCAGAGAATCCAGGTTCTCCGCCTGAGAGCGCTGGGACAGCACTTTACGACCCTACGGACATGAAGCCGGCATCGGCCTACATGTTCAAAGCATCAGATTTTACCTGGGCAGTTTTTGTCTGTTTCTGTTCGAATCCGGCTGAGGTGGATTTACCAAGCATTCCAGTCACAGATCTGAGAATTAAAAAATCAGGTCGGAACGTCACCGCGAATGACACAACCTTCAAGGAAGAAACACCAGCCAATCCGGGAAACCGCGTTCAGTTTGTAGTTGAAATCGATAGCGCTGGTAATCAGAGGATCCATCACAGCGTCATCACACGAGATGTGCTTCCTACGAGAACAACTTTTGTGTCCGGAAGCATGACTCTTGACGATGTGCCAGTCACGCAGTCGCAGGAGAAGGAATTTTTTCGGACAGGCATCAACCTTGGCGATTTTCCGCCCGATACAAAAAAGGCGGTCAAGTTTGATGTTGTAGTCGTTCGCGCGGAAGAGTTCCGAGCCGAAGCGTCGGCAACGGAAATTGTGAGGGTGACTTTGACGAACAGAGCATTTGTGAAGAGCGACGAGATGAGGGAAAAGGAAGCGGATGCAAGAATTATTGTCGTCATTCAACCGCAGGTACCGCAGCTTACTCTGGCAAAGGAGGTGCAGAGTATAAAAGCCGGACGAGGCACAGAGTTTTTTGAGTCAATAAGCGCGACAGCAGAAGAAGATATTCGCTACCGTGCAACTTTGACCACAAGGGACAGCACTATTGCTCAACGGCCGAAAATCCGGGACAGCTTGAACAACCTGGTTATTTACAAAGAGCGCACGTTGATGATCAACGGACGACAAGCATCTCGGGAGGAGGAGATGCGATTTTTCCAGGATGGAATTGAACTGCCAGAAATGCAACCAAATGCTACGCTGACCATAGTTTATGAGGCAGAGGTAGCCAGGACGAGCTCGTTCCAGGTTGATAGAGAGTACCGACTGGAAAACGAAATAATTGTAGCTACTGATCGTTTGGAGCGCAGGGACAACGCTTTGGTGCTATTGAGGATAAACAAAAAGCCAGAGCCGCTGCCAATACCAACTCCAGAAAGGAACCCGCCAAAGATCACGAAAAAGAAGATCGCGATTCCAGTGGCAATCGGCGCGGCAATACTTCTGGGGTTCAAATTCAAGCCAGGGCAAAAAGAAATCCCTAAAGTGCTAGAGCCGGAAAAACCTCCGTTTACCCAGCAGCCGAATACTGGGCGGCCATAGAACACCTCTCGGCCAATTAAGGCCAAACTAAGTAGAAAAGGGAATTAGGTAAGGATTCGCAAGAAATCCGCCTGATTCCCTTTCTTTTTGTGCAATTTGTACAAAGCAGGGGATGGCGTGTTCCGACATACTAAAATATTGACAATTAAGGTAAAGAGCACTAAACTCAACTATTAACATGAAATATTTGCGCACAAATAAGGCTTTGGTAGTTATTTTATTAGCTGGTGTTACGGCCGGGATTTTGTCCATGCCATTCGTAAAAGCTGCGGGTCCGGCTTTCAATATTTTTCCGATTTCCTACACGGGCGGGCAAAATGTTGATTTGCCTATGATTGACGCCAAGAACGTCACGAAAGGCGAAGGCTGGAGCGCGGATCAGGCGGATCATGATACCGGCATCCAGGCTGACCCGGGCGATATCATTGAATTTTCCGTTTATTATCACAACGGCACAGCGGATTCTGACGAAAACGTCGCCATTGGTACAATCATCAAAGCATTCTCCAGTCCAGGTCTTGGCACAGTCCAGCAGAACCACCGCGTAGCCGCGACAGTGGAAGCAAACAACGCCGCTTTGGTGGGCAGTGATGATGTTTCGCGCGGCGGGAGCATTCCCATTGCTGTCAGTGGCGCAACCCCGCAGTCCCTAAGTCTTGTGCCGGGAAGTACTAAATTGCGTTTCAATTTTGGTCAAAATCCAAATCAATCCGGGCAGACTATGGATGATTCGATTTTTGCGGATGGTATTGAGATCGGCGATGTGCGCGGCTGTTTTCAATATCATGGATTTGTGAATTTCCAGGTCCAGGTTTCCAGCCAGCAAGCTCAGCCTGGCCAGCCTGTCAGCGATTTCACTGTCACCAAAGAGGTGAGAAATATTAGCACTGGTTCGGGATTTGATCAAAATGAAATCGCTGCATCGCCCGGCCAAACTGTGGAGTTCAAAATTACAATTTCCCCAACGGGTGCAGCCCAGGATATGCGGGCCTCGGACATCATGGACAGCAGGCTTTCTTTTACAGGAACTGTTAATCGCTCGACCGGCGGCACTTTGAATTCCCCGGAATTTTTTACTTCCGCAGGAGTTCCTCTCGGCCAGCTTAGCCCGGGCGCCTCTGAGGTTATTACTTATCAAGCTCAAGTCAGCTCATTTTTTACAGGACAGGGCGTGGTTTTGGCAAATACGTCATTTGCCGCGAATGGCACCGTGACCAAGGATGACCAGGCCCAGGTCAGGGTTACCACCACTCAGCAGCCGCCTGGCCAGCCGCAGCTCGGAACTTTGCAGATCCAAAAAGAGGTCCGGAATGTTACGCAAAATATTGCCTTTAGCGATACCGAGGTCAATGCGAGGACAGGGGATACTGTTGAGTATCGCATCACCATCTCTGCACAGAACAATCCCGTGGCCAATGTGGGTGCCAGTGATGCGCTTGATAGCCGTTTGACTGCACAAGGCGCGGTGACTCTCGACGGCACTAGTATTCCGTCCGCGCAGTTTTTTGGCGGCTCATTTAATGTCGGCACTGTTACGCCCGGCCAAAACCGCGTCATTCTTTTTCAGGCTAACCTAAGTTCTGCTTTTTTTGCCTTTGCCACTCCTGGACAGACGTTTGCCAACGCAG
>Ga0155041_106_pt1 | contig 24443 bp, 24 predicted proteins | sample RifCSPhighO2_01_FD_106009 | JGI IMG/M metagenome (GOLD analysis project Ga0155041, IMG submission 106009) | Candidatus Doudnabacteria bacterium RIFCSPHIGHO2_01_FULL_46_14 | reverse complement strand
AGCGGAAGCGATGCTATAGCATCGGTGAGCTTTTTGAAGAGTTTGCAGCCAGAATCCTGACATTTTAGCCAAATCTGAAGTTTTCAGACAGGGTCTAACCCGTTTGCCCGGGCATGGTATAATATAATCCAAGGCTAAAATAAAAATTAACATCGAAAAAATTCTAACGAGTGAACATAAAAACAATCTTCACAAAAAATCTTCGCTGGATTGATATAGTCAATCCTGGTTCGGAAGAAATCGAGTGGCTACGGACCAATTTTCGATTCCATAACCTACATTTTCAGGCAGTGGCTGAAGCCCAGCACCGCACTCATATTGACGAAGGCGACGGCTATGATTTCATTGTGCTGTTATTTCCGGTTTACGATCGTGCGGCTCAGGAAATAATCCCCGGAGAGGTGGATTTTTTTGTTGGTCGTGATTTCCTAATCACGGTGCACTATAACCAGATACATACCTTGAAAACTTTTTTCAATGAGACTAGAAATTCCACGGATCTGCGTGCAGCCCGCATGCAAAAAGGTTCCGGGTATCTACTTTATAAAACTCTCGACAGCCTGTTTCGCAGATCCTATCCGATCCTCGATCATATCAGTGAAGACATAACGGAAATCGAGAGCGGAATTTTTCACAAGACGGGCGTTGATTTGCTTTCAAAAATCGCGCTCATGAAAAAAAATATCATTGAGTTCCGCAAGATGATGAAAACCCATCATTACGTGCTGGCAAAACTGCCGAAACGAACCGCCAGTTACCTCAATTTCCCGCAGTCCAAACTCTATTACCGCGATCTGCTGGAATATTTCGAAAATATCTGGGATATTCTCGAAGCCCTCAAAGAAACTGCGGACACGCTCGCGGATACTAACCAATCACTCGTCGCGCACCGCCTAAATCAGCTTACCAGGAATATTTCCATAATGTCGGCCATTGTCCTGCCGGCAACCCTAGTTGCTTTTATATTTGCCGTGGAAATTCCCGGACGGCCGTTTCACGATAGTCCGATTGGCTTTTGGATAGTGGCCGGACTTATGACCCTCGCCTCGCTTTTAATGCTCTGGCTTTTCAAACACAAAAAATGGTTTTGAACTAAGCTGAGCAAGCTGATTGATTTTCAACAACGGCCAAGACAGTATTGGTCGTTTTTTGTGCTAAAATAGAGTAATAAGGAGGCTTCATGTCTACGGCTATTCGTGAATTCAGTGCCTGGAAATACGGCAACCGGCTTTCTGATTCGCTCTACGGTCTTGTCCGATTACTCGCAAAACCCGTAGCACAGCTGCTAAACGCATTAGGCATCACAGCTAATCAAGTTAGCGTGTGCCGGCTCATCTGCGCGCCGCTGTCATTTTATCTGCTTAACAATTTTAAGCAGCCTCTATGGGAATATTGCATAGTCATCCTTCTGTGGGCATACAGCGATGGAGTTGACGGAGTGATGTCTAAAGACCCCGGAATGGAAAACAAACCTGAAGATGACATTGGCAGCGTCATCGACCCGCAAGCTGACAAAGCGACAATCGGCGCTCTATACCTGTTTCAATACAACAATTTTCCGCAAATAGTTGTATTAACCCTGATTGGGGAATCAATCATAGTTGTGCTGTCAGCGTGCAGTTTGGCATTAGCTCATCTACAAGGCGAGAGCGTACGTGCCGTCATAAAAAAAATGCGGGCTAGCTATTGGGGCAAATTCAAATTTGTCCTTGAAACAACAAGCGCGCTTTTGATGGTTTGGTACGCTGCCTCTCCGAGTCGAGGGTTGGAGACTATAGTGGTCATCACGTCAACTGCTGCTATCTTTCTCATGATCATGTCGCTCCTGGCGAAAGTCAAGAAGGTGCTCGGCTGATGCAAACAACTGACAATAAAGGGCGGCGATCCATCCGGATCCCCGCCCCGCTGTTTTTTATAAGTCGATTTAAAATCGACTAAAAACTAGCAATTGCTAGAAAAAACAAGAACCTAGATTAAAATAAAAGTGACTCACAGATTTCGTGATCATGAGAACTTGTTTCCTACTTAAAATAACGCGACCCTGATGAGAAACCCCACCAGGGTCGAATCAATCCAGATTACACGCAGGCCGCGCGCACGAGCTTGCGAGCCTGGGGAAAGTTCAATTTGTTGTGCAAGGCGTCGTCCGCGGTCTTGATCACATCATAAACTCCGGCCGCGAATATCCAACTTAGTGCCGGAAGACAGCTATCCCAATAGAGCATGCTTTCCGTCTCGATGAAGCGGCAAGCTCGCAAAAACGGCGCGCTTTTCCAACCAGCATCCAATTGAAACACGAACGGCTCCTGAACCAATGCCCAAAAACCGGCCCGCCATTGTACCTGCAGGCTCTTCCCCTCTGGTAGCGGCGAAACTTCCTGCAAATACAGACCGTGGTCAGTCATTCTCATCCAGACAATCAACTCGACCGACCGGGCTGTAACTTGGGAATTGTAAGCGTGTCGTTTCAACTGCGGATGAAACTGATCGAGCGACTCGCCTTTTTTCGAGTTGATTCGCAGGCGATAGAATCCTGGCTCAGTAATACTTTCGAGCTTTCGCCGAGTTCGCGAAAAATGCCTGTTCCAATCGGCGATAAACTGTCTGAATTCTTGGTCGTGTAAATCCACCCGCCGTTTAAACGCAAGCGCAAATGCTCTTGCGGGATGTGTGGAAAAACTCGCGCCGTTAAGTTCAGGCAATTGCGAAAGCCAATCAGCAAACGTGTTTGAATCTTTCTCTTTCATTATGGTTCCTCCTTCTTTGCTATTCCTCGTCGGGAACCTATTCAGGAATAACGCATCACTGGTTTGGTAAGCCCCAATGAATGGCTTTATAGTGCTGGCACCTTAACATTGCTTTCATTTAATTGCAAGGGCTCTGAGAGCTTGTTAGAATGATTCTATGCTAAAGCTGTTCAATACACTCACCCGCAACCCAGAAGAATTCAAATCAATCAAAGCAGGGTACGCAGGAGTTTATACTTGCGGGCCAACGGTTTATGATTACGCTCATATTGGCAATTTACGCGCCTATATTTTCGCTGATGTTTTAAAGCGCACACTCCTCCATAACGGCTACGCAGTCAAACACATCATGAACATCACTGATGTCGGCCACCTCACGGGTGACCGAGATATGGGTGAGGATAAAATGCAGGTGGCAACAAAGCGCGAGCGCAGGACCGCCTGGGACATTGCTTCCTTTTACACGGACGCTTTTTTAAATGACATCCGCGAGCTAAATATCCTGACGCCTGACAAACTGCCCAAAGCCACAGATCATGTGAAAGACATGATCAAATTGATTCAAGAATTGGAAAAGAAAGGCTTTACCTACATCACCCGCGACGGGATTTATTTTGATACCTCGAAATTAAAAGACTATGGGAAATTGGGAAGATTAGACCTCGAAAGTTTGCGAGAGGGTGCTCGCGCGGAGATTAACCATGAAAAGAAAAACCCTACTGACTTCGCCCTTTGGAAGTTTTCACCCTCCCCCAGCCCCTCCCCTCAAGGGAGGGGAATAAAACAGAGGGATATGGAATGGGACTCGCCATGGGGAATAGGTTTTCCCGGCTGGCATATCGAATGTTCAGCTATGTCTGTAAAATATCTTGGTCAGCCGTTTGATATTCATACTGGCGGCATAGACCACATCCCCGTGCACCACACCAACGAGATTGCGCAAAGCGAAACCGCTTACGGCAAGCCTCTGGCAAAATTCTGGCTGCACTCGGAATTTTTGATGCTAGATGCTGGTAGAATCGGTAAAAGCGAGGGTAACGCGATCACACTTGAAGAATTGAAATCCAAAGGACACTCCCCTCTTGCTTACCGCTATTTCGTTTTGCAGGGGCATTACCGCTCGAAGCTCAATTTTACCTCAGAAGCCATGGACGGAGCACAGAATACCCTCAATAGTCTTTATTCCAAGCTGTCGCAATACAATGAAGGCTCAGTCGGCTGCGCTGAATACCAAAAAGAATTTTTCGAGGCAATGAATGACGACCTTGATACTCCCAAGGCTCTGGCTATGATGTGGGAAATGCTTGATTCTGACCAGCCAGGAGAAGCCAAATTTGCCTCACTAATGGAATTCGATAAAATTCTTGGACTCTCTCTGAAAGATACGTGGACACAACGGCGACTGCCCTTGCCGGAGGAGATTGAAGAGTTGCGAACGCAACGCGACGAGCTCCGAAAACAAGGTAAATGGAGCGAAGCCGACAAAATCAAAATAAAAATTGAGCTAAACGGGAGATTCCAAGTGCGCGATACAGAAAACGGAACAATGGTCATCCGATTGACAAATGACTAATTTTTTGCTATAATATATGTGTTAGTTGCGATTTAGATCTTTTGTAAAAAATCCGGCGAAGGCCGGTTTTTTTTTGTTGTACGTTTGCACATAGTACTTCTATTTACGCCTTGCTAATTTTGATGGAGCATCTTGCCGCCATAGGCAAGAATTCAAGATCTACGGAGGAATTTTATGTTCAAGCCAATTATCCAGTTGTTTTTAATGCTGGGGATTTTTACCTATGGCCAAGAAGCCTTAGGAAAAACTGCGCCATCAGACAAAGAGAGCTTTGGAATCTACAAGGTTCAAGAAAATGACACCACGAGCGATATCGTTCTTCGCGCCACGCGCAACGGGGCAAATTGGGAAACATCCTGGGTGATAGTCGTAGATAACAAGGGAAATGTCAGGGGCAACAAGCACCTGATTCAGCCCGGCTGGCAGATTTGGATCGCAAAAGAAAAGATAAAAACTGCAGCAGTTCAGGTGAAACAATCACTGGAAACAGTCTGTGCATTCTATATCAATTCTGAATGCCTCAAATCTCTAAGCAAGATCAATGACGTGAGCGACGTTACTCTCGCGCTCAACAACCCCATCTACATCCCAAACGATTTCCAGCCCAAGGTTACATTGAAGCGGCTGGTACCCACAATAGTGCGCGAGACCGAAATTTCGCAATCTTATGCTGCGCTGTGGACATTCGCATTGCTGGCGGGCATTGTAACGGCGCTAATTGGGGCGCGGCATATCAACCTTGTGCCACCAGCGACTCAATTACCCAAGCGGTCTGTGCCATCGATTACTCTGCCTTCTACCGCGCTGACAAAACTGAATTTCCAAATACCTAGATTATCTGAAAAACGAGAAAAACTCGCACTCATACGTCGTGATATCATACATCGGTTGGAGAAGAGACAAATACCATTTAACTCTTCCCTTCTCCAAACCGAATCCTGGCTGTGGCGCCCCCGGGTCGTTTACTGCGACCCTTCATACGGCGGGCAAATTTACGGCGTGTTCACGGACGCTGTTGCAGCCTATAAGCCAGCCGAGGCAAAAAGATACGGCAGACTGAGATTCGAAGGATTGGGCCATTACGAAATTCCGGGAATTGAGTTTCCCGGCCTTCGCCGCGTCAGTCTCGAGAGACTGCGGGAAATCGGCACTCATTGGTTGGAGCCCGAACTGGGAGATTTTGAAAATAGGTTTATGAAGAAATTCCCAGGCTATTTGGCTGACCAATTCAATCAAGAGCCTTTTGATTTCGTGCGCACAATAGATGTAGAAAATGGAACCTGGACTTGCAGAATCGTCCCAACTCCGGGAAACGAACTTGATCGAGACTCGATGGAAACGAGAATCGACGAGACCTTACAACAAATCGGCGATCCCCGCTACTGTAAAAAAGGATTTATATACCAGAACAGCGTTGGCATCGTTGAAATCACCTTCATGGAGAGAAAAGCAGCATGACACAGACTCACATCATTGAACCGACAATCGGCGTTTTGGGACTCGGCAACATTGGGCAGGAAGGAACGGGCATGCTAGCCGGAGCTCGAGACGCAATCCTCAACTCGATCGCGACTGAAGGGAAAAACCCAGGACTGGCTGACAAGCTTAGATCCCGAGTCATTTATGCCGCGGGGAACACTCAGCATCCTACACTGGGCCGGGTCGCAGCACAGATTCCCGGATTGTATCCCCTATATATGGGGGGTACCAAGATTACCGGCGGGGCCAATAGCCTTGCTGAAGCAAGCGAAGCTTTTGAAATCTCCAAAGAGAAATTCAAGAACCTTTTCCCAAGAGCTCAGGCCTGGCTGATTGGAGGAGCTGCCGGAGGCAACACCTGTGCCGGCTCTATCGAGAAAGCGATTAGCATGTGCATGGAAGCAGGAATCGCTGTCTTTCCTTTTCTCTATCGCCCCTCAAAAAAAGACGGCACCAGCCTAAAAAAAATTAGGCAAGGCGACGAGCTCATCCAGAGGTTGCGCGAACAAAAATTGCCGTACTTTGAAATCTGTACCAGTTCCATTCCAGCCATCGCGCAAAAGTATGGTTGGTCGCGCGATCGCGCTTCAGCATGGCTCCTCAGGCAAGGCGAGTTCGCTCTCGGAGCCATGATCAGCATTCTTTACAACTACGGAAACAGCATCGACGAACGCCGATTCTGTGAATTCTACGATCATTCGATGCTCCTGACCGTCACACACAAGGAAATCCCTGTAGCTCAAATCGGGGAGGAAGGTGAAAATATCAGTCGGGAATTGAAAGCTTTCTACGATGCCAGTTGGGTTAACGATTGCTTTACGATCCGTGATACCCCTGATCCTGCAAAAGAAAGAGAGTTCGCCGGGGTAATGCGTGCTTTCCATTCCAATAATCCTGGAAAATATCAGGATCGTTTGAACGAGGTGTTCGCAGAACTCGACGAAAACAACTACGGAGAACAAGATTTCAAGATTCACACGGAGCATGGATACGGGGGTGATCCGGAAACTGCAACCGTGACAGTAATCGGGTTTGTTAAGGGAGACACTGTACATCATCACAACTTTTCGCTATTCGGCAGATCAGCAGCAAAACTCAAAATTGAGACTGTTCCGGAACTGATTGAGGTAAAAACCCCCGCAAGAATTCCCATGCATGAAACCGCTCGTGCGGCTAATCAACCCCCTGTTCCCGCTCCTATCACCGCAGTTCCGAAACCCACGCTTGTATCTTTCAGCTCTTTCACTGAGCTGGAACGGGCGCTAAAAAACTCCAACTTGCAAGCTGTTCAATTTCTGAGCAAGGGCACTATTCCTTTCCCGTTTACCGGTGATGAATTCGGAAAATTCTGCGCCGGAATCGAGGAAATGCTGCCAAACATGGTTCTTTCCGAATCCAATCTCCGTCTGGTTCAAAATGTCATTCCCAGAGAAGGCATCATGCAGCTGCGGGGCATCAATGACCGTCTCAAACTGCGCATCAAAGCGCTGATCTACTCTGAGGACACACAAAAAAAATCAGCATAACAAGCATTGTCCTGGATAATTCGCTCTATAGTCAGTCTTCTCAGTAAATATGCGAGAAGCCAGGGAAGCCCGGTCCGAGAGCCGAGCTTCCCTGTTTTTGTTTATAAAATGTGCTTAATCTGAGGATTAAACAGCGGTTGACCTTGAACTGCGAGCAAAGTATTATTAACATACCCTGATTTAGAATAGCCTAAACAAAAACCCGTGGCTCAAGACACAAAAATCGACAGACTGCCGCCACAAAACCTCGAAGCAGAGGTTTCGGTTTTGGGCGGGATCATGCTGGACCGCGACGCAATCATCAAGGTCGCAGACCAGCTAACGCCTGAGGATTTCTATGACCGCAAAAACGGCCTGATTTTTGAAACAATGCTCGATCTTTACGATGAACGCTCGAGCATTGATATACTGACGGTCGGCAACCGCCTCGAGGAAAAGGGTATGTCGACCCAAGCCGGCGGCATGGCCTATCTGACAAGCCTAGTCAACTCCACGCCTAATGCCGCTCATGTCGCGCATTATGCCAAAATCGTCCAGCGTAAAGGCACTTTGCGAAAATTGATCCTAGCCTCGTCAGAAATCATCAGCGCGTCCTACGGCGATGTTGAGGATATGGACATGCTTCTTGATACCGCGGAACAGCGCCTATTTGGAGTATCACAAAAATATCTCAAGCAAAATTTTATACCTCTGACATCGATCCTCCATGAAACCTTTGACCGGATTGATGAGCTTCATAAAGAACGCGGTAAACTCCGGGGCATCCCCAGCGGTTTTGCTGACATGGACAACCTACTCGGCGGACTGCAAAAATCCGATTTGGTAATTTTGGCTGCCCGCCCGTCCATGGGAAAAACTTCGCTCGCGCTTGATATCGTCCGGCACGTCGGGGTCAAGGAAAAAATCCCTGTTGGGGTATTTTCCTTGGAAATGAGTAAAGATCAGCTGGTGGACCGTCTTTTGGCTTCCGAAGCTGATGTGGACCTTTGGAAAATGCGCACAGGGCGCCTCTCGGACGACGGCCAGGATAATGATTTTGAGCGGATTGGGCATGCTATGGGCAGACTCGCGGACGCGCCGATTTTTATTGATGACAGCGCCTCCTCCAACATCATGGAGATTCGCACCAAAGCGCGCAGATTGCAGGCTGAGCAAAACCTCGGCCTTATCGTGGTTGACTATCTTCAGCTGATGCAGGGCCGCAACCAGGAAAACAGAGTCCAAGAGGTCTCAGAGATTTCCCGGGCTTTAAAATCGCTTGCTCGCGAGCTCAATGTCCCAGTTCTCGCGCTCTCCCAGCTTTCCCGCGCTGTTGAGCACCGCGGTACGGACAAAAAACCCCAGCTTTCCGATTTGCGCGAATCCGGATCCATCGAACAGGACGCGGATGTTGTCATGTTTATTTACAGAGACGAGGTCTATACAGGTAAGGACTCGCGTAAACCGAACATCGCGGAAATCCTCGTACGCAAACACCGCAATGGTCCGACAGGTACTATTGAGCTGTTTTTTGATGCCAGTAAAACGTCGTTTAGAAGCTTAGCCAAGGAAAGAGAAGTGATTGAGGAAATAGAAGAAATATAGTTAGCAAACGGCGATTGGCGACGAGCGACTGGGAATTCCTGATCGCTGATCGCTGATCGCTGATCGCTGATCGCTGATCGCCTATGAACATCCTTCCCAAATCCATTCGTAAACTTATAGAAGAATTATCAAGACTCCCTGGCATTGGCCCGAAGAGCGCTTCCCGGCTGACTTTTTATTTGCTCAAAACCAAGGATTTTGACCGGGAACTTCTGGCAACAGCGGTTAATAATTTGAAAGTTGAATTAACATTCTGCCAGCAGTGCCACAATCTGGCTGAAAGTGTACTCTGCCCTATCTGCGCTGATAAAACCCGCAAACAAAATCTCATCTGCGTGGTCGAGGAACCCCTCGACGTGGTAGCGCTCGAACAAGGCCGCGGCTTTGAGGGTGTGTACCATGTTTTGGGCGGAGTCATTTCCCCTATCGATGGCGTAGGCCCGGACGATTTGCGAATTAGAGAATTACTAGACCGCATTATGAACCTTGGCCAGGGGGCAGAAATCGTAATTGCGACCAATCCTTCACTCGAGGGCGAAAGCACGGCCATGTATGTGGCCCGCCGCCTCAGGAGCATCCCAGAGGTCAAAATAACGCGCATTGCCCACGGCCTGCCTATCGGCGGCGACATCGAGTACGCTGATGAACTCACCATTGCCAAAGCCATGGAAGGGCGTAGAGATTATCAAGTAAATTAAAATCCACATATGGTACAATTCACGAATTGTACCATTGGTATTTTCTAAAGGGTCAACCTTGCGGTTGACCCTTTAGATTATGCCATTGATTGAATTTCCAGTTCTGTGAATTCCTGACGATGGCCAATGCGACGGCGGTAGCGGACTTTGGATTTATATTTAAAAATGCGCAGTTTTCGGTCTCTCCCCTGCTTTAGCACTTTAGCTGTGACTTTCGCGCCTGCAACAAACGGACTGCCGATTTTAGTGTCTTTGTCAGAAACCAGCAGGACTTTATCAAAAATTATCTGGTCGCTGTCTGCGGCTAGTTTTTCAACGCGGATTTTATCTTTGGGGGAAACGAGATACTGCTTCCCGCCTGTTTCAATGATTGCGAACATATCAAATATGATACCTAAAAACTAATTACGAGTCAATACTGCGCTCTCCCCGACCTGTAAACGGTTGCGCCACACAAATCCTTCGTTGACCTCCAAGACCATATCAGACTCAAACGAACTCTGGATGATGACCGGTTCTTCTCCATTTTCCGGGTACCTAAGCCCCTCGCGAATCTCCACGATTTTCCCATTCTCTATAAAAATCATGTCCAAAGGAAAGCGCATGCCCTGCATAGTGAACCGTTGGAATTTCGGTTTTTGATAAGTAAACAGCATGCCGCAGTCAAGGCATAAAGAATCTCTACCGGAAAGTCCCTGCGCCTGTTTGGCAATAGTATCAGCGATCTCAACCTTAATCTGCTTATTCCCTACCTGAAAATCAGCCACTTCCAAATCCTGGGTTTGCTTTTGAAAATAATACACGCCCCCGGCGATCAGCAAAATCAAAATTATTATAAAATATTTCATCCCGCTAAAAACCCTTGTATTTAATTATTCTCGATATAAATCGTTCGCATCCTCCCATCAGCTAAAATCTCCAACGTGGTTTATCTTCAATCCTTGATTGTTCTCTTCTTATAAATTATCACAACACTGATGCCCAAAGCAACCATGACTGTGAACAGCGCGACCAAGGCAACAAGCTTGCCCCAGCTCTGCAAAAACACGGCGATTCCGCCGAATACGGCCGACAAAAAATACAAAAACAGGACTGCCTGGCGCTGGGTAAGACCAATGTCGAGCAAACGAAAATGTAAATGTTTTTTATCGCCTACGAAAGGCGACGCACCAAACCACAGGCGTCTAAATATGACCCAGGCCGCATCCATTATGGGAATGCCGAGAACCAACAGCGCGGTCGCGATTTTTCCACCGGAGATGACTGCCAAGACAGCGATCATAAAACCCGTAAACGTGCTGCCGCCTTCGCCTAAAAAAATCTTAGCCGGATAGAAATTGTGCGGTAAAAACCCGAGGCATACAGCTGCAAAAATAATTGCCAAAAAAGCCGTAGTAGTCTGGGCAATATGCGGTGCTAAGGAGAGTGCAAAAATCACAATGCCGGCAATCCCGGAAATGCCGCTGACCAGGCCATCCATACCGTCCAAAAACTTAGTAGTATACGTCATGCCCATGATCCACAAAAAAACCACGAGACTGCCGAGTATTGGATATGGACCGATCTTGTATTGATCGAGGATAATGTCGCCGCCCAGCGGATTTGTAATGTAAGAGATGTGCGTGCCAGCTAGAACCACGAAAAGAGAGGCTACGGTCGGAAAGACAATCTGCACCCAGGCAGGCAAATCATATTTATCATCAAGTATCCCCCCGATAATTAAAAACAGACCGCCTAAAAGCATAGCCGCGATCCGCATGGACTCGACCTCGTCAGTAAATCCGAAAAACGCCAAAACAACAACTGCCGCGGCAAAACTCACGTAGAGCGCCACCCCGCCGAGCTTGGGCTGAGGCAAGGTATGAATTTTCCGATCCATGTCCGGCAGGTCATGCACTCCCAGGCGGATCGCAATTTTCCGGACCCATTTCGTGACGTAAAACGAGGCAATAAAAAATACGAGAAAAAATAGAATGAAACGCATCTACTTTCCTTTCTGAAAAATCATTGCAGGGTCTTCGATCTGGGTTTTACGCGCCTTGGGGCTGACCCAAAACCCGAGATAGCGGCCGAACATCATCCGCGTTTGGGCGTCAATGGCCGGGGCCGAGCCGAAAATAGTGGAAACCAACGGCACAAAAATCCACTGAAAAATCATATTAAACGACCGCCATCTTGATAAATGAGCGGGCCGCGGCGGGATCATCACCAGGTTGATATAAACCGAGAGAATCAAAAATACTGTAGCGACTTGCATCATGGACCGCGTGAGCAGAGGCAAATTGTAAAGCAGCACATTTTCCGCAAGCTTATCCCCGCCCAGCAGAAGTGGCAGCCACCCTAAGATAGCGATCATAATCGAGGCTGTGGCCCAGAAATAATAGCCCTCGACCATCCGTTCAATATAGATGAATTTTTTCCACCATGGAATTTTGCTGTCCTTGAGAGCGTTGGTGACAAGGTATGGAATATTTTCCGAATTGCCCCATGCCCAGCGCCGTTTTTGCTTGTATTGCCCAACAAGCGTACGAAGATAGGTTTCATCAAGCATCGTATCTAGGGACACTGTTGTGAAAAGCGGTACTGCTCGGTAATCGCCGTGATAATACAGCCAGCAGCGCCAAAAAATCTGCGAATCATCGGCGATAACGTCGACTGGCCAAAAATCTACGTCCACGAGCGCGCGGAGCGGCATAGCATGCGAAGAAAATGTTACCAACCGGTCAGGACGCGAGGCTTCGACCATCTGCCAAAACGAATTGGCCACAGCCACGATTCTGGTGATCGCTGGTGCATCCCAAATGTTATTGTTATAAACCGGCATTGGCTGGAAACTCGTGCGGTAAGGTTTTTCTGCTGTCAAAAACGCGTACGTCAGATAAGAAAAATAATCTTTGGAAACTACTGTGTCCGAATCAAACGCGGAAACAATTATATTCTCCATGGGAATTTTCAACTCTTCGCGAAAAATGGCAACGGCGCGGCGGGCAGCATACGTGAGATTGGCTCCTTTGGCTTTGATCTCCCCTTCTATGCCGTCCGGATGCATGAACACTTCGAAACGCAAAAATTTATCACTATACCGCTCCCTGAGGATGCGGCTGTTTTCCAAAGCGAGATCCCGATCACGCTCCTCAGTAGCCAACGCGAAAAATATCTGCTCTTTCGGAAAATTGGAAGAGGCAATAGAACGAACTGAGCTTTCCAAGACTGTTAGACTCTCTTTATAGGTCGGGAGTAAAACCAGATGATAAATTTGCCGAGGATCAAGCGCGCGATCAGTGAAATCGATTTTATTCAAGCGAAAGAGTTCGTGTTTCAGATCCACGACGTTTTTTCGTGAGGAGGCCTCAAGAATTTCCTTGCGAAGCTGCTTTTTGTATCCTTCGAGGTCTGCGAGACTTTCCATTCGTTTGCGCCAGTCATGGTTGGCGTGCAAACGCAATTTGGAAAAACTCGAAAACAAATGCATCGCAGTATTGACAGCCTTGAGAACCCAGTACAAATCAAAAAGGATAATGTATATTGCCACGAGAAAAGGCACGAAATAGGAAAACACAATCGCCCCGGCAAAGGTCAGCCAGGTGAGGAGAGCTGGAACAATCTCCAAAAAACGGTACAATGTAGTCTTGGATTGTTTAGGCATTCAGCACGATTAACGAGAGCGCGGCGGCAGAGAGAATCAATTGCAGGACAATGCTTCCGAAACTCAAAAAATAGCTGAAAAGTTTTTCCCGGGAATAAAGTTTGACGGCCAAAAGCGTATTGATAGCCAGGAGAACGAGCCCTGTGAGAGGAATCTCATAAACTTGACGGGCAGTCCCCAGGTAATCTATCCCATACGCAACATTAAAATGCAGGGGAATTTTTTCCGCTGACCAGCCAAATTTGCCAGCAAGCATCAGCCATAATATAATGTTTAAAATGGCGGAAATTACAAAAGAAACAAAAATTAATCTGTCCTTAAACATTTGCATATTATAACACAAAAATGCGTCCCGTTAGAAATCAAGAAAATCCTATTTTTAATGCTGACCCATCAGATAAATTTCTAACGGGGTGAACAAATTTCTCAAAGAAAATTTTGTCTTACTTTGCATCCTAGCTGCGGCGGCTATATTCCGTTTTGTGCTAATAGACAGCCTTCCCGGCGGTTTGTTCCCGGACGAAGCAGCTAACGGACTGGATGTAAATTCCATACTTTCCGGTGATCTCAAACCGTTCTATGAAAGAGGTAATGGCCGCGAGGCCCTGTTCTTTTATATTATTAGCGTTATGGTGGCGTATTTTGGACGCGGTCCGTGGCAGCATCACGCGGTCTCTGCCAGCTTTGGTTTTTTTGCGGTTCTGGCAACGTATTTTTTAACGAAGCGTTTATTCGGAAAAAACGTGGCCTACCTCACTGCTTTCTTTATGAGTGTCTCGAGTTTTGCGGTAACTATCTCCCGTACTGCTTTCCGTGCAAATCTCGTTCCCCTATTTACCACGCTAACCATTCTTTTCATTGTCAAAACCTGGCAGGAAACTGATCCCAAAAAACGCTATTGGCCTGCCGCGCTTGCCGGAATCTCCTTTGCCCTCGGCTTTTATACCTACATTTCTTACCGGATGATGATCCCACTTCTCATCGCATTCAAATTGGTATTGATAATTGCTTACCGGGATCGAATTAAGGAAATCTTGCGCGAATATTGGAAACCAAAACTCATCGCCGCAGCCGCTTTTCTGGTGACGATTTTCCCGCTAGCGCATTATTTCTGGACGCATCCCGGCAGCTTCGTAGGACGCGCGGGACACGTTTCGATTTTTTCCCGGGATCTCAACGACGGCGATGTTCTTGGGACATTATGGCGGGTGTTCAAGCTTACCATACTTGGATTTTTTACTGATGGCGATATTAATTGGCGTCATAATGTTTCAGGTTTTCCATTTCTGTCCCCTGTTCTGAGCATCTTTTTTGCGGTTTCGCTCGTAGTGTTTACTGTCACGGGCCTGAAATTCCTCAAAGACGCCTGGCAAAAAAAATTGGAAATAAAAACTTTTTCCATGGCGCTTATCGCTGCGTGGTTTTGGGCGATGCTGGTTCCCGAGGTTACGACCGCAGAGGGAATCCCCCATGGCCTCCGGCTCATTGGCGTAATGCCCGCAATGTTTATCATGGCCGCCTGGAGCGTAAATTGGGTTTGGGAAAAATTAAGGAATTATACAGGGCCACATTCGCGCACAGTGATCGCTATGCTGTTTTTATCCTTTATTTTTATTTACAATTTTGCTTTATATTTTGGGGTCGCGGCAAATTCTCCCGAATACTACTACGCGTTTCGATCTGACCTAACTGTTGTCAGCGGCTATTTGAACAAGTATGGAAACCAATCAAACACTTTTCTATCATTGGACAAATTTTCCGTACAAACTGTTGATTATCTAACCACTGAGACGGGAAACCCCTACACTTTGGTAAATCCAGCCGATACTTGGCAACTAAAACTCCAGAGCGGCGATCAGGTTGTATTCACAATGTCAACGCTCTTTGATCGCATCAGATTTCGCCAGTATCACCCTGATGCAAAAATCATCAGCCAGGTAAAAAATAGATTTGGCCAGGTAATCATGGAAGTCTACCAGGAACCATGAAAAGTACTATTCTTTATTACTCTTCCCTGACGAGGGGAGAGTGCCCCGAGTGTAATCACGAGGGGGAGAGAGGTCTATGATTTACATAATCCTGATAGTTTCCGCTTTACTCCGTTTTTACAATAACACGGCAGTAGCACTGTGGCATGACGAGGCGTTTTCTGCTTTGTATATCCGCTATCCATTGGGGGAGATGATACAGAGGATTATTCTGGATGTGCATCCTCCGCTTTACTATCTGGTTTTGCGCCTCTGGGCAATGTTTGCCGGCAACAGTTTGTTTTCTTTGCGCCTGCTTTCGATAATCTTCGGCGTGCTGACAGTCTGGGCCGGGTATATGTTCGTCAAAACCGCGTTTTCGGCCCAAGGCCGATCCGCCTCGGGCGGAGGCAAATTACCTCTTGTAGCAGCTTTCCTGCTGGCAATCAATCCGTTCCAGATCCAATACGCTTTAGAAGCGCGCATGTACACGCTGGGCACTTTTCTGATCCTGCTGGCCTCGTATTTCCTGGTTAAAGCTCTTGTCAGGGATGTACACTCGACTAGAAAAAAATATTGGGTCGGTTTCACTCTCGCGGTGGCTGGGTGTTTATATACCCATTATTATCTGGTATTTTCCGTGGCAGCGCTTGGGCTTTATATTCTATTTGATGTGTTTACCACGCGACGATTCAAAAATTTACTGCCCGCAGTGCTTTCCGCACTTGCCGTAACAGTCCTCTATATTCCCTGGTTGAAGAGTTTCTTTGAACAGGCCTCCCGCGTCCAAGCCTCGTACTGGATCCCTGCCATGGACCGCTGGAGCGTTCCTGGGACAATCTGGAAGATGGTCTTCGGCGGACAGGGCATCCGGCCCCTGGTGCTCGTCATTGCCAGCGTGGTGACACTGGCAATAATCGTTTATTTTCTCAGGCGGGTTCATTCTCAAGAGAAATGGCTTGTATTTCTGGCGTTGGCTGTACCTTTTTTAGCTGCAGTGCTGATCTCCATGAAATCCAATCTCTACCTTGATCGGTATTTTGTTTTTGCGTCGCTATATTTTACAATTTTAATTGCAGCTGCGCTTTATAAATTACCCAATTTTTTTCTTCGCTGGGGAGCGCTCATTCTACTGTCTGTCGCAATTTTGTTTGCGTTTTTCAAAAACTGGGAGCTCCTCAACATTCACAACAGCCCCGGAATGGCAGCGGCCTCAGAGGTAATAAATCTGCAAGCGCAAAAAAACGACAAGATCATTGTCGGCTCGAGTTTTATCTATTTTACATTTAAATATTACAACGAGACTCTGATTGCGCCACAATTGATTTCTGACCGGCCAATAAAAGACATCCCACATTTCTCCGGTACCGCCATCCTAACTGATGATGATCTGATCCTCGACCTCAACAAATTCGCCAAAGGCCAGGAGGTCTGGCTTCTCTGGACTACTGGCTTTGGCGGCTCCAAACCGAGCCTTCCCAGAAATTGGAAGCAGCTCTCTGAGCGCAAATACGCCGACTCCCCCGGCTTCAAGGGCGAGATTTACGTCAATAAATACGAAGTAAACTAGCAATCACTTTCGCTATTGAATGACTGTGCCCTTAAAACTCTTTCCGGCGAGAAAGTTTTGGAAATTTTTTAGATTGCGGCCGTCCATGGTCACGACTTTTAATCGTAATCGGGCAGCAGTACTTGCCGTGAGGGAATCAAATGGCATATGACGGCCGGGGGTTTTTACGGAGCCGAACTGTTTGCGTAAATCTGCCCAGCTCATCTCGCGAATAAGCCTGGCATTTCGGAATTTTCTCGGATCCTTGTCGTAGACCCCCGCAACGTTCGTGAGGTTGACAATGGTCCTAGCACGAAATTTCTCGGCAAATTTCACGGCGGTGCTGTCCGAGGTGCCGCCTGGCTCCAGACCGCCGACGCAAATAGAGATGGCTTTTTTTAGCTGCCCTACCCTGCCATCAAGACCAATGACCTCCGGACTGGCGTCTTTGCCGAAGACTGCCCGCAAAAAATACGAATGCAGATGATTGGTCTTGATGCCGATCCAATCAAGATCTTCGTTAGTAGGGTTGGAAATGCTGCGCGCAGCATCCTGATAACTCCGGCAGGTTTGCCCTCCCCCGGGAATAATTAAAAATTTATCACCACCGGCAGCGGCTTTTAGGATAACCCGTTTGAATTCTTTAATAAACCTTGTATTGAGCTTATCGGGAACAATTAGTGAACCACCGATAGAAATGACATGTATCATAATGATGGGTTTGTTGAAGTTGCGTACTCCGGCGCGCAGGGCGCGTCCTTATAACAATAATACGCTTTATCGGATAAACGCAAATCAATGTAGGAAAGTCCGGTATATGTCTCTTGTCTGATTTCTCGGCTAAGAATCAGGCTTAGACTCTCCAACTGCTGCTTAGGACCTGCTTCCAGATCAAAAATGACGTTAAAGCCGATCGCGGTTCTGGCGAAAATGTCCTGGCTTTTCACCCCTGGAATGCTGAAATGCGAATAATTGGTCTGATTTATGCTCGTCGTCCAGTCCTTGCGGATTTGCTCAATAAACCCCAAGATCGAGGAAATCGGGAGCCGTTCTCCATTTTTAACCGGAGCTACGGTTGAATCCACTATTAAAATTTGCGAAAATACTTCCGGCGTATAGGTAGGGATTTCCTGAAATACAACTCCGTCCTGGTCCAAAAGAAAATATTTGGCTCCGGTCTGCCAGACGTAAATCGGTTCGCGCTCTTCGAGGGCTAGTCCCAGCCCATTCGGCCATTTCTTTTTAAAAATCTTTATTGAGCGCACCTCAGGCAATTCTTGCTGGATTTCCGAAAGCAAAGAAGATTTATTGAGAACTAAAATATGATTCTTGGGGATAACGTAAAGTAAATGCTCGTTCTGCATGCGCGAAAGCACATCCTTAATCTGCTCTGCGCTTGGTCCCGGCTCGCTGACTACGGCGGTCTTGACCAAAAATCTTTGTGAGACAGTCAAAAAATAAACTATTGCCAAAATTAAGGCCAGCACCGCAGCGCGCTTCCAGCGAAAACGCAAACGGGAATCACGCTCATAGCCTCGCGCTTTGGCCAGCTTTTCCTGGAACTCGGGTTTACGGAAGCGATTTTCGCGGGCCACGTTTATTCTCCGCTTTTTTTTATTTTTAGTTTCGCAGAACCCGCAAGTTTTAAAATATCTGAATCGAAAACTGTTGTATACTGATTGCGCTCTTTGTGCGCCTCAACGGCACAATCTACAAGTTTTTGCAGAAGCTCTCCAAGCTTCACGCCGCTTTTCTCCCATAAGTGATGATAAACGGTTCCGGGCAAGGGATTGATCTCGTTGGCAAAGTATTTGCCTGTCTGGCGATTCAGCAAAAAATCAAACCTCGCTATTCCGGTGCAACCAAGCAACTTGAAAATCCTAACTGACAAATCGCGGATTTCACCTGTTATTTTTTCGTCAATTCCGGCGGGTATCACCAAGCTCTTGGTAGATTTCCCAGTTTGGGCTCCACCGTAATATTTATCTTCATAAGACAATAATTCTTTTGTATAAACAGATTCCTGCAACAACGAGGCAATTGGCTCTTTATTGCCAATTACGCAGCAAGTGATATCCGCCAAATTTTCTACTGCTTCTTCAACTAAAACGGTGTTACCGTAGTGCAAAGCCACATCGATAGCATTCTCTAACTCTTTCTCGGTTTTTACTTTAGTGATCCCAATCGAAGATCCCAGAAGCGGCGGCTTGACGAACATAGGCCATTTCAATTTTGAAGTCACCCCGGTCATAACAGCGCGTCTGTCTGCTTGCCACTCTTGCACAGTAGAGTTGAAAAACTCCGTCGTGGCGATCCCCTGCGCTTTATAAAACAGCTTTGTCAGAATCTTATCCATGGCTACAGCACTACTCGGAACATTGCAGCCCACATAAGGGACATTAAACATCTCAAAAAGTCCCTGAGCCGTACCATCCTCGCCGTTGGCGCCATGAAAAGCTGGGAAAACGAGGTCAATGACAATTTCTTTTCCAGCCAGGCCCTTCTTTTTGAAAACCAGTTTGCCGTTCGATTTTTCCAAATCTAGATAATACTGCCTGAATTTTCCCTCTCCTCGTGAGGAGAGGGTTGGGGTGAGGTTGGTGAAATGCTTAATATTTCCCAATTCCTCACCAATGAGCCATTGCCCCTTTTTGTCAATATAAACAGCCGATACAATGTATCCCAGCCCTTTCAAACCGGAAATTATAAGCTCCCCGGTAATAATCGAAATATCATGTTCCGGGCTGCGGCTTCCAAAGAATACGCCAATATTTTGACTCTTTTGCAATTCCATAGATAAAGTCTACCATATTAGCTTAAAAACACGGAAGCTCACACTCAGCGCGCGGGGCGCCAAATGTGAGCTAGATGTCATGCTTGACCTGACGCCGGGACAGTGGGCGATAACTCTTCCAGATACAGCGAGAATTCGTACTTCGCAAACCCAAACACGTGATGTCGATTCTGTCTGGGTTTCCAAGTAGGATCGCCAGTATCGATCGCGCTCCACTTCGCCCCGAAATCTACGGCAATAATCCATTGCCCTTTTGCACTCCCTACAGTGCATTTCTCGGCTTTCGTGACTTTTCCTTCATCCCCAGTTGAGAGTCGTGGAAAAGACCGGCCATCCTTCACTCGGAACTTTTTCCCAACCAAAGCCTCAGCCTCTTCTTTCGTAAAGTGCTCCATTTATTGCCTCCAATTGGACTTGTATTGTGTGGACATTATTACCCCGTAAGCTTGACGAGTCAAGGCAGGACAACCATATGTCGATCGACATATGGTTGTCTAATTCTCAAATCTAATAACTATCCCACGATCGTGGGATAGTTATTCAAACGACTTATAGATAATTATCGGGCCAGTCGTTTTGGAACAAAATCACGTCCCCTTTTTTCAGGATATTTGGGAGAGCCGCGTGCGCTTCCAATGCGCTGTCAAACCAGATGACTTTATGCTTATCTAGTTTTTCGGCAATGAACGGAGTTACGGAATTTTTTATTAAAATTACCAGGTCAGCTACCGAAGCGAGCTGCCCGCCAATATTATTATGAATTTCTTTAACCTTCCTGCCTCCCTCTACAAGCCCTGGGGTGATATATATTTTCCGCCGGCCTTCAAATTTTGAGAGGACTTTTATCGCCTCGCGGACACCGTCGGGATTGCCGTTATAACTGTCGTCAATGACTGTAATCCCGTTTGGATTTTCGATCTTTTCCAATCTGTGCGGGACGGGTTTGATTTTGGCGATCCCTGCCAGAATTTCCTGATCCTTCATCCCTAATTCTTTGGCAATTATAACACAGGCATTTATTACAGCCCAGATGTATTCCCCGAGAATTGTGACAGCCGGATATTCAAGCAGCCTCTCAGTGGCTTTATAGAATCGGATGCCGCGCGCGCCGATAAAATATTTGTAATGCTCATGCACGAGAGTGTCATCATTGTTGAGAACTATCAAAGCCTCAGGCTTGGCGTTTTCTACTATTTCAAATTTGGCTTTGATCGTGTTCTCAAGGCTCCCAAACCGCTCCAGATGCGCTTCGTTGATCCCGGTTAGAATGGCAACATCCGGCTGGGCTATTTCACAAAGTACCCGAATGTCTCCACGGTGATATGCACCCATTTCCAGGACAAAAATTTCGATTTTGGGATTAAGCTCGCTTATTATAAGCCGAGCTATGCCAACTGGCGTATTGATATTTTCTGGGGTCTTTAGAACTTTAAATTTCTCGCCGAGGATGGTTGCTAGAACCTCTTTCATTGTGGTTTTTCCGTAACTTCCAGTGATTCCGATGATTTTGAGTTTTGGAAATTGTTCAAGTTTTGTTTTCGCGCGTCTGACCAAAAAGTATTTAATAAAAAGGTCAGTAGGACGCAAAATCAGCACTGCCAAGCTCAAAAAAACAAAATGAAAAAAACACAGCACCAAAAATAAAAATACAAACACCAGAGGAAATATGCCCAGATAAATCTCTGATTTCATCAATGGCAGAAGGGCCAGATATGATGCCGCAATCTGCAGGGCCATCGCGAAAATAAAAACCGCTGCAAGCTTTGGCGTCCAGACCAGCTTTTGGCGAAAGCCTTCCCTGGAGAAAGGTTTTGCTGTCACCACGCGCAAATACCGCCTGAGATTATAATTCTCCAGCTGCAGCAGATATAAGAATCGTTTTACTGCTCTGAACATTTTACCCTTTTAAAAAATCCCGCAAAGATTCGACAAATTTTTCACGTTCATCAAGAAAGCTAAAATGTCCAGCTTCATTGAAAACTATCAAATGAGAATGTCGAATGTTCTGTTTCAGCCACATCGCCAGCATCATCGGCGTATCCTCGTCCTTACCGCCCCAGACTATTAATGTCTCCTGGCGGATAAAACGAAGCAGGGCGGTCAGATCCTCGTTGACTACCTTTACAAAAGTGTCCTTGAGCTCAGGCGTGACCGTGTAATCCTCAGCACCGATCGCTTTATAGATTCCAGGCCGGAGGTTTTTCAGTCCAGGCAATTTGAAGAAAGGGCGTGCGATTTTGGAAAAAAACCGAAAGACCTCTCGCTTATTTTTATTGTGAAAATTAAACCCGGCACTGTCCACAAGCACGAGTTTTTTTATGAGCTCCGGTTCGGTGGACGCAAGCTTGATCGCCACTCGCCCGCCGAACGAATGCCCCACAAGAGCGACAGCAACCTTATTACTCTCCCCTGGCGAGGGGAGAGTGCCCCGAGGTACTCCTCGGGGGAGAGAGGTTACAGGGTTAACGATTTTTTCAATAAATCCCCTAACAATCAGAGCATAATCATGGAGGTTAAAAGTATGTTTCGGTTTTTCGGATTTGCCAAACCCAGGCAGGTCAACCGCAAAAAGCTGATAAGAATCCCCGAGGTCAGCCATGGCCTGTTTCCAGACCCCGCTCTCCGAACGCCAGCCATGTAAAAAAACAACCGTGGGGCCGGCTGGATCATCTTGCTCATTCGTCAGGTAATTAACGAGCTGGTTTGCGATCACTATTTGCTTTTCGACCATAAAATCTCACTATTAAGTACGATGCCGCTGTCCAGATAAGTAAATCTGTAATTATTTTAGATTTATCTGCTGATGTCATAGGACTATAACCATTACTGGAAACTGTCAGTGGAAACCCTATACGTGAAGAGAAAGAACACTCCGGAATCCCAATCTGTCCACCTTCCGGACAAGCCCATCCTCTATCGTGTCTGGATAGGACAATAACAATTACGTTTAATAGAAGTGCCAAGATCAATATTGATAGAATCTTTTTCATCTACTAATTACCTCCTTGCCTACAAATTCCTGTAAAACTTTCGGAATCTTTATAGAACCATCCTCCTGCTGGTTATTCTCTAAAAGAGCGATGAGGATCCGTGGGCTGGCGATCATGGTATTATTGAGGGTGAAAGCAAATTTGGTCTCGTTTTTCTCTCTATAGCGAATATTAAGCCTGCGCGCTTGCCAATCAGTTAAATTGGAATTTGAATGTGTTTCTCCGTAGGCCTTCCTGGCTGGAAACCAAGACTCTATATCATACATTTTGTATTTTCCGGCTCCCATATCGCCCGTGGCGATCTGAATGACGCGATGCGGCAGTTCCAGTTCGCGGAGCAGTTCGCGGGCTGAATTATTTATTTCCAAAAACAGCTTTTCTGATTCTTCTAGATCAGCTTTACAAATCACCACCTGCTCGACCTTCATAAATTCATGCACGCGGTAAATACCCCGTGTGTCTTTGCCATATCCGCCAACCTCGCGCCGATAACATGGAGAAATCCCGCAGAGCTTGATTGGCAACTGTTTTATATCCAATACCTCGTCGGCGTGATAAGCGAGCAATGACGGTTCTGCTGTTCCAGCTAAATATTTTACTTCTTTGACTTTGTCATTGAATTCTTCCACTTCATATATTTCTTGCCTGCCGAAAGGAAAATGCCCACTGCCGACAAGCGCGAACTCTTTGACCATAGTCGGGGTCTGCATAGGCGTAAAGCCTTTTTCAATGAGTTTCTTGAGGGCTAAATTCATGAGGCCCAAATGCATCAGTAAGCCCTCGTTCTTCAAAAAATATCCGCGAAAACCCGCAACCTTCACTCCGCGTTCCAGATCGAGAATATCCAATGATTTGCCAAGCTCAATGTGGTCTTTGATATCAAAATCGAACTCTGGCTTCTCGCCCCATTCATCAACCACAATAAAATCTTTTTCTCCTCCAATAGGTGAATCTGCAGAGGGGATGTTCGGCACAATGAGCATCAGCTCTCGAAATTCATTTTCCAGCTTTGCAAATTTAGCCTCGTCTTCTTTAATCGCATCACCCAATTTTTTCAATTTTTCGATTTCCTCAGGACCAGGTTTGGCTTTGGAAGATTTTTTTAGCTCTGACCGCTGTTCGTCAATCTCGTTCTGGAGCTTGCGGCGTTTTTCATCGACATCCAAAAGCTCACCAAGTTCAAGCTCCATACCCTTGTCTTTGATGGCCTTTTTTACGGCCTTTTCATTTTCCCGAATAAATTTGATATCCAACATACTATTTCGTTATTTAACCTCTTCAAATTCTCCAGTTTTTTTATTCTTGTGGCAATTATCATGAGTTAAGTATCGCCCATTCATAGCAATATAAACCCCTGGCTTCAGGATCTGAACAAAAGCGATGGCACTCCCGAGATTAAAAAGACCATCAGAACTGCCGAATTTGTAAGGAACCATTGCACCAGTCAATACAACAGTTTTATTCTTTGCTTTTTTGGCGATTACTTTTGCAGTTTCCACCATTGTATCCGTACCATGCGTGATGATAATCCTGTCTTCGCTTGCTTTTAAAATATTTTCCGCAACTGCTTCCCGATCCGCTTCGGTCATATCAAGACTATCAATCATCATTAATGTACGGATGTCAACTGGTACACGAGAGCGCCCAAGTGTAAGCATTTCCGGTAGATGGGTATCTTTAAATAACAATTGAGCAGTTAATTCATCATACTCTTTGTCAAAAGTTCCCCCAGTAACAAATATTCTTATTTTCATAATGAAACTAATTAAGATAGGGCTCTAGTTTTAATAATAGCTCCTTGCACACCTGCCTGCGGTGATTGATTTCCTCGTGATCTTCTTCCAGCAAATCAATGTAAAATTTGTCATATTTCGGCAAAAATAGCACAGA
>Ga0155041_103_pt1 | contig 41750 bp, 41 predicted proteins | sample RifCSPhighO2_01_FD_106009 | JGI IMG/M metagenome (GOLD analysis project Ga0155041, IMG submission 106009) | Candidatus Doudnabacteria bacterium RIFCSPHIGHO2_01_FULL_46_14 | reverse complement strand
CAGTAGCGGTTTTCCTGAGCGGACGTCAATTGGACCAAAGCGCGATCGAGTGCCGCTGGAATCTCCGAATGGGAGATTTCTGCGTCAGGAACCTCAGCCCATCCGAGGTCTTCGTACAAAACCTTGAAGAAAATCTTGATCGACTCGAGAAGAAAAGCCAGCTGGACATATGCCTCAGCCTCCTTCCTATTCTCGAGAAGCCTGATAATCTCACTAGTCGACGCGATCGCGTCTTTTAGCTGCTGATCGAGCTCCGCCAGAGACACGCGAACGACTTTGTCTAAATCACCAGTCATGATCGCGATCTCGCCGAAAGCGGTTATGTCTCGCGCGAAAATTTGGTCGTCGCGGTAGTCCGACAAAACAGTCCCGTCGATTGATACACTTACAATGTATTGATCGGCCGGTAGGTCCTCCTCCACCCAGTCGATCAGTTCACCAAAAGTCGCAATACAGGACATTATCTCGACCGTAGTACCGTTAATCGTCAAATTCATTTTCCACCTCCGTGGAATTGTTTTACCTGCTTTCCCGAAAAGCAAGCGGCTGAAACTTGTCTTGGCGTCGGGCGCCAAAAAACGGTAAATATTTCTAAATCAGAACTCCTAAAACCTTGAATGAATTCCAGGACTTGGGAGTAGGAGCGAAGAACTTTTGAAGGTTCTGCGCTCCCAAGATGGTATTTTTATGGGTACTGGCTTATCTTTCTACCGAACTCTGGTCGGAGATACACCGCGGATCGTCGGCAGTGTGCGCGGGAATTTCGGAATCAAAACGAACATGACGACAATCGCCGACAGCACTCCTATTGCGAACAGTAGAAGTGCTCCGACCCTCGATGTCCTCATCACAACTATGATTACCGCGTATGAATACCAGCCATACAGCACCAAAGCAGCGCACTGTGCCAGAATCTGCATGGCGGTTCGAAGCCGAAAGGACGAAAGGATGGTTGTCGCCAGAAAAACTGCGGTGATTATCCCCCCGGCCTCCGATGAAGAGTACCCGAATTTCTCGATGGTTGGAAGCGCAAGCGCTCCCAGAAAGAACGCGAACCCAAAAACGTGACCTCTGTTAATCATTTGAACTCCTCTGTTTGTTTGAATTTTGTCCACTATTTCCGTAAACGACTCTGAGCCCTTCTTCGCTAAAGCTACGGAAGGGCGCAGCATCGCTTCAAGAAATCTCAATTTGCATAATAGCTTTGAGATAATCAAAATGCAAAAGCGATAAATTGATAATATCTAGAATCAATATAGTCTTTCTTAATTATCTTCTTCACCCTAAACTCCTAAATCCATTTGTACCACACTTTAAGCGATCGCTTATTTTGTGGTACAACCGGGCTTGGGAGATGGAACGAAGAAATAAACACAAAACTTCGTTCCATTATTTGCGAAAGTACCAAATGAAGTGAATTATCGTGCCAATCGCGATCATGAAAAAACATACTCGTAGGATGTGAAGCCAGAACGTGATCTCTGTCATATTTGAAGCCTCCTTTTGCTTCCAGAAACAATTTTGGGCACCAACATGGTTCAGGCAATAGTGTTGGCTAATTATCCTGCATAATTAGCGCCCAAAATTGTGTCTAGACTTGCCCGCCTCTGGCGGGAAATAAAAAGCTCCTCTTTCGAGGAGATTATTAACACTGAATAACTACAAACAGCATCATGGCTGCCAGCTCTATAGAATTGCGCGCCGCTCCTCAACGGGCACAAAACTTGAATGTGAACTTGAGTATCAAAGAACAATCGTCTATTTCCAGCGTAACCGTATATATTACCCCTTTTTGGCGCTCCCGTCAAGGCCTCTAGGGCTACTTTTGGCTTAAACAAGCCAAAAAGAAATCTGAGTTTCGCTACAGTTAGCCAAAACTACTTTTTGGCTAAATACTGTAAAAGCTGGCCTACCGGCATGGTATTGAGAATATCTTTTTTTGTGGCCCAGCCGCGACGCGCCTGAGCCTCCCCAAACTGGATATAGTCAAGCTCTATGGGAGCATGAGCGTCGCTATCGATTGTTAGTTTGACGCCCGCCGCCACCGCTTGCCGGATCATGGTATCACGCAAATCCAGGCGCTGGGGATGAGCGTTGATTTCCAGAGCCACGCGGTATTTCTTTGCGGCTTTGAGAACCGCTTCAAAATCAAACTCAATGGGCTCACGTTTTTGAACCATCCTCGTCGTGGGATGAAAAAATATATCCACGTTTGGGTTGGACAGCGCCCGGATTATGCGCGCCGTTTGCTCTTCTATACTTAATTTAAAGTGTGAGTGAACTGACACTCCGACAATATCTAATTTGGAAAGAGTTTTATCGTCAATATCAAGACTGCCGTCTTTCAAGATATTTACTTCCGCTCCTTTTAGAATTCTGAATTTCACCCTCCCCCAACCCCTCCCCTCAAGGGAGGGGAATTCCTCCCCCTTGCCGGGGTCCCCCAAAAGCGTACTCGCTTTTGGGGTGGGCTTGAGGGGGGAGGATAAAGGTGGGGGTGATTTAGCAAATTTCACATTTAATCTATCTATCTCCTTACCTTGCTGAATCAACCTTTTCTCATCCAAACCGTGAGCCACATGCAGGGTTTTTGTATGATCAGTTATCGCGATATACTCGCGGCCGAGCTTTATTGCGGCTTTGGCCATTTCTTCGATTGACGCAGTCCCGTCAGTCCAGTCGGTCTGGATTTGCAAATCCCCTCTCACCTCGCTGTAGTCAATTAGTGTCGGAAGTTTGCCCTGCTGAGCCGCTTCAATCTCCCCGCTGTCAGTGCGAATCTCTGGAGGCGGCACTTGTTTCAGACCCAATTTTTTGTAAACCTCTTCCTCAGATTTGCCAAACAAGACCTCCCCTTTCTTCCCTCCTCGGGAAGGAGCGAGGCCGGGGGAAGTTATTCCGTACTCAGACAATTTCCAACCTTTCTCAATGGCCATCTTTCGCAGTTTAATGTTGTGCCCCAGATCGCCCGTAAAATAGATTAGCGCCGCGCCCCAGGACTGCCTAGGTACAAGCCGTAAATCAACCTGAATACCGCCGTGTTCCATCTTGATCTCGGATTTCGACAGTCCGTGTTCAAGAACCCGTCCAACCCCCGGAAGATTAACAAAAAATTCCATGGCCGCCTTGGGATTGTCAGCAACTCCTAAATAATCCAGATCACCAACCGTCTCCTGACGCCTTCGCAGGGAACCGCCGATTTCGATACTCTGAAACAATCCGGAAGCCTGCAGCTTCCCTTTTAGCCTTTGAGCGAGAGGGTAAATATACCCGAGCAGATATCTCTGTGGGCCGCGAGTTTTTGAATCAAGGGATTTACGAATGTTGTCCTCGGTCCTTTTGCCAAATCCTTTGATTTTGGAAAGCTTGTGAGCACTGACTGCTTTTTTGAGATCTTTAAGATTTTTAATTTTGAGCTTGATATACAATTCCTTTACCGTCTTTGCTCCGATCCCTTCAATGCTCGTAAGCTGAGTCAAATCCACCGGCATTTTTTTCTTCAGAGTTTCATATACTTTTAGCCTGCCTGTTTTGAGAAGTTCTTCGATGTGCCCCGCTATCCTCTGCCCCACGCCCGCAAGAGCCAGCAAGCCTTTAAGCCCATCCTCACGATAAATTTGCTCCACCTGTCCGTCTAAGGATTCAATCGAATCAGCCGCTTTTTCATAAGCCCGGGGCCTCCACGGCTCATTTTCCATTTGATAATATCCACCCATCTCGCGGAGTATTTTCGCAATATCAGCATTTCTGATTTGAAACATAGATTTATTATACAACAAAACACCTCAACCGCGGTTGAGGTGTTTCCTGCCAAGAGGAAGGTAGCCAAAAAGGCTGAATAATTATCTTTTCTGCCACTGCGGCCGTCGGCGAGCCCGCTTGAGACCTGGTTTTTTTCGTTCTTTTTTTCGGTCGTCGCGTTTGAGAAATCCGTCTTTTTTGAGGACAGTACGGTACGTCGGATCAATCAAAATCAATGCTCTGGCAATGCCGAGGCTTGTGGCTTTGGCCTGTGCGCCCACCCCGCCGCCGGCAGTTGTAACGATGGCATTCATCTTTTTTTCAAGCCCCAGAACAGTCAGCGGATCCTGTGCCATTTTCTGCAGGCCAAAAGTCGGGAAATACGATTCAAACGTCCGTTGATTTACCGTGATCTCGCCTTTACCCTCGGCAAAAAGCTTTACTCGGGCCTGCGCGGTCTTTCGCCGTCCAACGGCGAAAAAATATTTTTCTTTATGCTGTTTTTTTGGACTAGTTGCTTTCTTTTCCATTTTACCCACCTAAATTTTTACTAATTGTTCTTCTCATTTTCTTTATTATCCTTTTTCTCAATTTACCATAATTATAAATACTTCTGCAAAATTTTGGCGGGTGAATCAAATTTTCTTATCTATCTTAAAATTGTGCGCTGTTCCCTTAACCAATTTCAAACGCTTCAAACGCTTTGCACGCAAACGATTGGTGGCCAGCATCCCACGAACCGCTCGGTAGATTACTTTTTCCGGGGACTTCTCGATCACATTCTTGATCGGTCGGCGCTTGAGGCCGCCCGGGTAACCTGAATAATGAAAATACTCTTTCTGCAAAAGCTTGCGACCGGTCAATTTGATTTTTTCAATGTTAGTAATGACCACGAAATCACCGCCGTCAAGATGCGGAGTGTAGCTCGGCTTGTGTTTGCCTGAGAGGAAGCGTGCGGCTTCGGTGGCCAAACGACCCAGGGTTATGCGACTAGCATCCATCTCATGCCAATTGCGCTTTATTTCTTTGACTTTGACTAGGGTTGTGGTCATTTACCCGCCTAAATTTTTAAGTGTAATTATCATAAATCTTGAAATCTTACCGCCGAAAATTTTGGCGGGTTCATTTTACAAACTCCAATAGCACCTTGGCCGTACCGTCTTTGTAACGGCCTGCATGAATCATTCTCGTGTAGCCGCCGGGCCGGCTCTGATACCGAGGAGCGTAGACTTCCATAACCTTTTTTACAGCGTTAAGCGGCAGGTCAGCTCTGAGAATCCGGATCGCAGGAAGTCCGCCTTTCTTTCCGCGAGTGATCATTTTTTCTACGGCTGATTTGGTTATTTTGGCCCGTGCTTTGGTCGTAGCAATGCGTTCATAAAGAATCACGGAGGTCGCCAAAGCTCTCAACTCGGATCTCCGTCTGTCTTTGTCTCCTCTGAGATGTCGCTTGTTTCGATGTCTCATAATTGTCGCTGATAACTGATAGCCTTCGACAGGTTTCTACTGTCTACTAGCTACAAACTACTTGCCGATAGCTTTAAGAATTTCTTCAATGGATTTCTCGCCGAGGCCTTCGAGGCGCGACAAGCCCTCACGGTCGAGTCCCTGCAGCTGTTCCACACTACTGATATTATTGCGCAGGAGCGCGTTTTGCGCGCGGTTCGAAAGGCCGAGTGACTCCAATCCTGGTGTTGGCGCGATTTCAGTTTTTGAACTCTCCGTGCTGTCGATTACCTCCGGTTCTGCGACTATAGCCTCGGGTTTGATCTCATGCCCGGCCTCCGAGGTTTTCAAAAGGGTGAAATGATCAACCAAAATCTGAGAAGCAATATCCATGGCCTGGCGGCCGGTAATCGTGCCGTCAGTTTCCATGGTAATAGTGAGTTTATCAAAATTGGTAATTTGGCCGACACGAACGTTTTGCACTTCAAAATTTACATTGCGGATCGGTGTAAAAATCGCATCTACAGAAATCATCCCGATTTCCTGCTTTTGGGCCTCACGCATTTCCACCGGCACATAACCAAGACCCTTTTCCACAACCAGCTCCATGCCAAAATCCGAGCTTTTGTTATCGAGAGTGGCAATCACCAGATCAGGATTCATGATTTCTACACGCGAATCAGGCTTGATATGTCCCGCCAGGACCTCTTTTTGTCCCTTTGCGCTCACAGTCAGGCGCACCGGCTCTTCCGAATTAAGTTTCAGCCTCAGCTGTTTGAGATTGAGAATAATATCAACTACGTCGTCACTGACATTCTGGATGGTAGAAAATTCGTGGTCAACGCCCTTGATTTTGACGGCGGTAACCGCTGCACCGGGGAGACTGGATAGCAGGACGCGCCGAAGCGCATTGCCTACAGTAACTCCGTACCCGGGATATAACGGCTCAATGACAACAACCGATTTGGCGGCTTCGTCTTTTGCAAAATAAACTTTACTTGGTAATGGAATGTTGCCCTGCGTCATATTATTTGTTATCAATTATAATTTAAATTCGCGTTAGCGATTGTAATGCTCAACAATCAAATCCATTTGAATGGTGGAGCCGCTCATCTGCGGGGTTGGTTTCGAAAGCACGCGTCCTTTGAGGTTCTTGGCATCCAACTCGAGCCATTCCTGAGGTTTGTATTCTTTGATCGCAGTCTGCAAACGCTCAACATATTTCGAATCACGCTTTGCCGGATTGATTTCAATAGTCGAGCCTACCGAAACCTGGAATGAAGGAATGTTGACCTTTTTGCTGTCCACCGTGATAAATCCATGTCCCACGATTTGCCTTCCTTGGGCCCGCGAAGCGGCAAGACCCAGACGATAAACCACGTTGTCGAGACGGGACTCTAGGAATTGCAAAAGCGTATCGCCGGTCGTGGCTCTTTTGCGAGCCGCATCATGGACGTATCTGGAAAATTGCCGTTCCGAAAGATCGTAAATCCATTTGGCCTTCTGTTTTTCGCGATGATGGATGGCAAATTCAGAAAGACGGGCGCGGTTTTGCCCGTGCATGCCCGGCGGATAAGCGCGCTTCACCATGTATTTCGCGTCCTTGTCGCGCAGGGGTTCGCCGATGCGTCTGGCTTTTCGAGTTTTTGGTCCGGTGTTCCTCATCTGTTATTGGTTATCAGTTATGAATTATAAGTTATGAGTTCGCGTCAGCGCTATACCCGTCTGACTTTTTTGGGGCGCACTCCGCCATGCCTGATCGGCGTCATGTCCCGGATGGATAAAACTGCAATATTCGTATTTTGCAAAGCACGCACTGCTGCCTCACGGCCGCTGCCAATCCCGCGCACTAGTACGTCCACTTCTGTCAGGCCAACATTTTTCAGTTTTTCCATGGTCTCTTCCATGGTACGCTGGGCTGCGTAAGGCGTAGATTTTTTACTACCCTTAAATCCGGTTAAACCGGAGGTCCCCCATCCGATGACCTGGCCTTTTTCGTCCGTCACAGTGATAATGGTGTTGTTATAGGTCGACTGAATATAAATCTTGCCACGCGGAACCTTGCGCTTGGATTTTCCGCCCCGGGCGGATCGGCCTTGGGCCGATTTTCCTGACAGCTCACCCTGCTTGCCCGCTTCACCTTCGATTGTCTTGACCTTCTGCTCTCCCATTTGTTATTCGTTATCTGTTACTTGTTATAAATATCCTTAGGTTTTCTCCGAAGACGACTTGCGACCAGAACCGGCTGTCCTGCGAACATTGCCTCGCACTGTCCGCGAATTGGTTTTGGTACGCTGGCCGCGGACCGGAAGGCCGCGGATATGCCTCACGCCGCGATAATTGCCGATCTCTTTGAGACGCTTGATATTCTGCGAGACTTCTTGTCTGAGCGCCCCTTCGACTTTGAAACTTGATTCAATATATTCTTTGAGCTTTGATACTTCCGCTTCTGTGAGTTCTCCGGTTCGTTTATCAGGGCTGACTTTGACAGCAGTGAGAATCTGTCGGGCACGCGGAAAACCCACGCCGTACAAAATCGGCAGAGCGGCTTCTATTCTTTTCTGCGCCGGTAGAGTTACCCCGGCTATTCTGACTGTTGCCATTTGTTATCAGTTATCAGTAATAAATTATGAATTAGCCCTGGCGCTGTTTATGCTTGGGGTTATCGCAGATCACAAAGATGCGTCCTTTGCGGCGGACAATCTTGCATTTCTGGCACATTTTTTTCGCTGAGGCCCGAACCTTCATAATAGCTTTACGAATTACGAATGTATACCAATGTACGAATCATTCGTACATTCGTAATTATCAGTTATTCGAAAACTACAATCGCCTCGTGATTCTTCCCCTGGTCAAATCGTAAGGCGTCAATTCAATCCTGACCCTGTCGCCTGGTAGGACGCGAATGCGGTTGATGCGCAGTTTTCCGGAGATGTGCGCCAGGATTTCCTGGTTTGAATCAGGCTTGCCAGCACCTGCTTGCCGGTCAGGCAGATCAATTTTCACGCGAAAAACAGCATTGGGTAAAGCTTCTACAACTTTCCCCTCAAGCTCGATTATATCTCTATTATTACTTCCTGCATTCTGCCCGGAGTCTTGAGAAACCGCTTGATTTAGCAATTTTTAGGTCTTATGTAGTTTGTAAATAAAATAATAACGCCAATCCGCCCCAAAGTCAAGACCATGCCCCCAGGTCAATCGGCCGTTACTATCTTAATCTTAGGGCGCAGCTTGGGTGCGCTCTTTACCCAAAAGGGTGAAAACTGCACCTCAAGCGAATCAATCTCCGGCTTGGAGAGCATGATTTCACGAATTTCCTCAGTAGTTTTACCCCGAACTTTTTCTCGGAGCTCCTCTCTATCGAGCCGGTATACAATCGTTCCTTGAAAATGCGCGCTCAGAGTTCCTGCTGCCTGATCAAGGCTGAGGCTCAAAAAACTCGCATCAACAGTAGCACTATTTTCCAGCAAAATTTTTTGTTCCGGCAAAAGTCTTTTTATCATTTCAAAAATTATTTTGCGCACATCTTTTTCGTCATAGGCAAGCGCGCGGATTTTCACGCGTCCGCTCACCTCAAAGGAGGCCGTCTCGGTTCCGACCGCGGTTTGCGATTGCTGCTCCAAAATCTGAGAAGTAAAAGCATTGTCGAGAACCCGTGCTCCAGGATCATCCTTGGTCAGCTCGGCGCGAGTTTGATCTAAAAGTTCACTTGCCAACGCCTGGTATGCAGTGTCAAGATCGTTTTGTGTGACGAGTTTCGCTATCCTCGTAGTGCCGCCGCTGATACCCTCTCCGGCTACCGCGTAAAGTTTTTGCGGCTGGGCGCCGAAAGCTTCGTTTTGGATCTCTAGCCGCGTGCCGGCAGGCAGGTTGTATTCCTCGCCAGCAGCTGCGGCCACAAGCGGCACCGGGGCAGCGAGACTAGTCTCATCAATTTCTTCGTCCTCCAAGCCAATGCGCGCGGTGGGTCGAATGCCTGTCGCATCCTGTGTAAAAAAATATTTTCGGCCGTTGGCAGTCAGGACTGTGGTTTGTGCTTTGAGGATCAAAGTGCTTTTGGAAAAATTGTATATCGAAACAAAACCGGAAGCGGTTTTGCCTATGTTCCTCGTACCAGTGCTGGCGTATTGCTTTTGACCGGAGACTTCGCGCTCGATGATTTTTCCGGGCACCGTCATGTCCGCGCTTGAAGCAGTTATCGTATTTTGATCAACGCGGATTTCAAAATCGCGCGCCACAGGCTCGGTCCGGGCTTTTACAGTAATAGTTGCCTGTGGCAAAAATATATAAAGACCTCCAACCACCAATGCAATTAAAAAGACTGCGGCAACGAGCGCGCGAAGCTTATATCTCGGCCGTAAAACCTGCCGGGCAGGGACCTCAGGACTGGGAGTAAAAATTTTCGGCGCCGTTTTAACCGGACCGAGCGAGTCCTTTCTAACTATGTCTAAATTTTTCACCCCGTTTCAATCCTTATTGTTATGATAATAAAAAGATTCAAATTGATGTACGGCCTGGCTTCGAAAAACCGATATTAAATCTAACTTGGATTGAACGGGGTTCATACTTTTTTTTCAAACAAAGAGCTTTGCTGGAGTCAGATCATCTAAATAGCTATCTGGGTTGACCAGCAAATCCAGCTTTGCTAAATCCCGAACGCCGGTAAAATACATAGGAATTGCCGATCTTAGCTCATATTGCGGCAGTTCGCGCGGACGCGTTTCTGCGAGTTTTGGCAGATTTTTATAGTTCAGGTTTGGCTCGTATTTTGACTCGGTGGAGGTTTTACCGCCACTGCCCAGACGCTTGGACTGCACAACATAATAAGCCGCGCCGTTATGCTTCTCATAAGATGTATAATCGCTGACATTGGCGCTCGGCTGCCAATTTGCCGTCACCGCCACATCGTCGGTGGGATTGACAAGCACGTGACCAAAGCCCGGCGGAACCAAAACTTTTTCACCGCGCTCCATTTTGATTGCGTAGGCTTCCTGAAGCTGCTCAAGATCCGACGTAGCGCTTTGGATGATAAATACCACCCGGCCATAAATGACCTCGTAGATCTCCGGGTAACGAACCTGCGTTCCAGGCTTAAAAGAATGGTAATGTCCGATAGTTTTGGAAAACTCGTCGCCCATGAGCCCCGGCAAAACAACAGTGATGTCATATTGAATACCGGCATTCGTGATGGCCTCACGATCCTCGGGTTTGGCAATGTTACGGTACATGTAATACACGCCTTTATTCCAAAACGTGCTTGACGGGTCCTTTAGGTAGCTTTTCATGGCGGAAAATTCGCGCACGGTTGGCGTTACAGGAGGCAGACCATTCTCAAAAACCAAACTGTAGTCATCCCGCATCTGTATCGGCAGGCCGGAATATTTTTCCAGGTTAATCATGGCTTGATTATAACAAAAGCGTATAATAAAGAAAAATCGAGGAGGACATATCTATGTGGCGTAGTTTTAGATGGATTTGGATTCTTCTGCCTATGGTACCGCTGTTGGCAGGGATGCTCGACCCCCGATACTTAGAAAGTCTGGATCTTAACCCTGTTATCGCTGAAAAGGCTTTTACTTTCGCCTATCCGTTCACGATCATTATGGGGGTGATTCTCGTTTCGATCGGTAAACAAGAGATTGGGAGAATCAGAGGCTATGAAACAAAGGTGTACGCCTACTCCGCCTGTTTCCTTATGCTGGCGATGGCGTTCATAGCCGCTGTTAACCTCACGGCAGGCTGGGCCAATACGCATATGGCGGGCAGTGAAGCTCAGCTTAATTGGGCAGAAAGGATCGTGATCGCCGAATACATGGCTTTCGTGTTCTTTCTGACAGCTGCGTGCGGCGTGATTGGTATACGCCTGGCGCTGCCGATGCAGAACGAACATTAAAAATCTGCATGGTTTTCATCATCAGCCTACCCTCTTTTAGGCTAGACGACCAGTCAAATTTCCAATGACGGAAATTCCCGGCCGTCTTTTTTTTATTGATTCCCACTTTTTTAAAATCTCGTAAATTCTAGCAATTGCTAGAAAAAACGAGAAATGCGCTGAAACTTCGATTCACAAAAAAATCGTGCTCTAGCGGTAGTCTGCCCGATTTTCAATATCAGTCATGAGCCGATCCAAATCCTGATAAGCTCGTTTGAGATAATTGTGCAGGCCACGCAGGTTTTCCCTGGCATCAGCTTCGTTGTCCACGCGATCCTCCGTGTAATACCCGATAACCTCGTTGTCGAGCATGCGCTCCATTTCCCGGACCCGCTCGATGATGCGATTCTGGAAAGCCTGGGCAGCGTGGCGGTCAAATTCTGGCATATATTTGTGTGAAATTATTAAGTATTTTTTTCTGATTTAGAGTTATCCAAAGAAATTTCTTTGGCAATAGTGTTGATGATAGTTGAGATACTAGACGGTCTCACGATTTCCAAAAATTCCTCTGCGCTAGGGGACAGTTTTCTGGCATTATAAAGCTCTATTGCCTTTTTGTAATGTTCGTCGGTAAAAGTCTCGCCGTATTTCCAAACGCCATTTTTTTCCAGATCGTGTTCAAACACTCTCTTACGAGCATCCATTTCTGTTGGGTTGGAGAGGTATTCACCGCGCCTTGTGTTTCTGTCAGGTCCGGCATATGCGCCGCCGTATAATTTTTTTGCGTAATCTGACATGTTAAGAATTGAATCGGTTATGGCATGTTCAAGCTCATGGACAGCTATAGGACGCCCTTGTGCTTGCATTTCTGGAGAGACGACGTATTGACCGGCATCTGCGTCTGGCGAATCAGAGCGAGCATACTGACCAACCGCATCGCTACCAAGTTCGTGAAAAGTATCCGCCAGATGCACGTCTTTATTCATAACAACCGCCTTGCGGCGCTCAATTTCTTCATCAGACAGCTGTTCCTGTTCTTTGGCCTTTTTTCGGTACTCTTCAGAATGCACAACCCCTGCCACCCATTGGCGGTCTTTGTCAGCCTCAGTAAAGGCTTCACCCATTATCTTTGCTTTTGCATCAAAACCCTGAGTAGAAATGGCCTTGGTCGAATCGTATCTGTCTTTTGAATAGCGATGCATCGCCTGAATTTCATCAGTCATTATCTGGGAAGCAAGTTCCTGCCATCCTTTTTTAGTCTCATCTTCTTTTTGCGCAAGCTCTATATAAAATTTATTCAGCTTTATATTTCCTTCCACAGCATATTTGTCGGCTAGCTCGCGATATTTGTCCACGTAATTTTGCGAATCCTTGGCTTCTTTTTCAAATTTTTCACGTTTTAATCTCAGTTTTTCAATTTTCTCGGCGACCGACCGCTGCTCAACCTCCCCCATAGCATCAACGTATTTCACATATGAGTCAAAATCTTTGTAGGCCTGCCGCTGGGGATTCTCCTTGGCTAGATTATAAACAACCTTGGACTCATCAGGCTTAGCTATCTCTTCTTTGCCAGTGCCCCGCATCAGCACAACAGCTGAAAGGCCAATGGCAGCAGCCAGTTCAATGCGCCGGGTCATTCTTGATAAAAACGAACGGCCTAGTCTCCCATAATCTTCTGTTTGCCGCTGCAGGCCGTGACTTTGCATATAATGCTGAGTTTCACGTCTGGATAATCCGGAAGCGATTCCGTTTGATTCAACGTTTTTCAATCCATTCTGCCCGGCCGCGACAAAATCGTGCAATTCATTCCTAGCCATCAATTGATAGTCCCGCCGCTGTTCAGATTCAGTACTTGGAGGCTGTGATTCAAATCTTGGCCTTCTTTCAAAATTTTCGCCAGGTTTAGTCATCGATGCCGATTCGTTTTCTAATTTTTTTCAACGCCAACCACTGCATGTCTTTGACAGCCTTTTTCAACAGATCCTCCTGATAATGACGAAGTCTTACCAATGCCTCATGAAATTCTTGGTAAGCGGCCTGAATTTCTGTTTTGGTTTCGTTTTGATCAGACATGTTTATTCCACAATAGCGCGGATCCGGCGGATACCGGAAGATGCGGATTCCTCTTTGAGGATTTTGAATTTGCCCACTTCGCTCGTGTGCGAGACATGCGGACCGCCGCAGAACTCGCGGCTCCATGCTGTTTCTAAGTCTTTACCGATATAATAGACTTTCACTTTGCTGCCATACTTAGCTTTTCCGCCCGAGGCGGATCGGCCTTGGGCCGAAAAATACAACGCACCTGTGAGCTTGGCTTCCTCCAACGGCAATTCCACAAAACTCACGGGCAAGTCCTCGGCAATCTTTTTATTGACCAAGTCCTCCACTTTTTTTATCTCCTCGGGCGTGACCTTGCGTGAAAAAAAGAAATCAAACCTTGTGCGCTCCGCGGTAATATCTGAACCGTTCTGTTTGACCTCCGGCCCCAGAACCTCCCGCAACGCCGCCTGCATCAGATGGGTAGCGGTATGAAGCCTTGTCACGATCTTTAATTCGCGTTCGTCCACGGCTTTAAGTTCGCCGGTATCAAGCAGTAACCCATGCCCGCCGAATTTCTTTTCCGCCCCAGCACGCGATTTTTCCTGGTGTTTGGCGAACTCTTTTTCAAAATCTTCCCTATTCAAACCCTTGGCTTTGTCTCCAGATATTTCCGCGTCTTTTAGAATCTCAAACGGCAAGCCGTATGTTTCATAGAGCTTGAATCCCGAAGCCGCATCTATTTTTTCCAGTTTGCCGAGCTCGCGCAGACCGGATTTCAAGGTCTTCTGGAATTTACTGTTTTCCTTTTCAAACTCCTGTAAAATCTGCTTGAGATTCAGCTCTTTATAAGTCTCTCCGTAGATTTCTACAACTTTTGCAAACAGTTTTTCAAATTCTGTGCCATGCACGATCATGCGGCGCATGAGCCGGCGCAAAACATAACCCGCGCCTTTGTTGGAAGGAATTACACCGTCGGAAATGAGAAAGCTCACAGCGCGTCCATGGTCTGCGATTATTCTTTTAACCCGTTCCGGCTTGCCCTCATCAATAAGCGCCAAAAGTGGGGCAAACAAATCTGTCTCAAAAATATTTCTCTTTTTTTGCGCAACGGTAGCAAGACGCTCCAGCCCCATACCAGTATCCGCACCAGGGGTCTTAAGCTTTTCTAGAAATCCATCGGGATGCAAATAATATTGATTAAAAACTAGATTCCAAACTTCGGATTTCAGATTCTTCATAAAAATCTCGGTTGTCGGCCCGCAAGGCCCTTCCACACCTGTCGGACCCCAGAAATTATCAGCTCGGCCCAATCTTTTTATATTGATCACACCCAATGATCGCCAAATTTCTTCTGATTCTGTATCAGCGGGGACCTCTTTGTCTCCTTCAAACACTGTTACATAATCAATCTCCAATCCGAGCTCACGGGTCAAAAAGTCATGAGCGTACTCTATGGCTTCTTTCTTGAAATATCCGCCGAAAGAAAAATTGCCGAGCATTTCAAAAAAAGTATCATGCGTATCATCTCCAACCTCATCGATATCAGAGGTTCGGAAAGATTTTTGGATCGAGGTCGTATTTTTACTGCCAAAATCTTTTTGCGCATCCAGCTCGCCCGTAAAATATTTTTTGAACTGCTGCATGCCGGCCGTGGTCAAAAGCACGGACGGATCATCAGGCACAAGCGAGCTCGAGGGCACAACCGCATGTCCTTTACTTTTGAAAAAATTAATAAATTTTCGCCGCAGTTCATTGGAATTCATAGACTGTATTATAAAACAAATACTGGTGACTCGTAAAACAACGGTGAGTCACCAGTGAAATTTAGCGTTTGGAAATTTTTTGCGCGTTCGAGCTTTTTCTATTAGAATAATTTTCACCTCGCGACAATTGTAGCGCGGGTGCTCTGGCGCTCCTGGGCAATCATTACACAATTCGCCTTCCCCCATATCCTCCGGCAGATGCGAGGTCTTGAGGTTTATCCCCCTTGTGGCCATTCGAAACAATCCCAGCGAATCATGGTGCGGACCAAAAAGATTCGCCAGCTGCTGCTCGGAACGAGTTTCAAAGTCTTGAGGACTGAGAAAGGACTTTACTTTCAAAGCCACAGACCGAAACTTCATGCGGAGTGTTTTTTTAAACTTTTTGCGATTCGGCATTTATCCCCCTGTTTGCTGTTTGAGACTAATTGTAATACAAAAAGGCCCCGAGTCAAGGGTCTTTTGCTACAAAATTCATTTTGTGAGTTCTTCGAGGGCTTTATCCAGCTGGGGATCACGGTCATTCTGAAAATCTTCTTCGGTCATCTCGATCTTGATATCTGGCTCGAGTCCGTCCTTGTTCAGGTCGTGGCCGTCAGGGGTCAACCATTTCGCAATGGTCAATTTGAGCTGGGCACTGCCGTCAATATCAATAAGCTCCTGCACTGACCCTTTGCCAAAAGTCTTTTCGCCGACTAGTTTACCAAGGTTGTGGTCATTGAGCGCGCCGGCAACAATTTCCGAAGCAGAAGCGCTGCCGCCATTGATCAGGACAACAGTGGGAACTCCGTTTAAACGCGATTGCCCCTCGGCCATAATCTTGTCTTCTCTGGCATCACCGAATTTTTGAATCAAAACCGTTTGCCCGTCTTTTACCCAAAAGCTTGCCACCTCAACCCCGCTATCCAAATAACCGCCGGGGTTATTTCTTACATCCAGCACTACGCCCTTGGCTCCTTTTGCGAGGAAATCAGAAACTGCTTTTCTCACTCCGTCCGACGTGTCGTCGCTGAATCTCCGTAATTTCAAATAGCCGATTTTTTTGCCGTTGATCTCTTTTATCTCAGCTGTCACGCTTTTGATCTCAATCTTTGCGCGCGTAATCACTATTTCCACGGGTTTTGTATCTTCCAAATGAAGAATGCTGAGCGTTACCTTGCTTCCGGCTGGCCCGCGGATTTTACCCACTGCCTGCTCTACCGTGAGTCCGGTCGTGTCCTCGCCATCAACCTTGAAAATATAATCTCCGCCGCGCACACCCGCTCTGATCGCTGGTGATTCATCAAGTGGCGTTATCACAGTGAGGCGCTGGTGCTTGATGCCTATCTCCGCGCCAATACCCTCAATATTTCCTTTGAGTTCATTGGCAAAATCCTGAGCTTCCTGTGGCGGCAAAAATGTGCTGTAAGGATCGGCGAGTGATGAAACCGCGCCCTGCACCGCGCCTTCAAGAATTTTTTTCAGGTCTGCCGGACGGTTTACATATTTTTCATTGATAATCTCGATGGTCCGCCACAAAATATTCCAATCAGCTTCGCGCGGCGCATTTTCCCGGTGGCTTTCCAAAAGCGTGAGACCGCCAACTCTTATAGTCTTGCCGGAATTACCGAGCTGCCAGCCGCTGTAAAATACCAAAATCAAAAATAGGCCAGCCAAAAGTTTTTTGTAGGATCTTGGCTCGCCTTGATTATTTACTGACCTGCCCGCCATCGGCTGCGCCTCAGGCGCTGGCAGGCGGGCATATTTTTCATCATTATTTACTGACATACTTCTCTTTGCGAAATGAATTCTGAATTAGCTTTAAATAATACCTGGCCCAAATCGCGAGCTTGACTAGGCTATTCACAAGCTCGCTGTGATTGGCGCTATAATGCTTCATATAAAAAACAATCATGGCACGATGGAACTCATAAAGCGCTTTTTTGGGAAGCTTGCGCGATGACGAACCTTTGTGGTGGACCACTGTAGTTACCGGCGCGTACATTACCTTGTAGCCAGCCTGTTTGGCGCGCATGCACCAGTCCAGATCCTCTCCATACATAAAAAACGCTTCATCCAAAAGACCTATTTTTTCCAGAGTCTCACCGCGGATCATCAGAAACGCGCCCATCACGCTGTCTACCTCTGATGTCTTGTCGTCCGGCAAATTCAGATTGTAATCCGAACTCAATCCCGCAAAATGCAGGAGAGAATTTTTCAGGTTCGGGAAACTCCGGCGCGAGGCTTTATCAAAAGAGCCGTCTGTCTTTACCACGCGGCATCCGGCGATGCCGACACTTTTATCATTATCCATATATGAAATCATCTTGTCAAAAGTATCAAGCGCGATCTCCACATCCGGATTGAGCAATAAAAAATACCGAGATAACTCTTCACCCCCACCTTTATCCTCCCCCCTCACGCCTACCCCAAAACCGAGTACGTTTTTGGGGGACCCCGGCAAGGGGGAGGAATTTTCCTTTGTATTTCCCTCCCCTCGCGTGCCCGTCGTAGCCTTGGCGAAGTCGGGAGGGGGAGGGTTGGGGAGGCGTGATAAAATTTTCCGAATTGCTATATTATTGGCTTTACTATAGCCAAGATTTTCTGCGTTGCGAATGAGTTTTGCATTGGGAAATTCCGCAGCCACCATTTGCGTGGAGCCATCCGCGCTCACGTTATCCACGACAAAGACCTCAAAGCTGAATTTCGTGTTCGAATTGAACACACTGCGCAAACACTGTCGCAATTTTTCTCTGGTATTAAAACTGACGATGATGACTGATAAGTCCATAAAGCTGATTATATCGGAAAAATCGAGCAAAAAAAAGGGAGGCGGAGAACCGCCCCCGACAGGGATGACGCAAATTATTCAAGCTCATCCGTCAGCCGCCCCACTACATGAGGCAGTAGCCGCCGGCAAAATAGCGCGTGGACAAGGCTGGCCCAGAGCCAGCGCCGCTTGATAAACCGCACGTCGCCCTTCGTATTGTAGCATGGCGGCGTACGCCACGTCATTCCTATCATAAAATTGTGCCAATCGTAGGCACGGCAGGCAGCATCATTGCCACGTAAAAATCCTAACCGGTCACTGCGCATAATAATCCTCCTCAATCAAACTTGTTCCGCAGTATAACACAAAAAGAAATTAAAAAATAATACCGCGCCAACACATATGACGATCGTAATCTTTTCGCACACTTTTAGTCTTTGAACAATTTAGTACGATCGTACTAAATTGTCACGCAAATCTTGAAAAAAATGCCCGAGTAGCGGAACTTTGATTAAATTTTGACTACAAGCTCCGGCCGTTGTAGAATTATAAATCAATTCCAGGAGGGCCAAATGCAAACGACTCAAAATCCCGATTTGGGAACAGCCATGAAAGCGCTGGATTTCGGTACCCACGCAGGACTTCCACTGCCTGGCATTCTTGATCCGCTCGGGCGGTTATTCCAGCCCAGTCCCTACAATATCCCTCAATTTCCGCACGAGGTAACTCAGTTCTCGGTGCTTATGATCATGGCGATGATTGACACCGGACGCATCTCGTCTGATGTATTCCATGACGAAAAAAAGTATTACGATTTCATTGAGCGTCTAAAAGATCTCCGCAACCATCTGCAGTTTCAAGGCGAGGCGAACCCCCAGCCTCCCGGGCACGCAGATGACGGCGAATGGATTCTCTATGAACCGGAAAAAATCATCGCAGCCGGCAGATTGATCTCGATCAATACCATCTACGAGAAAGGCACGCATGCAATAGTCTTGCGGGAAGACCCCCCAAAATTGCCTTTCCGCCACCGTCTCATAGCGGTTGTTAGAGTGAAGGCCGAAAAGCGAAAATCATGGACCGTAGCCTTTGAGGCCTCAAGCGTCACGGGGAGGTACCACCTCTCGACAATCTGTCCAAACGGCTGGTATAGAATCCGACTGTTCTCTGTGGATGAACGCAAATTGCAGCCTTGGAAACCCAAAATCCCGCCGCCGTTCGTGTAGAAAAAATCAGCGCTGCGTCTCTTGTTAGCAAAACAGAGATCGCAGCGCAATTTTATTAGGAGCCTTCAACCGTCTGACCGAAGCCGGATCGGGAATCGATCGAGTGGATCGATTTCGCTGTAGCTAATTGCCGTGACTTCATCACCGACTCGGATGATCCCGGTCGACAAGTGATTGAAGTTCCTACCGAATACGACTCCGCCGTCTGCTTTATAGGGACTGCGGCGATAGGTTGCCAGAGTTGCAAGGGGCTCTTTGCCTCGTTCCGCTGTTTCCTGGTCAGTGATTGTTATGGGGCAGCGAACGCACAATGTCTTACCTTCAAAGTCCACCCCGTTAATCACCATCCGGTCCAGCCGATCCTCGTCGTAAGGTTTGCCGCCGGAAATGACGATATTTGGCCGGAAGCGATCCATAGGCACGACTTTACCCCCGATGATTCTCCACACGTTGAAATCATTCAGAGACTCTTGTGAAATCACCAGGAACGGATACCCATCAGCAAAACGAAGCTGGGAAAAACCAAGTTTCGCTCGGCGTTCGGATCCGTATGGAAACATCACGAGCTGATATTTACCCGGCCGCTCGCGGCTCAAAAACTCGGTAAACCAGGCATTGGCCTCAGCGTCAACAAACAGCGCTTCGCCTTTCCAGTCCCAAACCTGCACGTCCCGCAAGTTACATCCAGCGTGAATTATATGTTGCGGGAACACGCGGATAGCGCGCATTCCAGGAGCTGAAAGCTCCATCGTGCCGTTTTCATCCGTGATGGTTGGGGTGATTTGACACATGCTTTTTACGGCAATGCCCAAACCGCGATCAGAGCGCTGGGCGACAAACATGCCGGTTTCCGCATCCACTACCATGAACTGGCGATCACCGACAATGCCATGAACCCCGATAGTTGCTCCCTGGAGCATGGTTCCCTTGCACGACTTAATCCGGTAGATCCAAAGTTCCGAAACTTTCCAGCTCTTACTTTCCATGGTTTTTCTCCTTTGCGGCCTTTACCGCCTGCCGCCGCTCAAATTCCTTCTTGATCGCTTCGTACGTGAACTGCGGATAATACTTGCTGTCAATCTTCCGCATAAACTCGTGCGGCGGCAAACACAAGCGGCAAAAAATCTGATGGATAAACCACAGTTTCATGCGCTTGCGCCGCGTCTGTTGAAAGCTATAACAGTACGGCGTTATCACGCGCATGTGCTCGTTGTGCATGTTCAGCAAAAATACGTTGAACGCGCCGAGCTTTTGTGAAGCCTTTTCTTCCATTTCCATGATGCCTCCTTTCAGATAAGTCCCCACTGTTCCGCGATTGCGATATGCTTGACTGCGGCATCGTAGGCGTCGTATGTGTTTTCGATTTTCTGAGAACGACTCATGGCAGCAGGACCAAAGGCAGCGACGAGAAGTTTCGCGGTGCTGACAAACTGGCCAGCATTGCCCATTTCCGGTTCTTGCAATTTATCTCTCAAATGTTTCGTCCCAGGCTGGCTCAATTTTCTCCACTTGTCCCCATAAAGCCTTCTTTTCTTGTGGTACTCGCGAGCGCGGATCATTGGATGTTTAATCAGACGGATCGCTTCCACAATCACTTCCGGATTGAATTCTCCAGCGGACAACTTCAAAGTCACCAATCGTTTCGGTTGTGCTTTTTTCATGGTTCCTCCCTATCAAAATTGGATAATTGCGGCCCGAAAATGCATGATTCGGGCATCAAAATAGAATAGCCGAGAGAGGCCTTTTCGGCAAATTTTGGAAAAATATGAGATGTAAACTACTCATAGACTTCGCGGCCGCGAAGTCTATGAGTATATCTCCAGTTTTATAATACGTAAAATCAGCAATTGCTTGGAAATGCATAGTGGATTTACTTCAGCCCCTCACCCTAACCCTCTCCCCATTAGGGGCGAGGGAAACATGCTAATGGAATAACTTCCACAACCGCTCGGGGTCGGTGCGGAGGTTTTGCATGATGAGTTTTCGCTTGCGCAGAGCTTCTGGGAGTTCGTGGTAGAGTTCCCGGAGCGTGGCAAACTGAAACGGCTCAAAGAACATGGTATAGATTAAAAGCAAGGCTTCGCGGATGAAAATAAACCCAAACTGGCTCCAGAAATGTTCGGCTATCTCGCATTTAATCATCATGAGATAATGGTTTTTGAACGCCATTTTTCGCACGAGACGCGATTGCCTCCGGCGGTTAACGATGAACCGTACGACCTGGTTTGGCCAGCTGCGTCCCACAGTGCGGCCGTGATATAAAACTGCCTCCGGCACGTAACGGCACCGCCAGCCGGCAAGCTGCAACCGCCAGGATAGGTCAATGTCTTCCTTATAGGCAATAAAATCTTCGTCATAGTATTCGAAGCCCTCACCCACCGGAGTGCTGGTTCCCCCTCTCCCGAGCTGGGAGAGGGTTTCGCGGTTGCTTCGCACTTTTGGCAATTTGATTGCTTCGAGCGCGCTCCGGCGGTAAATAGCCGCCGCGCCGGACGCGCCAAAAATCTCGCGGTCCGCGTCATATTGCCGCTCGTCCCGCTCCCACTGCCCGCGGTCAATGACGCGCCGCGTTTTATAAATCTCAATGCCAGTGCTGTCCAAAATTTTTGTTTTGGAATTGATGGAAAAATTGTAATGAAAAAGTTTTCCGGAAACTGAACCAAGGGTCTTGTCCTCCTCCATCGCGGCCACGAGGGTGGTAATGAAATCTTTCTCGAGAACTGTATCCTGGTTCAGCACAAACACGTATTCGCCTGTGCTCTGCTTGATGCCCAGGTTGTGTCCGCGCGAAAACCACAGGTTTGTTCCCGGGTCAATTATTTTTATTCTTTTCTGGCGGCCGTATTTTTGTTTTATGAGCTCTCTAGAACCGTCGTTTGAGCCGGTGATGATGACAAGGATCTCCAGATTTTTATAAGTCTGCAAAAGCACAGTATCAAGACAGCCTTCGATATAACGGTGGCTATTATAGCTTAAGATATTTACACTAACCAGAGGATTCATTTTTAGAATATTGAATGTGGAATATAGAATATAGAAAAATCAAAAAACCAATCCCTAACGGATGATTGAGATATGGTGTTGTGATGTTTAAAGTCATAAGAGCTATTAAAGCAGCTAGCATTCCCATATTCAATATTCGATATTCCATATTCACCCAACCCAATTTGAAAATTCGAGCTATAAACAACAAATATACCAACAATCCCACAATACCAATCTTTAACGCTATATCAAGGAATCCCCACTCGAAAGCAAAATTGGTGATCGCGCCGTCAGGATTTTGGGGCGTGACCCGGTCCGGCAGATAACTTTTGTAGGTCACGAGTTTTCCAAATCCTGCGCCGAGGTTTGGATTATCTTTAATACCTTCGACAAGCTCAGGCAATAATAACAAGCGTGCTCCACCCGCCGCCTCCTTGGTCGGATCCCCCGTTCTACTACTCACGCTGTCTGCAAACTGCCCGCCGCCCGCGGCTACTACCCCATAAAGCATTGCTATTTCCAGGATGGCTATTGCTCCTAGTTTTAATCCTAGAGCCAAAAAAGCCTTGAAAGAGGCGCGAAACTGCCATAAAACGACCACTATAGCAAACATCCCTCCGGCAATCGCTCCCAGCCAAAAACTGCGCGATAAGGACATTATGATCGAGAGTAGGGCAGCAGCAAGAATTAGCCAAATTTGCCACCCCCACCTAACCTCCCCCCTCCAGGGGGAGGAATTCCCCTCCCTTGAGGGGAGGGGTTGGGGGAGGGTGAAAAAACTGAAAATAAACAGTCCCATGAGCGCGTAAAACTGGCTTTGCATGAATATGCGTGATGCGCTTCCCACATGGCCTGTGATTTCTCCAAAATCCTGATTGATGATCCAATGATAAGCTGTTGCCACTCCGGGAAGACCAAGAGAAAACCATACAAACAAGAGAAATGTTTTGGCAGCAATGATAACGATCGCGCTAGCCAGGATCTGCAGTAGGTTATTTATTTGCTCGCGGGTTTTTATGACACTCAATACCGCCGGCAAAATCAGGAAATAAAGATAGCCGTTGGCGTCGTTGAAAATGTTGCCGAGTGAGTTTCCGCGCAGATACCCGTTGATAATTCCAAAGCCGATAACCAGTAACAATAACCAATAACTTTTAGGAATCCACCCCCACCTAACCTCCCCCCTCAAGGGGGAGGAACCACTCGCAACCCACGCTACAAACACTGCCGCAAAAATTACCAGTCGAAGTGAAAGACTAACAAACCCAAGATCATACTCCAAAAGGTGCCCGCGGGATCCGAAAAATAACTCGCCAAACAAGATATAAATCCCCCATTCCAAATTTTTCCAGGACAAAACAAACACGGCAATGCCAGCAATGACGATTAGCGGCAGACTCAAAATAGGAAAATTGAATGCGGCGAGCGACAGGGCTTCTGCAGCGCCCATCAAAATTAACGCCCTAAACATCAAAACCTCTCTCTCCGCCGGAGTACCGGCGCACTCTCCCCTCGTCAGGGGAGAATAATAATGAATAATTCATTTGGGTTTAATTTTAAATCCAAACAATCTCTGTAAAAAATCCATGACCTTTGCCCCGAACAGAACCGTTGGCAGAGCAAGCTCGATGATCAAAACATCAATCCAATGGCCATTCTTTCGAAAATAATAGATCAGGCTATGCGCAACGGTTTTTTTGCGCAGATAAACCGGCATCTGCGTAAACCCCGCGCCCTTGTGGTGAATAATCTGCGCATTTGGATAATATTTAATTTTATATCCGGCATTTTTCAGGCGTTTGCAAAAATCAACTTCTTCATACCACAGCCAGTATTTTTCATCCAAAAAACCCTGCTCCTCGATGATCTTGCGGCGGGTCAGCAAAGCCGCGCCCATAACCTGATCTACCTCAGATTCCGCATTATAGTCGAAATTTTTCATGAGGTATCCGGAAAGCTTCATCACCCGATGCAAACCCGAGAACACAGCCAGCGAACTCCAAATGCCTGGAAACCTGCGCACCGAGGGCTGAAGGGATCCGTCTGGATTTAAAATTTTCGGACCGACCACGGCAACATCAGGATGACTGTCCATGTAGCCAACGAGGCTATCGAGCGTACCGGCTCTGACCTCGGCATCGGGATTGAGAAGAAAAACGTATTCGCCTGTAGAACTTTTGTACGCCAGGTTGCAGCCACGGGCAAAACCAAGGTTGCGCAAAGACTGGATCACGTGCACGCGTTTGTTGTGTCCAAAAAGGTTGGTGACGGTCCCGACGCTACCGTCCTGAGAGGCGTTATCCACCACGATGATTTCATAATAAAAATTTGGCGGGAATTTTAATATCGAATTAATACAACTGACTAATAGATCCCGGGTGTTCCAGTTGACGATGAGAATTGATAATTTCACCCCGTTAGAAATTCCTTATGATTAAATTATTAACGTGGTATGCCATCAGAATTTAATTAATATGCGCCCTTTGCATTCCATATATTTCTAACGGGGTTCATGACCTAGTTATTGAGCGGATAAATTCAATATCCTATTTTTTCAAAAACCCAGCGGCAAACAAAATACTGAAATAGATTACCATCGCGATTCCGATGAGTAAAAATAAATTCCACTCGCGGATCTGCCATATAACAAAACCCATAACAGCACTGGACATCACAGGCCGCAGCATGGGCCGCCACAAAGGGAAACGCAAGTACCTTCTTGAATGAATCAGGTAAAGCACGGCCACTAAAATATAGGATAACACGGTCAGCCAGGCAGAGGCCATGATGCCGTATCTGGGAATTAAAACAATATTACCGGCGATATTAAAGAGAGTGGAAGAAAGCAAAATAAAAATAGCGGTTTTTAGAGCTTTGACCTGCATGACCACGTTGGCCACGCCATAAAACAAGGTGATGACTGTGGACCAGATGAGAATCCGGAAAGGCAAAATTGCGCCCTCGTATCCTGGTCCAAAAGACGTCAAAATAATATTGCTTGCCAAGACGGTAGAACCCACGCCTAGCGGAACGGCAACAGCCAAAAGAAAACGGTGAATTTTTTCGGACATATCGCGGTTGTCTGACGAATCTATATCTTTTTGCGCACTAAAATACGGAAAGAGGCTGATTGCTACAACTGCCGGGAGGAAAGTTAAAAAATCTAGGAATCGATAAGCGGCAGAATATAGGCCAACAGCATCATAATCCAAAAAATGTTTTTGAATAACCACGTCGGCCTTGGCAATCAGGGTTTCAAAGCCCACGAGCATGGCAAAGGAAATGCCGTATAAAATCATTTCCCGCAGGATCTGGCGGTGTGCTTGGATTTTCGGCCGCGCGATCAATCTGGTCGCTATGGCAAAAACCACCAGATCGCTTGCGCCGACAACCACCAAAATCCAAAATAGAAATTCGATGTCTTTATGCGAGAGGATGGCGAACGTAAACCACGCGGCTTTAAGAATCGTGTCAACAAAATAAATCACTGCGAGGATATGGATGCGCTGGGCCGCTTGCACCAGAGCAGTAAATGGAATGCTCATCGAGGCGAGCAGGAGGCCGACCGCGGCAATGATCATGGCTCTGGCAACATCAGCTTCATAGCCGAAGATTTTTGGCAGGATCAAAAACAATGCAAAAATCACAAGGCTGGAAAAAAATTGCGCGATAAAAAAATTGCCGAGATAAAGCGGCGTCTGACCACCGTCTTCGCCGACTTTTTTTATGAAATACCGTGAGATGCCAAAATCAATAAACAAGAAAAAAATGGCGTAGAACGCCATTACCAGTGAATATTTGCCAAACCCGTCAGGCCCCAGATAAGAAGCAAGCTTGGCCTGCACCGCAAATAAAATAACTCCAGAAATGATTCTGGAGAGCCCGAGAGAAAATATGTTTCTGCCGATCACTCTCACCCCGTTAGAAATAAATGGTTAACTATGATCATACACGGCCGTTGAAATATCAGACATTTCTAACGGGCTCATAAGGCAAATTATACCATAAAAATAGATGGGGTACTTCGGCAAGGAAGCACCCCATCAAAGGGCTAGTCTGGAGTAATCATATCGAGCAACTCCTCCAAAGCCTGGATGCTAAATGGCTTCTCGAGAAGCGCAATATCGTACTTCGAAACGTACGCTTGCTCCGCTGGAGTCAGGTTACGGCCAGTCATGATAACCAGCCCGGGTTTGCAGGCATGTTCGAGCATGTACCGATGAAGGTCAATCCCGCTTTTCCCGCCTGGCATATCCATGTCGGAAATGACCGCATAGATTTGCCGCTTCTCGAGAATCTCAATGGCAGATGAGACATTACTTGCAGTTACAGAAGTAAAATCCCTGCTCTGCAAAAACTGGGTAAAGGTACCCAGTATGAACTCGTCGTCGTCTACTACCAGTATCGGTATTTTGTCGCCCAAATCAGGCATCGTCTCCTCCTTTGTTGAAATAGACCGTCACTTTTTTGTGAACGGTCTATTATTACTGGTTTTGGGGGGGTTGTCAATGGCAACTTGGCAATCGAAACTTCACCCCTCCCTCAATCCCTCCCCCTCAAGAGGAGGGAAAATGCAGGGAAATTATCCTCAATTCTCTACCACCGCCCCGACCTGATATTTGGCGAGCTCAATGTCGGAGATGGTGACAACGTCCTCAAAGCGCAGGAGGCGGTTGTTGAAGGCCTTGAGGGTCAGCGGCCGCAGGACGCCGTCCACGATATAGTAAACTGCCGCGTTTGATTTGATTTTCACAAGAGCGCGTTCCGGCAAAGCTAAAGGATCGCCGATCTCGATTAGATCTATTTCCGCATCTGGTCCAACCAGCACGTTTTTGAAGCTAAAGCGGTTCGCAATAAATACGTCATAGGAGAGGGGACGTTTTACGCCGGACTCAACATAGTAAACTGCAGGGCTCGAGTTGGCTTTGACGAGCACGCCGGTTTCCGGCGCCATGGGTTTGGCAATTTCCCATTCCGCCAATTCGCTCGCCGGCACTGTCACGACATTTCTAAAACTGAATTTACGCTGGTTAAAAACAAACAACGTTAATGGCTCAAGCTTGCCATTGCCGATATGATACACTGCCGGGCCACCGGATGATTTCACAAGCGTGCCATCAAACGGCGTCATCAGCCGGCCTTGCGGATAACCGTCGAGCTCGCCCGGCTCGGCTGAAAGCACTGAGCTGAATTTTAATCCTCTTTGTTTAAAGACAAACGCGGACAGCAGGCGCTTTTCATTATTGGTAATAATAAACACTGCCGGATTGTCGCGCGATTTAACCAGTGTTCCTTCAGCTGGCAATGCCCTGCCACCGTCTCGATAGCTGGCGATTTCATCGTCCGGGACTATAATCGCGGCGGCGGGATTGAGCTTTCTTTGCACTGCGACAAACGAGGAAATAGCTTTTCTACTGCTGTCCTCAATGAGGAACATTTGGGAGGCGGAGTTTGTCAAAAGCGTGCCCTCCACAGGCGGCATCACGTCTCCTGCCGGATATTCAGAAAGCTCAGTTGTGGAAACCGGCACGAGACCTGCGAGATCCAAGCCGCGCTGGCTGATAACAAGCCGGGAGATTTGGCGCTTCAGGCCATTGTCAATCACGTAAATTTTTTCTCCGGGCACTCGCAGGAGCGTGCCATTCGCATATTTGAACCAGGCGGTAAAAAATCGCGAGAAATTATAGTTGCCGTTGTAAACATGAGGCGTGTAGCGGTAAAGTGCAGCAGTCGCATAGTTCGACAGGCTGACTATCTGCTGTGCAGGGGCATTGTTCGGCGGTCCCTGAGTATTATCAAGAGTAACAACATCGCCCACGCGCGCAGTGCGCCCGCTGAGGATAGGCCCGCGGCCAACGCGAACTCCGCCAACCTCAAAATAAAAACTCCGGGCAAGCGAGGCGGCCATGCCAATGTAACGGTCGCCAGCCGAGTCGAAATTGCCAAATAACTGGTGATAAAAACCAAGAAACAGCTCACCGCAACCGCCGTCGTCCGGACAGCCAAAACCAAGAGAACGATCCAAAGCCCTCTGCAGCGATGTGTTCGTAAAAAATTTACCGTCAACAAGGCTCTGTTCTTTTTGCAGGGTAACCAAAACCACCTGCGGATTTATACCTGCGGAAATCGCCGCCTCATAGATCAATTCTGCGGCAGTGCGCAGCCTGCCCAAATTGGGCCGGGGATCCGGCAGACGGCTTTTGAGATTCACATCACCCGGTTCGCGAAGCTTCAGCAAAAAATCCGGCGAAGTGTTGGCGAGCACCGAGCCATGCGCCTCCAAAAATTTTTGAATCCCCTCTGCTCCGCCGCCGAGAGTGGCTACGTCAATGAATCTTGCGTCTGAAATGAGTATATTGGGGTTAAAAGTATCAGCAAGGGATATTGCTGGGACTAACAGTAAGCTAATCCCAATGATTGGAAGTAATTTTACCTGCATGAATTTCTAATTAGCCTAATTGACCTAATTTCTAAATAATACCTAATATCTAATTGAGAAATTGGGATTTGTTTAGGTCAATTAGAAATCAGAATAATTAGAAATTTATTGTATGATATCCGCTCCCAACTGATACTGATCTACCTCACTCTGCGGCAACACTTGCACTTCAGAAAATTTGTAGCCCCGATTTATGAACGCTTCGTAATTCATACCTTTTCGCGCGCCATTCTCTACCAGGTAAACCGTAGGCGAGCTGCCGCCTTTGATCAGCAGTCCGTCCATCGGGGGGTAAAGGTTAGGGTTAATCTGATATTTTTCCAGTTCCTCCAGAGAGAGTATAGCAATCGGCCGGGCATCGAGTCCCCTTCCTTTAAATACAAAATATGAGATCAATTGCCGGTAATTATTATTCAAAATATACACTGCCGGACTATTTGCATCCTTGATAAGCGCCCCATCGAGAACCGGCGCGTCAGGACCTTGATCGTAGCCGGCGATTTCCTCAGCAGACAGAGTCGCCACGTTTTCGAACCGCAACCCGCGCGAGGAAAATGCAAGATAGGAAAGAGGCAACCGCTTTTCCTGTTCAATGATATACACAGTGGGGACTCCCGGTTCTTTGATCATTGTTCCTTCAACAGGAGGCAGAGGGCGTCCTTCCGGCACTGCATCAATTTCCGCTTGTTCGGCCTGGACAAGCACCACTCCTCCGAAACGGCCCCTGAATACGTACTCGGAAACCGGCCTTTTAAGTCCTTTTTCAATAAGATAAGTTGCCCCGGAAGGACTCTTTACCACAGTGCCTGCAGAAAAGAGCTGGGACGAACTCACGGCTTTGTAGGCATTGATCCGGCCTGATCCCAAATGCCGTCCGCAGCTGCCAGAATCGCAGTTAGTCATATTTAGGGCATCAATATTATCCGCGCTGGCTATAATGCGCTCCCTGACTGCTTTAAGATCCCAGTCTGGAAAAGTAGCCATAGTCAAAGCCGCCACACCGGCGACAAGCGGCGCCGCCACAGAGCTCCCCGAGGCGTAGATATAGAGGTTGTTCCGAGTAGGTTTTGCGGGGTCATAGTAAGTCGAAATAATCCCCCTGCTGTTTTCTTTACTAACATAATTTGCCGTACCAGGGGCGGAAATATCAATGCAATTCGAACCAAAACTTGAAAACACGGCCTTGCGGTCATTGATATCGAGCGCGGCCACGCCGATAACCATATTTTGGCCGCCATCCGTGCATACCGGAGAAATCGGAGATACATTCAGATTCCCCCCGGATGTTGCCCCGTCATTCCCGGCTGCTGCCACAACGAGCACGCCTTTGTTAAAAGCATAACTGATTGATTCCTGCAAAACCTGCATGCCCGGAAGGCCTTGCCAGCCGATTGATAAATTTATAACTCGCGCGCCATTATCCGCAGCCCATTTGATGGCCTGCGAAACATCAGATACAAGGCCCTCCCCCTTGCTATCTAACGCTTTGATTGGCATGAGTTTTACATTCCAATTTACCCCGGCAATGCCCTTGCCGTTGTTTGGTATTGCGCCGACCAATCCGGCAATTATCGTCCCGTGCCCGTTGTCATCAGAATTCACGCCCGCAACGATCTCTCCCGTCACTCGCGTGAGGCAGTTATCTTTGGCTGGGCTGAGGTTCTGGCAGTAGGTCACAAATCCGCGGCCCACCCGGCCGTCGTTAAGATCCTCGTGCAGAGCATTTATTCCGGTATCGATGATGGCCACGGTTATTTGAGGAGAACCAGTAGTTTTTTCCCAAGCCTGGTGGACCTTGATCTTTGGCAGATACCACTGTTTGTCCTGCTCTGCAGTGTCGAGCACAAACAACGGGTCGTCGGCATTGACCGTAGTTTTAACTATTTGATCATGCTCAGCAAATTCCACCCAAGACTGCTGGAGCAGAACAGTAGCTGATAGCTGGTAGCTGGTAGCAAGGCGGTAGACGTTATTGAATAATAATTCGGTTTCTCCGTAGGTTTGCAACTTCATGAGATCGCTTGCTGATTTGATTTTCACAATCAAAACTCCCGCATCAGCACCATGCGCTTGCAATGGAGTAAAATTTGAAACAATGATGGCCGCGATCAGCGCGGTGAAAATTTTGAAATTAGTCTTGTTGCTTGTCACTTGTTAAACCTTACTTGTTATCTATTTATATTTTCCCAAAAATGCGTTAATTTTTATTTTCAAAAGATCACGTAGAGTCTGCAAATATCCCGACAAAGGCACATGGCTGCCGCCGCGCTCCCGCCACAACACGCCCACCTCTTTGATCTTATAGCCGTGTTTCTTGGCAATAGTCAGAACCTCCATGTCAAACCCCCAGCCAGGGATGGTAACTCGGGAAAAAATTTGCTTGGCCACATCGCCGCGGAACGCTTTGAAACCGAGCTGGGTGTCTTTGATCGTGGGATCTACCAGGATACGCGTCAGGATATTGCCGATACGTGAGAGAAATATCCGGTAAAACGGCTGCTTTTCCGTAACTTTGGCGGCATCAACATAGCGCGAACCAATAACGACCGAAAAACCTTTTTCAAAGTACGGCCAAAATTTTTCAATTTCGGAAATAGGAGTGGCATTGTCCGCATCCATAAACACCGCGTAATCGCCGCGGGCGTGCTCGACCATGCCGAGCTTTACCGCACTGCCTTTGGCACCAATGCTTTCCGACAAACAAAGCCGGACTACGTTCTGAACACCCTTCGCCTCATATTCTTTGACGACGTCACAGGTGTTATCGTTACTGCCATTGTCAACAACTATGATTTCGTACGAATATTCCTGCGCTTTTAGGTATTTATCAATATCCTCCAGGGTGAGCTGAATACGTTGGCCTTCATTATATGCTGGAATTACTACCGAAAGTTTAGGGTTGGGCATTTTGATTATGATTTAATTAGAGAATTCCAATCGGCTGCGAACTTTTCGATGCCTTTGTCAGTCAGGTCATGTTTGATGTTAAACTCGCGCCAGTCCCGGTTAATATCCAATTCTTCATAATGAATAGGTTTTAAATTACCCTCCTCCCTCAATCCCTTCCCACCAGGAGGAAGGTAATCCCCCGTATTCTTTCCTCCCCCCTTGCCGGGGTCCCCCGAAAGCGTAATCGCTTTTGGGGTAGGCTGAGTGGGGGAGGTTAGGTGGGGGGCGAATTCTTTCAAAATCTTCAGCGGCGCTGTAACAATATCGCTTCCCAATTCCAAAGCTTGGCGCATATGCTCTACGCTCCTCACGCTGGCCGTCAAAACCTCGACATGGTGATCTGAATCCTGATACATCTCAATAATATTCTTAATCAAATCCATGCCGTTCTGCCCAAGGTCATCGAGGCGCCCCACAAACGGCGACAAAAACACTTGGCCTTTTTGCGCCCCTCTGGTGGCCGCGTAAACCGCGGTCGCCTGCTCCTGCGAAAAAACCAAGGTCATATTTACTCTCATGCCCTTCTTTACGGAAAGTTCGGCGGCAGCCAAGCCCTCGGTGGTTGTCGGGTATTTAATGTGGGCATTGGGGATCCAAGAGTAAAATTCACTGCCTTGTGTGAGCATTTCCGAAAAACTCGTACCGCTATCCGCATAAACCTCGATCGATACGGAACCTTCGGGGATTAGTCCGGAGACCTCCTGTACTACGCCTTTGTAAAAATCCAAAATTTCCGTTTTACTGAATTTTTTCCCGGCTGTTGCGGGATTTTTAGCTACAAGACTCGGGTTCGTGGTCTGCCCGTCGAGAAAACCGAGAAGCTTTATTGCTTCCCGCGTTTCCTCCGGATCGCCGCTATCAAGGAAGATTTTCGTTTTTAAATTTGCTGGTCTCATATTCTCTTGTACCATACTTTAAGCGATCGCTTAAAGTATGGTACATCGTTTATAAATATCTCTTAACCATTTCTGAAAGCGAAATTGGTTGATAATCACCGGCGTGCCCTGCTTGGCCAAAATCATTCATGCGCTGCTCCATCACTTTTTGCATTGCTTCCCGTGCTGGTCCCAGATATTCTCGCGGATCAAAATGTTCGGGGTGTTCAGCAAAATGTTTTCGAATGGCGCCCGTTACGGCCAATCGACTGTCAGTGTCAACATTTATTTTTCGAACTCCATTTTTTATGCCGAGCTGGATTTCCTCAATCGGTACTCCCCAAGTCTGCTTTATTTTGCCCCCGTTAGCATTAATAATATCCTGCAGTTCTTGGGGGACACTGGATGAACCATGCATTACCAAATGTGTCTCAGGCAAGCGCTTGTGAATTTCTATGATCAGATTCATGGCCAATATTGCCTCGTCTGGCTTACGAGTAAATTTGTAGGCACCGTGGCTGGTGCCTATCGCCACTGCCAAAGCATCTACGCCAGTGCGCTTGACGAATTCTACAGCCTGATCAGGATCGGTTAATCTAGATTGGCCGCTGCCATGACCATCCTCGATGCCGCCAATGCATCCAAGCTCTCCTTCTACGCTTGCACCTCTTGCGTGAGCGTAATCAACCACCTCTTTTGTAACCTTCAAATTAAATTCAAAATCTGAAGGAGTCTTGCCGTCCTCCAACAATGAGCCGTCCATCATCGCGCTGGTGAAACCCAGATCAATCGCCGAAATGCAGGTTTCCGCACTATTGCCGTGGTCTTGGTGCAAAACTATTGGAATTTCCGGATATAACTCTTCAGCAGCGAGCATCAAATGATATAAAAATTTGTCGTTCGTATATTTACGAGCGCCGCGGCTTGCCTGGATTATCACAGGAGATTTGGTTGCCCTAGCGGCTTCCATAATCGCCTGGATCTGCTCCATATTATTCACATTAAATCCGCCGACGCCATAACCGCCTTTGCCTGCTTCGTCTAAAACCTGTCTCAAAGTAACTAATGCCATAAATTCCCCTTAATTATTTTACCCCGTTAGAAATCTCACCCGCGCTTAGCGCGCCCGAAGGGCCTTGGGGCAGGCTATTTCTAACGGGGTGAACTTTATGATTAGTAGTAATATAGCGCACGGTCCCAGATAAGGCGCGCATGACTACGGAGTGGGTGGTGATTCTGTGGTCTGTGAATTGCACTCCGCGCAGTAGCGGGCCGTCGATAACGCCGGTGGCAGTGAAAGTTAAGTTGTCGCCTGTGGCTAAATCTTCCCTTGAATAAACTTTTTTTAAGTCTTTAATACCCGCATCTTCAATCGCTTTTTTCTGCTTCTCATCCTTTGGCGCAAACCGGCACAGAATCTCGCCGCCGAGGATCTTAATCGCGGCCGCGGCTAGAACTGCTTCTGTTGAAGCGCCAATTCCCATTAATAAGTCTATACCACTGTCCGGCATGCTTGGCGCTATGGCTCCTGCCACATCGCCGTCAGTGATAGTCCGTACCCTTGCGCCAGCCTTTCTAATTTCACTCATTAATTTCTCATGGCGTTCACGTTCCAAAACAATCACTGTAATGTCTTTGACATCTTTGCCGAGCGCTTTCGCCACGTTCTTTATATTGTCAGCCACGCTCGCCTCCATATCAATGACTTTAGCGGCCCTGGGGCCAGCAGCGATCTTATCCATATATACATCAGGCGCGCCTAGAAGCGAATCCTTGGCGCCAGCGACAATCACTGAAATCGCATTGTAGCGGCCATGCGCCACACTATCCGTGGCTTCCAGGGGATCAACCGCCAGATCCATAAAAATAGTATTTCCCTTCCCCCCGCGGGAGGGGTTAGGGAAGGGGGCATTCCAACCTAATCCTACTTTTTCTCCAGTATACAGCTCTGGCGCTTCATCTTTTGAACCCTCGCCAATCACCACCGTGCCTGCAAAATCAATCTGGTTAAATCGCGCGCGCATTTCATCAACCGCCGCCTGGTCTGCCGCATGTTTATCGCCGCGGCCAATCCACCCAGCGGCCGCTATCGCCGCCGCTTCGGTAACCCGAACAAATTCTAATGCAAGATTTCTGTCCATAAATATGATTATATTATACCTTTAAATAACTTCCATGCAATCGCCTGCGGATCAGCATAACTACTACCAACAATGCATTAAAGAAAACATTCTTGGCTGGATATAAAACTGCAGAAAACGTATAAATTTGAAAAGCAAACAGCCCGATAGCGTTGCGTGCAATATTAATTGAAAATAACGTAACACTATCTTCAAAAGGTTTCCGATACACTTTGCGCAGCGTAGGCAAAATCGCTACTGCATCAGTCACACTTAATAAAACCAAAGCTAACGTTGGGTCGCGGGCTAGATACCACGACAGAAGTGAAATTAAGGCCGCGCCAAAAAAAACCAATCTGAAAAAAGAAAATTTCTATCACCTTTAAACAAAGCTAGGACGAAAACTACGAAACAAGTCAGAGAAATCGCTCCAGTCGCCCAAGCTCCAGCCCCAGCTCCTTTAACCAGAGAGCCGAAAAAAATAATCGCCGCTGTTAAACTCCAAACAAACCAGGTAAAAGCGTGGGGTTTGATTTTGCCAGAAAATATTTGCCAAAAATAAATCCCATAGCCGACGAAAGCGAGAGCAACGGAAACAACTCCAAGGATGATTTTATAATCAACCATTATCGGCCATTTCTCTAACTTTTTTTACAATCGCGCTTGAATTTATTTCTTCATAATTGAGGAGTTCGTCTGGCTTGCCAGAACGCGGGAGTTTGCAGACGGCGAGAGATACGAATCTCACCCCTCCCTTGCCCTCCCCCTCAAGGGGAGGGAACGAAGTCAGCGCGCTCGCCACTGCTTCGCCAATGCCGCCTTCGGGGTAGTGGTCCTCGACAGTAATGATAGCTTTCGTTTCGGCTACTGCTTTTTTCAGGGTTTCAATATCCAAAGGCTTCACACTATAAAGATCAATCACCCGAATCATTATACCTTCTTTTTTCAATTCCTCATAGGCTTTTAGGGCTTCGTGCAGGGTTACGCCTACACCAATAACTGTTGCGACATCTTTGTCTGACGACTTCAGTGTACAGGAACCTCCAATTCGAAATTCATGCCTCACCCCCACCTCATCCTCCCCCCTCAAGCCTACCCCAAAACCGAGTACGTTTTTGGGGGACCCCGGCAAGGGGGAGGAACTGTCTTTTGTATTTCCCTCCCCTTGAGGGGGAGGGTTAGGGAGGGGTGAATAAATTATCGGAGTATCTTTGCGCGTGGTGCGGATGTAGACCAATCCCTCATGTTCGGCTGCTGCCTCTACTAATTTTTCAGCAGAGACTGCGTCCGAAGGATATAGCACTACAGAATTTTGAATAGTGCGAAACATGGCAATATCTTCAAGACCCATTTGCGAAGCACCGTCCTCGCCTATGGAAACGCCAGCATGCGAACCGCAGAATTTGATATTGGCGCTCGCGTACCCGCTCATGCGGATTTGATCGAACGCCCGTGAAAAAAATGCGGCAAACGTGGACACAAACGGCAATTTGCCGCGCCTTGCAAGACCCAGAGCAACCCCCACCATATTTTGTTCGGCAATAAACATCTCGAGGAATCTTTCCGGATGAGCTTTGCCAAAAATTTCCGCAAACGTAGAGTTCGAAACCTCAGCATCGAGGACAATCATGTTCGGATGCTTCGGATAAATTCGATTTAAGGCGTTGCCGTAAGCTTTGCGGGTGGCCACGGGTTTGTCAAAGGGATAGCTGGTAGGTTGTAGCTGGTAGGTTGTCGGTTTTTGTTCAATATTCGATATTCCATATTCAACATTCTCGGGTAAAACAATCCCGCCACGAATCTGCAAATCCACTTCCCCCAATTCTCCTAACGCTTTTTCCAATTCATCCTGCTTTAAAGCCACTCCATGCTTGCCGTCCTTGTCTTCTATAAACGAAATCCCTTTGCCTTTAAGCGTCTTGGCAATAATCATCACTGGCTTGCCTTTAGCTTTAAAAGCTCTCTCGTAAGCACTATCTATCTCTTTAAAATCATGGCCATCGATGACAATCGTTTCCCAGCCAAATGCCCCGGCCTTCTTTTCATAAATTTCCGTGTGATGACCGTACATAGTCTCGCCTCTCTGTCCAAGCCGATTCACATCAAGAATCGCAACGAGATTATCAAGTTTGTTGTGCGCGCTCCAAGCCATAGCTTCCCACACTGAACCCTCAGCCATTTCGCTGTCCCCGAGCAAAACAAAAGTCCGATAATTCAAATTATCCAATTCTGCATTCATAGCCATACCCGCGCCCACTGATAGCCCCTGCCCCAAAGAACCTGTGGGTACCTCGGTGTAGGGAAACGCTAATGTCGGGTGACCCTCAAGACGCGAGTTAAAAGTGCGGTAGGTATCCAGCTCTTTTTCCTCTATAACTCCGGCCGCAGCCCATAGCGCAAAAAACAAAGGCGAGGCATGGCCCTTGGAGAAAATCAGCCGATCATTGTTATGGTAGCCGGGATTCTTCAAGTCGAATTTAAAATGGCCGCCGAACATGAGGCTGACCATAAGATCCGTAGCCGACAGAGACGAGGTTGGATGCCCGGACCCGGCCTTGCTCGACATGGTCAAACTAAAATACCTAACTAGTTTTGCTAGCTTTTCTAAATCTCGCATAGATAAATTATACCATAAGCCATTCGACTACGCTGAGGGCAGAAAAGCTCTTACGAGCTTTTCTGCCACTCCCAGGAGCTTTGGATTATGGATTTCAGGTCATGCTCTGGTTTCCAGCCGAGTTCTTTTTGTAGCTTACTCGAATCAGCAAAAATCTTGGCCGGGTCGCCGGGCCGGCGGTCAGCGAATTTCATGGGAATCATGCGGCCGGTGACCTCGACCGCTGCGTCAATTATTTCCAAAACCGAATAGCCTTTGCCTGTGCCAACATTATAGACATGCGCGCCGGAATCTTTTTCCAGCTTATGAAGCGAGGCAATATGCGCGCTAGCGAGATCCAAAACATGAATATAATCGCGCACGCAGGTGCCGTCCGGGGTTTTATAATCTTTGCCAAAAACCTCGATCTCCGCAGTTTTGCCAAGCGCGGCATCCAAAACGCGCGGAATGAGATGAGTATGCCGCAGCGATTTATCATAGCCCAAACCTTCCTCGCCTAACGCCCCGGCTGCATTGAAATAGCGTAAACTCACCGAGCTTATGCCATAAGCGCCCGCATACCATTTCAAGATTTTCTCAAATGCGAGCTTGGTCTCGCCGTAAGGATTCGTCGGGTTGCAGCTGCTATCCTCATGAATCGGAGTTTTATCAGGTTCTCCGTAAACCGCGGCCGAGGAAGAAAAAACAATTTTGGAAACACCGTTCTGAGCCATCGCGTCCAGCAGATTCAATCCATTGACCACATTGTTCTGATAATATTTCGCCGGATCAGCCACTGACTCCTCCACCTCGATTGATGCCGCAAAATGAATGACTGCGTCGAATTTATTTTTTTTGAAAACTTTATCCAGCGCTGTCCTATCCGCCAAATCGCCCATTACGAGTTCCGTATCGCCAACCGCTTCTCTTCTACCGGTAGAGAGATTATCAAAAACAACAACCTCGAACCCTTCGTCCAAAAGGAGCTTCACCGTATGCGAACCAATGTAGCCGGCGCCACCAGTCACCAAAACTTTCTTTATTTTTTTCTTAGGCATGCCCTGAGCTTGTCGAAGGGTTTGATATGTTTGATAAGGTAAAACCGCAAAACTGGGCTGGCCCTGATCCACAACCAAAAACCCATTCGGCGAGCCTGCAAAGGCCTTGTGCAAATCGCTAATTGTCTTATCGTCCAGCATGTTTCAGTATAGCCCACCCAAGGCGGGCAAGCAAAAACCCCTCGTGCTTGCGAGGGGTTTGTTTTTTAAGCTAATTGTAGTCTGGATTTCCTGCGATAGAACCAGTATCCGGCTGTAGCCAGAACTGCCAGCAGCACCACCAGATTTTCTGAAGCGCCAGTGCGCGGCGGCTGAATAGTGGACGTTCCTGCAACCTGAGAGGCTCCAACCTGAACCAGTGAGGTGTTTCCGTAACTCACGGTCATAATCCGGTCTTGAGCTGCTCCCATAGCAGAAGCGCTAAGCACGGTGACTTCAAAGCTTTGAATGATCTCGCCTTTTGGCGCAAGGCTGACGGCCGGAAAACGGATCACTCCATTGTCCACCACAGCGCCACCCGTATTACTGACGCGTGCCAGTTCCATGATATCCCTAATATCGGTTTCAATTCTTACAGTTTCCGCTGCATTCGAAGTGTTGCGATAAGTAAACTGATAAGCAACCACGTCGCCCGGGCGGGCAATGACCTTGGATGCATCCTGGCCAGCGCTGCGGTTCACGGCAATGACAGATTTTTGTCCGGCAGCAGTAGTCGTGCCCGCAACTTCAGAAATAGTCACCATGGCGCTGTCGGAAGCGTTTGAAACCCCGTCTCCGGAAACAATCGCCGTGTTGGTAATCGTTTCCACGCCACTGCCAACCTGGGCATCAAACATAACTGTTTTGGATGTGCCGGTCATGGTACCCAAACCGAGGCCGCTGGAATTGGTAACGTTTAAATCTCCGCCCATAAAGCTAAGGCGAGAAGACAAAGGATTTCTAAGCACAACATTAGTAATCGGGGCATTGCCGAGAGCGTCAATCTTGATTTGGAAGCGAACTTTTTCACCGGCAGAGGCAGCAGTGGTGTCCTTGAAACTCGCTTCGCCGCGGGAAAGGTTCATGACCTTGGCATCAATGACAAGATTTTTAACGGCAAAGGTTGAACCGCCCCGGACAAAAACAGTGGCCGTCGCGTCTTTCACCGGCACTGTGCCGCTGAACACTCGTGCAATGCTATTGAGAGTATCTGAATCACCGCTATTGAGGGTAACTTCAAAAACCACAGTTTGAGAAGTGTTTGGCCTCATGGAGGCAATATCCAAGCCGTAGAGAATAAAATTGGGGTCGCCGCTGACGATCACAAAGCGACCGTAAGGGATAAGGTAGCGAAGCGTCACGCCGCTTTGCGAAGCATTACCGAGAGTTTCGATATAAACTTCATAGCGCAAGCGATCCCCGACTGAAGCAGAGGTCGCATTTTGGAACTCGGTTTCCCCGCGGGTAAGGTTCATGACCCGGTTGCGGACAACGAGGTTCTGAATCTGGGCTGGGGCAGCAACGTCTGTAACGATAATTTCCGCACTATCAGAGCGTTCGCTTGATTCGTTACTGCGAACATATACTGTATTCACAATTGTTGCTTGTTCGTTTCCGGTAACAATCGCTTCATAGGTGAAGGTTTGATTACTGCCGCCGTTCATATTACCCGCAGCAAAACCGCCGGCATTGTTAAGGCCGGAGTCTCCGCTGGAAAATGCCAGTCTGGCTGGCAAACCATTACGAACTATAATGCCGGTTTGCGCAGTACCCGCGTTTACCCTGACCCGAATCTGGACACGGTCTCCCGGCTGGGCATTGATTTGATCCTGAAAAATATTTTCCCCTCTACTGAGATTTCGAACCTTTGTCTCGACAGTCAAAGGCTGGGTCGCGTCTTGCGCGCCGGCCCCGTCAAAATTGGGCAAAATTATCACCGCAGAAATCACCAGGATCGCTGTGGCAAGTTTGAAAAACATGTGGTTAGGATGCATGTATTATGATTAATTTTTCCGCTTAAATAAGCCTTAATAATTCAGTTAACTAAATAGTTTAGCACGTTTTACCGGATTTGGCAAGAGTGCCGGAAAACGGCGGCGGTAAACCCAATATCCGGCAGTAGACAGGGAGGCCAGCCCGAAAATCATCCATTCCGTAGGGCCGGTGCGCGGCGGGGCTGCCGGGGCAAGCGGCGACACTGTAGCACCCGCAACCAACGGCCTTCTGCCGACCACAGGCACGCGGATTTCGTTACCGTACACATTGGACATGATGAGATCGGAATTTGCAGGGAAAAGGCTCGCGTTTTTTACCCGCACGCGGAACGATCGGGTGATCTCAGTGCCGGCTGGCACATCAACCGGCGCCCAGCGAATCGTAGAATTTACAGAAATAGCGCCGCCCTGGTCAACAATTTCCGCCAGTTCCAAAATATCAGCGATATTATCTTCGATTACGACACCGCTCATATTAGCTGTGCCGCTGTTGCGGAAATATAAAGTATAAGTGATGATGTCTCCGCTATTTGCAATAACCTGAGTAGCGTTAGCGTTTTGGGTGATGTTAAAGGCGGTCTTGCGCTGCTGTATGGAAACACCGCCTACCGCAGAACGGGTGACAAAGACCTGCGCCACTGCGGTCCGCTCTGAGATTTCATCACTGCGCGCTGAGGCGCTGTTAGAAAGCGTTGTTACGCCGGCCGCAAATTGATCCGCGCCGGCCACGGTCGCTTCATAAGTAAAGGTTCGCGCGGTTCCGGCAGGCAGGCTTCCGAGATTGCGACCGCTGCCGAAGAGTCCTGAATCGCCGCTCGAGAAACTCAGGCGAGCCGGCAGTATGTCTCTGACCAAAACGTTATTTTGCGCAGCATTGCCTAAGGTTTCTATGCGGATTTCGTAACGCACTCGGTCTCCCGGATTGGCGCTCACCGAAGAGGCGTAGGCACTTCCACCGGTCAGATTTTGTATGCGTTTGGTAATATTCAGTTCGCGGAAACTGACCGGACCGCCCCCGCTGCCGGTAATAAACACTACTGCGTCATTTGATCTTTGCGCAACCTCATTGCTTCTGGCAAATGCTGTATTGGTCACAGTTGCAGAAGCATTTCCAATGACTCGCGCTGTAAACATAAAGGTTCGCGTAGTACCGGCGGATATGGTACCAATGTTCACGCCGCTGCCGGAAAGCTGGTCCCCGGAAAGAAATGTTAAGCGGGAGGGCAGGCTGTCCCAGACCGTAAACCCGCTTTGGCTGGCATTGCCTGAGGTTTGCACAGTGATTTCAAAGCGCACTGTCTCGCCTACTGAGGCAGTCGTGGACTCCGCAAAGCTTGATTCCCCGCGGCTGGCGTTGAGAACGCGTTTTTCAATAGTGAAATCACGAATCGCATTGGGCTGCGACGTACCAGTCACTATGACCGTGGCAGTAGCATTTTTCGAGGCAACCTCAGAACTTTGCGCAAAGGCTGTGTTGGTAATGTTGGTAGTGCCGGTGGGGAAAGAGCCAGAGGTAGTAGTCGTGAAAAGTATAGTTTGGTTGGAGCCGGAGGGTAGTGTCCCCAAAATCATGCCGCCGCCGAAACCGAAAAGCGAACTTTCCTGAGAACCGGTCACAGTGCTGCCATTGAGGCGCACCGAGCCGGAATTGACAGTGAGGCGGGAATCAGAGATAACATCCCGAACAAGGAAATTCGTCTGCGGGGAATTGCCTGAGGTGGTGATGCTAATACGAAATTCTACCTGTTCATTAGGGTCGGCAGTGGTTGAGCTTGAAAATCCTGTGCCGTCGGAGACGTTCCTAACCTGTTTGGTGATAGTGAAATCAAAAGTCGGGCTGGGCGGAGGAGGACCAGGAGGCGGCGGCGTAGGCGGCGGCGTAGGCGGGGTTGGAGGAGGAGTGGGAGGGGTGGGCGGCGGC
>Ga0155041_106_pt3 | contig 42198 bp, 43 predicted proteins | sample RifCSPhighO2_01_FD_106009 | JGI IMG/M metagenome (GOLD analysis project Ga0155041, IMG submission 106009) | Candidatus Doudnabacteria bacterium RIFCSPHIGHO2_01_FULL_46_14 | reverse complement strand
TGCGGAAAACAAATATCTCAATGTTCAGTGAACTAGTTGAACTCCTAAAAACAACTGAGTGGATTTTGGTTCATGGCGGATGGGTGCTTTTTGCCGGACTGATGCTTTACATGATGTATGAACTCTATCTTGAGCATATCCAGATTGAATGGTACAACAACCAAAAATGGGTATTTCTGAAAATAACAGTCCCTCCAGAAAATGAACGCAGTCCTTTGGCATTCGAACACGTTTTTGAACAACTGCATTCGATACAGGAAACCTTCAGTTGGGCTGAAACCCATTTGGAAGGGCAAATGCAAATGTGGTTTACATGGGAGATCACCAGTATTGGCGGAGTAATCGGCAACTACGTGAGGATCAGCCCCAAATACCGCGATACTTTGGAAGCTGCGATTTATTCCGAATTCCCCGCCGCGGAAATAAGCGAGGCTGAAGATTATTTTGCAAAACTTCCACAATATGACCCGGAAAAATCGCCCTACGACATTTACGCGCTCACCTGGAGATATACTCAGCGCAATGAATACCCGATAAGAAGCTATCGCTACTGGGAGCATCCTACCGCGGAAACAATGGTTGATCCGATTGCCGGCCTGTGGGAGGAGATGGGCAAGATTAGTCCCTATGAAATGTTTATCTTGCAGTTTGTAATGCGTCCGGTAGGTGATGAGTGGAAAGGGCGCGCTAAAGAATTTGTACAAAAACTGAAAGGAGTTCCGGAGTTTCAAGAGGGACACGGGCATGGCAACGCAATGCTGGGCATCATCGGCAAAATTATCGGACCAGCACTTGATGTGTTATTGCGCCCTGACAGCGAGGCTAAAGCGGGGCACGTGAAAGAAGAACCGCCGAGCTTGATGCTGCATCTGACAGAAACGGAAAAACAGGTTATCACGCAGATTGAAGCAAAAATTGCCAGATGGTGCTATAACACAAAAATTCACGGAATGTATATTGCGCCTCGCGAAAAATACCAGCCAACGCTGCTGCTGCGTTCGGTCATTGGCGCACTCAAATCATTTGGTTCGGACGATATGAATGCCCTCAAGCCTTTGCTGGCGCGCTGGACAAGAGTAAAATATTATTTATTCGAAGAGTGGGAAAAACCCATAACCCAATTTCGATTGCATTGGCGTAAAAGAAAATATTTCAAATTTATGAAAAACCGTTTCTGGCTACACGGCCCGCCGGCGCAAATTATGAGCTCCGAAGAGCTGGCGACTCTCATCCATTTCCCGCAGCTCACAGTGAAGGTTCCGCAAATTGACATGGTCAGGGTGATCAAAGAACAACCGCCGCCCGATTTGCCGATAGTGCCAGGACTATAAATTCACCCACCAAATTTTTTTCAGAAATTTAATACAATGCTAAAAACTACACTTAAAAATTTAGGCGGGTAAATGGAACCGCAAAAAGACCACATTAACGTATTTGCCCGAACCAATTTCCGCAATAAGGAAATCGCTTTTGGCATAAAACCGGACGACCGCCGCCGGCACGTTTATATTATCGGGAAAACCGGCATGGGCAAAACCACCATGATTGAAAACATGATCGTGCAGGACATCCAGCATGGCCATGGCGTGGCTTTCGTGGACCCGCACGGTGATTCAATAGAAAAAGTCCTCAACTATATTCCATCCTCGCGGATCAATGACGTAATTTATTTCAACCCTTCTGACCTCGATTTCCCTATCGCCTTTAACCCGCTCGAATCCGTAGATCCAAAATACAAACACCTTGTGGCTTCCGGACTGATGGGCGTGTTCACGAAAATGTGGGCAAATGTCTGGAGCGCGCGCATGGAATACATCCTCAACAACACGATTTTGGCGCTCCTAGACACTCCCGGCAACACAATGCTCGGGATCGCACGCATGCTTGTTGACAAAAAATTCCGCCAGCGCATAGTCGACAATGTTCGTGACCCGGTTGTTAAATCATTCTGGGTGGACGAATTTGCCAATTACAATGACAAATTCCGCAGTGAGGCGATCGCTCCTATCCAAAACAAAGTAGGGCAGTTTTTGTCGTCCGCCCTGATACGCAATATTGTCGGCCAAACCAAAAGCTCTATTGACCTGCGGGAACTCATGGATCAAAAAAAGATTCTGCTTTTAAACCTGTCCAAGGGCCGCATTGGCGAGGACAACTCGCGTCTGCTGGGCGCGATGTTTATCACAAAACTGCAGCTAGCGGCTATGAGCCGGGTTGACATTCCCGAAGAAGAGCGCGCTGATTTTTACCTTTACGTGGATGAGTTTCAAAATTTTGCCACTGAATCGTTCGCGAACATTCTTTCGGAGGCTAGGAAATACCGCCTCAATTTGATCATTGCCCATCAATACATCGGCCAACTGATAACAGAAGGAAACACTGCGATAAAAGACGCGGTTTTTGGAAACGTAGGCACTATTATTTTGTTTCGAATCGGCGCCGCGGACGCAGAAGATCTGGAGAGCGAATTTGATCCGACATTCCCCCCAACTGCCATGGTCAACCTGACTAAATATCACATCTATCTCAAACTGATGATCAATGGCGTGGCATCACAGCCATTCAGCGGCGTGACCTTGCCGCCGCTGGCCGCCCTCACGGGCAACGAGGACAAAGTCATCAAGGTTTCCCGTGAACGCTTTGCCAATCGCCGACAAGACATTGAGGAACGGATTACCCGGTGGATGGGGCAGGAATACCACAAAGAAGCTGCTCACCAGGAGCTGACCGATGAGGAAGAAGAAACGGAAAGAGGGGGAGTGATATTCACAGGCAAGACTGATGCGGTAGCGCCTACAGAAACGATAAAGCCTCTTGCCACCGTAATCGCCCGGCCTCAACCCAGTCTGCCTGCTAGACCACAGACATCTGCGCCGGCCAAGGCTGCATTGCCACCGCCTCCAATAAGGCCAGAGACATCAATCAAAAATATACCAGCCAAACCCAAAACTCCTGATATCTGGAACCAGGTCGCCAAAGAAACAGAAAAAAAACGAGAGGAAACTGCGAAAAAAATCGCTAACAAATTGGTGTTTAATTTCGGAAAAAAAGAGGCTCCTCATCCTAAACCGCCTGCCGGTGATGAAACTGGTCAGGCAGTGGTTTTTGAGGGAAGCTTGGACGTCAAAACAGAACGCGTACCCCAAGCCAGTCCGCCCGCAAGCCCAACTAGCCCGCAATCCGATTCATCTCCGCGGTCAAAGCCTACGGAGCCAATCTCTCCTGCCCAGGGCAATTCGGTCCAGCCTGGTCAAAAAATAAAGTTCTAGCTATTCTATTTGCGTGAAAAAAGTATTGGTAGCTATGTCCCGCCAGAGGCGGGCAAGCTGGAAGAATCTATAGATGAAGCGCGTACTAGTTGCAATGTCTGGAGGCGTAGACTCGTCAGTCGCGGCGGCTTTGCTCAAAAAGCAAGGTTATTTTGTATTAGGCGGGTTCATGAAAAATTTCTCTCCAGAAAGCTGGGAAGGAGTATTGGATGCTGACTGTCCCTGGGAACAGGATTTTGTGGATGTCCGCGCAGTATGTGAGAACCTGGGCATAGAGTGCCGCAGTTTTAATTTCGAAAGAGAATACAAAGAAAAGGTCATCGAATATTTTTTCGCCGAATACGCGGCCGGCCGCACCCCAAACCCGGACATAATGTGCAATAAGGAAATTAAATTCAAGCTGTTTTTAGAGAAGGCTATAGAGCTCGGCTTCGACTACATCGCTACCGGACACTACGCAAGAATTCGTAACACCCCCCAGCCCCCTCTTAATCTAAGAGGAGGGGCGGGGGAGTTATATCAACTCCTTAAAGGCCTTGATCCAAAAAAAGATCAGTCTTATTTCTTATGTACTCTTACGCAGGAACAACTTTCAAAGACTCTCTTTCCCATTGGGCACCTGAGAAAAATTGAAGTCCGAGAGCTGGCAAAAAAATTCGGTTTGCCAAATGCCAAAAAAAAGGACTCTCAGGGCATCTGTTTCATCGGTCACGTGAATATCCGTGAATTCCTCAAACAGCGCATCCCGGAAAGAGTAGGGGAGATAGTGGATCCATCCGGGCGCGTGATCGGCCAGCACAGAGGGGCATGGTACTACACGATCGGCCAACGCCACGGCCTGGGTCTTGGCGGGGGAGAGCCTTACTATATTACGAAAAAAGATGTCATAAATAATGTAATCACAGTTAACAATTATTCCTTGAGCGAAATTGAAGGGTTACATTCAAAATCGGCAACATTAAGAGATATCCATTGGATAAACGAACCTCCTCAATTCCCCTTATCTTGTAAAGCCAAAATCCGTTACCAGCAGCCGGATCAGATTTGCAGCATTTTCCCGCCCCTTGAGGGGGAGGGAAAGGAAGGGGTGAGGGTTCAATTCAAATCCCCGCAATTCGCCATAGCCCCAGGCCAATCCGTCGTATTTTACGACCATGACCAAGTCCTCGGCGGCGGGATAATCGCATAACAAAAATCTAGTCATCCACACAAAAAAGAGTTGACAAAATCAGCTTTTTTTCGTATTACTAAAATACCTTCCCAATTTTCTGTATTGGAGGAAAATACGATGAAGTGCCCATTTCATGGGACAGTAGTAAGTGTTTCGGCATACGAACAGTATCTGCGTCTGGCCGAGGTTTTGACATTGCAAGGGATGCCTAATGATCATGTCCATCGAGACCAACACCTTGTGACTATTGTCGACCAATGCGAAGGCTCCTGGCTGTATTTATTGAGAATGGATACAGGGAATCTGGAGAAAGTCTCTCGTTATGGTGAAATCATTGCGTTTCTCCATAGCTTTCTGAGGTGCATCTCCCCTCAAACGCTTTCCGCAATCAGACAGACAGTCAAACGAGAAGCTGAGCTAAACAAGCTCGTTTCATTGCTCGAACGGCAGCAACTCCTTCCTGGAGAACTCGTATTTCTAGTCGCCCATTGGACGAGCGAGCTGTTCTTTACCCGGACCGACATCGATTTGAAATACCTGGCAAAACTTCTGGACCCCAATATCATTGCGAGGATAATGAGGAGGCTCCTAGAATTCGTTCCTTTGCGTATAGAAATCCCGCGCCTCCTGAGAAAGCTTTCGCGTCTGGATGATGTTTCGTCCGCATTGATGCTGGCGAACAGAATATCAAAATGCCTAAGGCTTAATACCCAGCTACTGGCAATCCTCAATGATTTTCTTTCCGTTGAGGAATTCAACAACTTGCGAAAAGAAAAACTCAGCAATGGTTCTGGCATAGATTCACCTGGCGCCAGTGGTACAAAGAACAGCGCTAGAGAACTCATGGCTGTAACAAAAAAGCGCAAACTGAATCCAGAGATAATTGAGGCAATGGACGATATCAGTCGAGCCTGGTGCGATTGGGGGATAACTCACGCTAGGTTGGCTAAAAACAAGCTCGGTAAGGACGGCGTGGGCCTACAAGGACGGACAATCCCAGATCTCGAACGTCGTGCGAAAGCTCCTTTGCTCTCTGTTCCTCATCTGGCTGTCGCGCGAGCCCGGAGAGCGATTGTGAAGTTTTTCCAAAACGCCGCCTAAATGGGCAATTACTACAAACAAGACCGGACCGAGATGCGTTGCGCACTCGGTCCTTCTTCATTTCCTGTTTTTATGCTAAATTTATCAGGACAGAACGAAAAGCTGGCAGAAACTATCGGGTTTCGGAGGTTGGTTCCTCCACAGTAATTTGTTCAAACAAAAGCGAGGAATTTATGGGAAACGGCTGCGCGCTGCGCAGACCAGGAGAACGGTTGATTAAGGCGCGAGAAGGGCATTCGCTCAAGGTCGCAAAAAGGGTTGACCCTACAACTGGACCGACGGGGACCACCTTTCGATCACGCGAACCGAGGGATCAGAATGCATTCGTTTGCCTTCCTCATCAAGGGGAAACACATCTGCATCTCGACAATGTTCCACTGAGTCTCGGCGTCGGACACAGTGTCGATGCAATATTTCGGGTTGTGGATGGCGTGGACACGCTGCACTTTCCGCAACTCGGAGTCGACCCGATTCCGCTCAATGAGTTAACTCGCGGGATCAGCGGTTGGGTAATTTCTCTCGGTAACACTGATCCTGCCATACCGACATCAACACCGGTCGAAACACGTGTGGTACTGCACGAGGCCGAACACGCTCACGCGGGCCATCCGTACGACTAGACGGCTAGCCTGACCATAGAGACCAGAAAGATTTGTTTTTCTTCCTGGTCTCTATTTTTTATACTTATCCAGCACCACTTTTTTGAAAAAAGTGGTGCTGGATTTATTTCACCAAAAATCCGACGATAAGCAGGGCAACAATATTTATGATTTTAATCATGGGGTTAATGGCCGGCCCCGCCGTGTCTTTGTATGGATCGCCGACTGTGTCGCCCGTAACTGCGGCTTTATGCGCGTCACTGCCTTTACCGCCAAAATTTCCTTCTTCAATATATTTTTTCGCATTGTCCCAGGCCGCGCCTCCCGTGGTCATGCTTATACCAACAAAGAGCCCAGTGATAATCGTGCCGACGAGCAAACCGCCGAGAGCTGCCGGTCCTAAAATCAATCCTACTAAGATCGGCGCCAGAACCGGGATGAGAGCGGGAATAATCATTTGCTTGATTGCCGCTTTAGTCACGATATCCACAGCGCGGGAATAATCAGGTTTGGCGGTTCCCTCCATAATACCCTTAATCTCGCGGAATTGTCTGCGGACCTCTTCTACCACGGCTTTGGCCGCATTACCGACCGCAGACATGGCAATCGAGGCAAACAAATAGGGGAGCAACCCGCCGATTAGCAAACCAACCAATACCTTACTGTCAGATAAATCAAACACTGAAGAAATATCATGAGCCTCGAGTTCCTGCGTGTATGCGGCAAATAGAACCATTGCCGCAAGTCCGGCGCTTGCTATAGCGTAACCTTTTGTAACAGCCTTGGTTGTGTTGCCAACTGCGTCCAGCGGGTCGGTAACGCCGCGTACAGACTTATCAAGGCCTGCCATTTCCGCAATGCCGCCGGCGTTGTCGGTAATAGGACCAAAGGCGTCTATTGCGACAACGATTCCCGTCAGAGAGAGCATGGACATAACCGAAAGAGCAATGCCATACAGCCCTGCAAAATGATAGGCAGCCAAAATCCCGAAGACAATAACAAACACCGGAGCAGTGGTAGACTGCATTCCCACAGCTAGCCCTTTGATTATATTAGTACCATGTCCCGTAGTCGAAGCTGCGGCGATGGCTTTGACGGGTGAAAATGATTTTGAAGTGTAGTACTCGGTTATAATCGTAACCAAAGCCGTAACAATGAGACCAATCAAAGCGCAGTAAAATAAATTGGCGACACTGTAAAGCCCGTTATTTGCCATTAACTTTATCGTGATTGGATAAAACGCAACCGCTGATAGTACGCCGGCTACCACAAAGCCTTTATACATTGCGCCCATGATATTTTGCGATTTCCCGAGACGCACAAACCAAGTACCGATGATTGTGGTAATAATTGATACGGATCCAATCAAAAGTGGGTACACAATAGCGTTCACGTTATCGGGGAAAGTAAACGACCCGAGGAGAATTACCGCAATAGTAGATACTACATAAGTCTCAAACAAATCCGCGGCCATGCCGGCGCAATCACCGACATTGTCTCCCACAGCGTCCGCAATGGTCGCTGGATTTCTTGGGTCGTCTTCGGGAATGCCAGCTTCAACTTTTCCTACCATATCGCCGCCCACATCAGCGCCTTTGGTAAAAATGCCACCGCCGAGCCTGGCAAAAACAGAAATCAATGATGCGCCAAATGCCAAACCAACCAGTGCGGCTAAATCTTTTGTCGCAATATAAAATCCAGTGACTGACAGTAAGCCCAAACCTGCCACAAAGAGTCCGGTCACTGACCCGCCCTTGAAGGCAAGGGACAAGGCGGCGCTCAAGCCATTTTTTGCAGCCTCAGCAGTACGAACATTGGCGCGCACTGAGACATACATCCCCACAAATCCGGCCACTGCGGAAAGCACAGCGCCCAGGATAAAGCCTTCAATCGTATGACCAGAAAATTTCCCAAACCACATTAAAATTATTATAACGATTCCCACCACAGCGACGGTTTTGTACTGGCGGGTCAAATAGGCTCTGGCGCCTTCTTGGATGGCGGCCGCTATTTCCAGCATTTTGCCTTGGCCGGCTGAGGCTTTGAGGATCTGAATTATCAAAAAAACCGCGTATACCAGGGCGGCAAGAGCGCAGATTATCGCAAAACTAACAGCATTCATTGTTTGAAAATTAAGGTTAAATACTAGGCTATTTTAGCGGAAAATATGGCATTTAAGCAAGACGGAAGACTGATTATCCACACTGGCGGTTGTACTTTGGTACGGCTTCCTTATAATTTAGGAAAGTTAAGTTTTTCGAGGGGGTGATACAAAAAATGGCGAAAACTTTTGCAATGCTGGTAGGATGGGTTCTTGTTATCGTCGGTGTTTTAAATTTCTTCCACACGCCAGTATTTGACGTAAATCTGATGCCGGCTCACGCGGTGGTTCACATTGTTGCCGGGCTTTTGGGAATTTGGGCGGCCAAAGATCACGCTCGCGGCTACGCGATGTGGGTGGGTATTGTCGGTCTTTTGCTTGCTGTAATCGGTTTCCTGATTACACAGGATGTCCTGGGAATAATCAATCTCCCGGGCTGGATCAGCGTGGTCCATCTGGTGCTCGGTATTTGGGGTCTGTGGACCTACATGGCTGCCAAAAAGAGCATGGCTACTCCTTCCGGCGCAACTCCGATGTCTCCGGTTTAGCATTTTGCAGAAACGGAAACATTTGCTTGCGATAACGAATGACATGAAATGTCATCGCGGCAGTGACCAGAAAAAATTCCAGTTTGTGGAGGTCGAATTGTAAAGCGAACTGATAATGTTCGTGCATTCACCCTCCTAAATTTCCGAAGTTGAATTCAGAGGATATACACTGCGCATACTTGAAAAAGTATAATATTTAGCGAGCTGGGTCAAAGAAATTTTGGAAGGTAAATTAAGAAAATCGCTCCGATTAGATCGGAGCGATTTTTGTTACCTCATTGGGCGAGGGGTCATGGGGCGCGCTTCGTTGACTATCAACTTGCGGCCTTCCATCTCTTGACCATTGAATATTTCAATGGCTTTTGAGGCCTCGTCATCCGATGACATTTCGACGAACCCGAAGCCTTTTGATCGGCCTGAGAATTTGTCGGAAATCACCGTGGCAGAGGTCACACTGCCGGCTTGCGAAAACAGCTGTTGCAGCTGGTCGCTAGTGGTTTTGTAGGGCAGATTCCCTACGTAGAGTTTCTTGTTCACCACGTTTCCTTTTAGCAGAGCAGGGGACCCATGCCGTATTTCAGGCAGGCGAACTTCGGACCGAACCTAAACTCGTGCTAACTTAAAAGATTTAAAGTGCAATCGTTCGCGTTTGCCAGATAAATATACACTATCTTGGGATACCAGTCAAGACGTGGAGATTGCGGCGAGCGTCCTGATGTCCTGGATTAATCTTCAAGGTTTTTTCCCAATTGAGTCTCGCTAAATCAAATCGTCCAAGCTCATAATATAGGTTCCCGAGGTTGAAATAGCCTTGATCGTATTCCGGATTAATTTTTATCTCTGATAAAAATTCGTTTTCCGCCTGCTTCAGTTTGCCATGCTCTTGATAAACCAGTCCGAGGTTTGTGTGCACCACTGGCTGCTGAAAATCAAGCTCAATAGCCTTTTCATACTCATACTGCGCCGCGGCTTTATCTCCGCGCAGGTACAGCATCACTCCCAGCTGGCGGTGGGCAACTGCAGAATGTGGCGAGCTTTGCGCGGCTTTGGACCAATATTTGAAACCATCAGCGAAATTTCGAGCGTGGGCAATATTTAGGATTGCAAGTAAAATAATCGCCGAATATGCCACCAAGCGCGGGATGGCCAGTTGCAATAAAACGATGATGATCCCGATCATCGGTAAATACAGCCGGTGTTCCAGAAGTTCAGGATCTGCGCCGGGGTTTGGGCGAACAAGAGCTGGGAACAAAAACAACACAAACCAGAATGTTCCAAAAATTATCTCGTGATAATTTTTATTTTGTCTTACTACCATAGCGGTCCCAAGCAGGACGAGCGCAACAAGGCCGTATACCAACGTAGAATCAGAAAGCACAGGGAAGGTGGAAAGATTAAAGGGGAGGAGAATTTTTCCATAATAAATCATGCCTGCATACAACCCGGTCAAACCGGAGCCAAGCATTTCAAAAAACCCTCCTCCGGACTGGCTGATAAAATCACTGCGCGCGAAAAACCACAAAACGATAAGCCCTGCCCACCCCGAAACGAAAATAGCCAGTCTGTTCCAGTTCCATTTTTTAATTATCAAAAACGCATAGCTTGCGCATAATATGGGAATAAAAATGCCCAGCTCTTTTGAAAGAAGAGCCAACGCCATAAATGTAAAATGCAGAAATATATAAGCGAGGCTTTTTCCGTACCACGCTTTTTGGAAAGCCCAAATTGAAACAAGTGTAAACAAGGCGGGTAATATGTCTGTCCTGCCGGGAATCCAAGCTATTGTTTGCAGTAAAGCAGGATGCACGGCAAAAAAAATTGCTCCAAGCAGGGCAGTAAGCTTGCTGGAAAACTCATTTAGAAATTTATATAAAAATAAAACCGTGACCAAATGCAGTAATACATTTGTTAAATGGTACACAAACGGGTTCGTGCCCGCAATCAGGGCATTAAGCATGAATGAAAAGGTGATAAGCGGGCGGTAATAATATCCGCCGGACACGACCCGTAAAAAATCTTCACCAAATCCTTTGATCAAATTTTGCGGATTTCCCAAAATTTCGGAGTTTGCGACGATAAGCGTGTAATCGTCAAGGTAAGTAAGGTCAAAAAAAATAATCTGCCCGTACACTGCAAGCACTATTAGCGTTAAAATAAGATAGGGGTGTTTCATTCCACGATCTTGAATGAAACGATGCCAAAAGCGACTGCCACATTCAATGATTCTTTGCGGCCGTGCATGGGAATCTCCAGAATTTTGTCTGCCATTTTTAAAACAGAGCGGGGTAAACCGGAAATTTCATTGCCAACCACAAGACAGAATTTGGAATTTGGTCCGCTGGTTGACGGATTGAATTTAGAATATGGAACTGAATTCCTTGATTGCTCGAGAACCGCGATATAATATCCTTGTTTCTTGAGCTTTTTAATTGCGCTTATGGCAGACTTTTTATATTCCCAAGCAATATATTTTTCCGCGCCGAGCGCGACTTTGGCTAACTCTGCATTAACCTTGCCGAATCTTCCGACTGGAGCAGGGGTAATCCCGCACAAGATCATCTTTTCGAACCCAGCAGCATCAGCTGTGCGAAATATTGAACCAACGTTGAAACTGCTTCGCACATTGTGAAGAACAGCGACCATGCAGGCTATTTATTCTTGATTATAGTGTAAACACCCTTGAACCAGTCAGACAAACCGATTTTTTTTCCGTCCGAAAATGACCGCGGAAAATAATCAATCGGTACCTCTTTGATGTTTAGGCCCTTTTTTAAAGCCTTGATGGTGATCTCTGCTTCAACCTCAAAACCCGAGCTGGTAATCCCCAAAGACCTGGCCACAGGCGTTCTGAAAAGCTTGTAGCCTGTGTAGACGTCCGTGAGGTTGCCACCGTGCAAAAGATTGTTGAGTTTGGTCAAAACCCACACTCCAAGCACATAGTGCGGATAGCCGCGCCGCTTGGGCTTGAGATTTCGGGAGCCATAGACAATATCAACCGCCGGGTCAGAAAGTGCGGCAAGCATGACCGGGAATTCCTTTGGATGATATTCCAGGTCAGCGTCCTGGATTATCACCGCATCGCCACTAACAGCAGCAAGCGCTCGTGCCAGAGACGCACCCTTGCCGAGGTTTGTCTCGTTTTTCAAATACTTTATAGAATTCAAAAACGGCTGCAAAGCTTCTTCGGTTTTGTCTTGCGAACCGTCATTGATAACAATTATTTCTTTTTGCCAATCCGGAGTATCCTGCTCTATGACCTGCTCTAAAATCTTAGCAATAGTTTTTTCTTCGTTATAAGCGGGAATAATTATCGAAAGTGTTTTCATTTTGGATTTGCAAAATACAAGGTGGCTGGGGAGGAAGGATTCGAACCTTCGTATGACGGATTCAGAGTCCGTTGCCTTACCGCTTGGCTACTCCCCAACAAAATTACTGCTTATTTGCCTGCCTCTAGCGGCCCACTTGGCTACCGAGGAATACGAACTGGATAATACCACTTAGCACTATATTTTTCAATAATGACAATAAAAAAAGAGGGGACCCGAAAACCCTCAAATGTTGCTAACGGGTTGTATTTACCAATGGCGGCGGCCATTTTTCAAAATGCTCCGCATATCTTGAATTGCCCGAATCGAACGGGCAATCATTCTGCTGATCATAGGATCGCTTGGTTTATTTGGATCTCGGATCAGAGCCAGTTCTATCGGGAGCCATGGCTCGCCCTCGCGCAGATTGCTACCGCTTCTTCTTTTGTAATATGAAGCCTTAAGCAGTGCATCCTTTTTCGGATATCGCTCCCGCCAGCGTTTTGTGGCTGCGTAACTGCCGCCCATATAACCTCCTGTTGCTGTGTTTTCGCTATTATAGCCCTACTGCATCACTTTGCCAAGCAGGTTTTTGTATCCGTTCGCAAACTCGCGTGCGGTTATTTTTTTTGCCCCTTCGAGCTGGAGTTTTTTTATTTCTAAATTGCCTCGAGCACAATGCACAATTAAATCTTTCCCAGCTAAAAATAACTCCCCCTCACCCCCTCTTAGATTAAGAGGGGGGACCCCTCCCCTTAAGCTAAGGGGAGGTTGGGAGGGGTTATATGGCGCTGCATCGAAAATTTTTAACTTTTTGCCATCCAGAGTCGTCCATGCCACCGGCCAGTTTTCATAGGCGCGAATTTGCCTATCAATTTCTTCAACGGAATCCTGCCAATTAATTCTGCCGTCATCTTTGGTAATAATTTTAGTGAAAGTCGCTTTTGAATGATCTTGTGCCGTAGGCTTGGTCTTTTCAGAAATATAATCGGACAAACATTCAAGTAATAGTGTTGCACCCGCTTCAGCCAATCGATTATGCAATGTCTTATACAATATTCCCGATTCGACACTCAATATTCGCTGTGCCACTATCGGCCCATGATCCATCTCCTCATCAAGCTTTATTATAGTCACGCCTGTTTCAGTGTCGCCATTTAGAATCGCCACCTGAATAGGGGACGGACCGCGGTATTTCGGAAGTAAAGAAGGATGAATATTTAGCGTGCCATGTTTTGGAATATCAAGCACGCTTTTCGGGATTATTTTTCCGTAGGAGGCCACGATGAAGAGATCCACCCCTCCCGAACCCTCCCCATCGAGGGGAGGGAAAATACTTTCTTTTTCCTCCTCCCTAGTAGGGGAGGAAAGGCGGGGGGGTTGAAGGATTTTTAATCCCAATTTTTCTGCCTCAACCTTAATAGGGGAGGAGTGCAACTCTTGCTTTCGCCCGGCAGGCTTGTCTGGCTGAGTGACTACCTCGATTATTTGATATCTGGAATCAGCGGCAAGCTTTTTTAAAGCCGGCACGGCAAAATCTGAAGTTCCAAAAAATATTACACTAATCCTTGACATGTGACCAAAAATTTGATAATATACGTGGTTATCATTACAATAACCACATGAATAAGAATACAGTAAAAACATTTTTAATCCTAGTTGCTGTTCTGTTTTTTAGCGCAAATACAACAAGTGCTGCGGCGGGGGATTTGTTCCTAGATAAGGGTACGGTTTATTATACCAATTACCTTGGCCAAAAAAGGCCGTTTTCGAACGCAGAAGTATTTTTTGCACATGGTTTTAATTTTTCCCAGGTAAGAGCAGCGACCGATGCCGATCTCATGCTCCCCACCGGAGCTGTGATGACATTACCCGAAGGCACACTTGTCAAAGCTAAAAACAGCGCTACTGTTTATTTAATCAAAAGCGGACAGAAACGGCCGTTTAGCTCCATCTTGTCATTTACGAGCAGAGGGTACTCGTTTAACCACCTGGTCACCACAGACTCTGCCCAGCTCGCCTTGTACCCGACCGGCAATACCTTCAGCAATGTCGCGGGCTCGACTACTGAAGAATAAAGTTATTAAACTAAACGCGGTTTTGAAACCGCGTTTTTTTATTTCTCAAATTTATCTGCAATCAAAATTCCGTTCAAATGATCGATCTCGTGCTGCAGCACTTTGGCCAGTAATTTCCCGCCCTTAATGTGAACCTTACGTCCTTCCTGGGTATACCCTGTGACCTCAACCTTGGCAGGACGCTTGACCTGGCCGAAAACTTTTGGTATCGAAAGACAGCCTTCCTCCATAGCGGTCTTTTTTATTGACCGCGAAATGACCTTTGGATTGATTAGCGCAAACGCCTCGATACCAAACTCTTCTAAATGAATAATGGCGAGCATCAGATTTGCGCCCACTTGCGGCGCAGCCAGGCCGATACCCGGAGCTTTCTTTACAGTCACCTTCATGTCTTCGATAAGCTCAAGAACGTCTTTACTCAAAGGAAAAGTGAGCTCGATGTTTGGTGCTCGGAGGATTGCTTCATCCTGGGAAAGGGTATGTAGGCGAAGGGTTTTGGGCATGCGTTCAGTATACAATTTCTAATTACTAATTTCTAATTGACCTAAAATAATGGCGTAAAATCCAAATTTCCAAATTAGACATTGGTACTTATGTAGAAATTAAGTATATAAAAAATTCTACAGCAAGCTTTCCGGATCAATATCAATATCCGCGTCTGCCAGTTTTGCCAGCAGCGGATAAAAATCGAAATCAACGTTTGCCACACTCTTCAATATTACCTGGAAACGGAAACGCCCGCGCAGTCGCATTATAAAAGAGGGGATAGGGCCAATGATTTCTATGCCGGGAGAACCTTCCTGCCTTAACAAATTTACTGCACGTTCGGAAAGAGCGAGGGCTTTTTCCCGATCAGGATGGCTGAACACCAGTTTTATGAGGCGCGTAAATGGCGGGTACCCGAATTTCTTTCTTACCTCGATTTCGCGGGCAAAAAATCCCTGATAATCATGTAGTTTGGCAGCCTGAATGGCAAAATTCTCCGGGTTATAAGTCTGCAAGACAACCACACCGGGGTCACTGCCGCGACCCGCTCTGCCTGCGACCTGGGTAAGCATTTGAAACGTCCGCTCATTGGAACGGTAATCCGGCAAATGCAGTATGGTGTCAGCGGTAATTATTCCTACAAGCCCAACGCGTGACACATCCCAGCCTTTTGAAATCATCTGCGTGCCTATAAGGATTCGCGTCCGGCCGGCAGTCCAGTCATCGTAGATTTGTTTGTGAGCCCCCGCCACTGCGGTCGAATCGCGATCCATCCGCACGATCAGGGGGAGCTCTTTGTCCTTAAGCTCTTCTTTCAGGAATTTTTTAAGCCCTTCTTCCACTGCTTCGGTACCGATCCCAAAATATTTTATCCTTGCTCCGCCGCACGCCGGACAAGCTGTCGGGATATCATAGTTCCGGGCGCAGTGGTGGCAAACCAGGCTTTGAGTGGTGAGGTGATAGACAAGCGGCACCTGGCAATGCTCACAAGTGCTGACATAAGCGCAGTCCCGACACATTATAAACGTTGCTGAGCCGCGGCGGTTCAAAAATAAAATAATCTGTTTATTCTGTTTGAGCTTCATGATCATTTCCGCTTTCAGCGCTTCGCTGAAAATAGAAAAATTCTTGGCCGCGAGTTCTTTCCTCATATCCACAACTCGTACTTTGGGTAGCCCCACATCAGCCATAATCCGATGGGGAAGAGTAAGTAGAATCGATTTGCCACCAGTCTCGCCTCGGCTCATCGAGGCCTGATCAATATTCGAGGCCACGTTAAAATAACTGGTGATCGACGGCGTGGCATCACCCAGGATCAGCGGACAGATCCACAACTCGGATAATTTTCCGGCTACCTCACGCGCATGATATTTCGGATGCTGGTCATACTGCTTGAACGAAGGGTCGTGCTCTTCGTCCATAATAATCAACCCCAAATCCTGCACTGGCGCAAACACCGCAGATCTCGGCCCAATAATGATCTGCTTTTCATTTTCCCAGATTTTCTGCCACATAAACAACCGCTCCGAATCGCGAAGCTTGCTGTGCAAAAGCGCGATTCTCTCGATTCCAAAACGCCTGGCAAATCTTTCGATAGCTTGTGTCGTGAGAGATATCTCCGGAACCAGGATAATGACTTGCTTGCCGGCGAACAACACCCGCTCAATAACCTGCATATACACCTCTGTTTTCCCGGAACCGGTGATGCCGTGCAGCAAGATGGTACTCGGCGAGCCGAGCGCGCGCGTTATTTCCGATACCGCGTTCTTTTGATAGTCAGTGAGTATATAGTCCGGGTTAAATTTCTCATAGCCGGTAATCTGCGGGTCCTTGTTTTTCTTCACAAATTTCGGGAGCATGGCTTTCACAACCAGACCCAGGGGCGTAACATAATATTTGGCGATCCAGTTCGCCAGTGCAATGTGTTTTTCCGTGAGGACCGGAGTCGCGCCAATTAGCTCTGTCACTTCTTTGAGACCTTTGGCTTCTTTGGGCAAACGGTGCATTTCCACTGAAGACACCAGACCTAGAATCAAGCGCCTGCCGCCGAAAGGCACGCGCACGAGCTGTCCGGGACGCAGATGGTCATGAAGGTTCAAGGGCACCAAATAAGTAAAAATTTGGGTACTGCCCAAATTCACTGAGGTCAAGGGTATGATATTGATGACGCGCTTGAAATTACTCATTCTGTTATAATTCTAGCATGAAAAGATGCAATCAACTTAACCTCTCCTTGAGAGGGGAGGATGCCCACAGGGCAGGAGGGGTAGATGGCCGTTCGATCTCTCTCCCGCCGAGTACGGCGGAACTCTCTCCTCGACAGGAGAGAGTTGCAAGGTTATGACTTCTCGTTGTTTTGTCAGCATTGATCTGCCGAATTCGGTCAAGGAATACCTGGGACGGCTGGCGCATCATGATATCTATTGGATCAAATGGGCAAATCCTAAAAATTTTCACATTACTTTGAATTTCTTAGGAGAGCTCAAACCCGAACGAATCGAGGAGGCAAGATTGGTGCTGAAACAAGTTGCCGCACTTTATCAGCCGTTCAATATAAAACTGGCTGAGGTTGAGCCTTCGCGCGACATGCTGTGGCTCCTGCCGGAGGACAATGAAACACTTGCCAGTCTTCAGGACGAACTCAAAGATAAACTGAAAGGCGCGCGTCTCGGTAAACGAGAACGCCGCAGCTATATGCCTCACATCCTGCTTGCCCGATCCAAAACCGGCCGCAACATGCGGCCGGTGATTGAAAATTTTTCGCAAAAAGAATTTGTTGCGGACAAGATTAATCTCTACGAAAGCGAGCTGACCCCAGGCAGTGCGACTCACCGGCTGATCGAAAGCTTTCCGCTGGCATGAAAATTGACGTTCTCGGAGTTGGCGTTAATGCTGACACAAAAAACACGATAATTTTTCTCATTAAAAAACTCCTTACCGAACAGCAAAGAATTTTCATTGTCACTCCATATTCAGAAATGATTGTCCGAGCTCAAAAAGACAATGGATTCAGGGATATATTAAATTCCGCGACCTTTTCCCTTCCAGACGGCATTGGAGTTTTGTGGGCAGCACATTATTTGTCTTTATTTCCCTCCCCAGTCCCGGGGAGGGATCAAGGAAGAGGTCGCAAACTTTTGAAGTTAATTGCAAGCTTGCTCGCGATTATTTTCAATCCTCAAAGTCTGCGCAGTCCCATCCCTGAAAAAATCTCCGGCTCGGATTTTATCTGGGACCTCACCAAGCTTGCGGTTGATAGGGGACACTCGGTTTTTCTTCTCGGCGGCTTTGGAAATACTGCCGATCTCGCTGCGGACAAATTGAAATCAAAATTTCCAAATCTCAAAATCGCCGGCACTTTTTCTCCTCCTAAATCTTCTACTTCCTCCCCCTTGAGGGGGGAGGATAAAGGTGGGGGTGATATTATCGAAAGAATTAATTCCTCCCAAGCCGACTTCCTCTTCGTCGCCCTTGGCCCGGTTGCCCAAGAAAAATGGATTGCTGAGAACCTGCCCAAATTGAAGGTAAAACTCGCCATCGGCCTCGGCGGCACATTTGATTACATGGCTTCTAAAGTGCCGCTAGCGCCCCAAATTTGGCGAAATTTAGGCCTGGAATGGCTCTGGCGCCTCCTCACCCAGCCCTGGCGTGTTGTAAGGGTTTCAAAGGGCGTTTTGGGGTTAATTTGGTATTGCGTTAAAGCTAGGGTATAATTTTCACAAATCAGTCAGGAGGCGAGCATGAAAATCCTCGAATTACGGATCGGTATTTGCGATTGCAGTCCGACTTACCATGGAAAACTTGAAGGCGCGATTATCAAGCTGGGCCGATCCAGGTTCCGATTGAAAGAGATACCAATTGACGACGGCAATTCTCTGGAAGAAACTTATCGGAACCGTTGCCACTTCACGCTTGATATGCATCTGGTGGAAGAGCGAGCTGGAAAAAAGTGCACGACTTTCATTATTCGCAACGATGAAATCGGCCCTGCCTCAAAAGGACGGAGGCTGATCAGTGGAGACATAAGACAATGCATACTGCAAAGGCCTGTCAGAATCGAAACGATAATTCGATGGGCCACTGATCTGATAGCCGAAATGTCCGAGAAACAGCGAGCTAAATGGTTGGCCCTATGAAATTGCCAATCGAAACCATCGCTCAGCTTTCACGCGTAAGACCTCTCCGACCTCGCGTCGGAGTTCACTGAATCAGTCAGTGCGCGAAATAAAAGGTCTTTTTTTTGCTCTAAAAACAAAGCGAGTCTGACTCTCGGGCTGCGACTGATAGTCGCGGGCTTTGAGTCAGACTCTTTATTACGCCCAATCGGCATACAGCCGCAAGCGCATTTTGCGGGCAAGAGCGTTGCAGGATTCAGCGAGAGGTTTCTCAGGATCAATTACCTGGAACTCAAAACCTGCCTCTTGGCTCATGGCCCGAGCGGATTCCACAGGATAAGCCAGCAATCTTTCACCAACGCCAGTCCTGGCTTGTGAAAACGACAGTACTCCGACAACATTCTGTTTGTCGGAAACGGCCGTTGCTACCGTCATCTGAAAGCCTTGCAAATCGACCGCGAGTCTCAGTTCAGCGTGCAACGTTGTTTCCGCTGCAAAAAGAAGCGAGACATTGTTTTGTGCCAGAAACTCAGTTACCAGCTCTTGCGGGACGAGAAAAATAACAATTGCCTTCATAGGCCTCCCCCAATCTAACCGTTCATCCACGGCGTGAAATTGAAAGCATTGTTTTTTACAGGGGCTTCGAGGTACACCTGCACCTGCGGAATCAAGAGAAATCGCTGTACAGCACGGACTAACAAGCATTTTAGGAAACGCATCGTAACCTCCTTAAGGTTCTGTAATTCTAATCGCCTTTCAGGTATAATTCAAATATGAAAAAAGACAAAGTTCGAGTTCGATTTGCGGCTTCGCCAACAGGATTCCTGCACGTGGGAGGGTTGCGTACCGCTCTATTTGATTACCTTTTCGCCAAAAAGCACCAAGGCCAATTTTTTCTGCGCATTGATGACACGGACCAGGCGCGATACGTGGAAGGCGCCGTAGATCAGATCAAGCAAGCGCTGGAGCGGTACGGCATAGTGCCCGACAATTTCGATGATATCTATATTCAATCCAAACATCTTGCGCGCTACAAAGAGATCGCTGACCAGCTTGTGGCTCAAGGCCATGCTTATGAATGTTTTTGTTCGCCGGAAAGACTCGACAAACTCCGGCAACTGCAGACTGATCAAAAACAAGCGCCAAAATATGACCGGCGTTGTCTGAATCTATCCTCCGAAGAAAAGGATAAATTACGCGCCTCGGCCAAACCTGTGATCCGCATGAAAATCCCGGCAGGGGAGAGCGTGCTTGAGGATATTGTGTATGGACGCATAGTCACAAAAAATGAATTTCTCGATGACCAAATACTCGTCAAATCCGACGGCTTTCCGACCTACCACCTCGCTAATATCATAGATGACCACGACATGGAGATCACGCACGTGGTGCGCGGCGAAGAATGGATTCCATCCACCCCAAAACATTTGGTTCTCTACCAGATGCTTGGCTGGAGCGTGCCGCAGTTCGCGCATCTGCCGCTCATCACCAAGCCAGACCATAAAAAACTTTCCAAACGCGACCAGGCCTCGGACGCTCTTTTGTATTTGGAAATTTTCGAACTCGAGGCGATTTTGAACTACATCGCGCTTCTGGGTTGGAATCCAAAAACCGAACAAGAAATTTTTAGCAAGGAGGATCTCATGGCGCAGTTTGACCTGCCAAAAATCAACCGTGCTAACGCGATTTTTGACGTAAAAAAATTCACCTGGCTGAACAAACAATGGATCGGAAAAAAAGAATTAGAACAAACAATTTTTTACCGGAACTTAAAAAATATTATCAAGAATAAATGGGGGGTGGGGGGAGAGGCGATAATTAATCCGATTGCCCGTCTAGTGCTAGGCCGCGTTGAAGATTTTTGGAACCTTGAACAACTGGTAGAGAATGAGTTTTCTTTCTTCTTTACTGTGCCCGAGTATGAAAAAAATTTATTGCGTTGGAAAAACATGGTTGATAATGAAATAAAGCTATCACTCAATACGTCTAAAGAACTAGTTGCCAAACTGGCTTTCAATGCATCGGCCGCTGATATTCAAAAAATCTTTTTTGATTACATTGGAACTGGGGATAAGGGTGGTTTGCTTTGGCCCCTACGAGCGGCATTGTCAGGCCTCAAAGCAAGTCCTGGGCCGTTTGAGATCCTGAGCCTGTTTCTTGTATTGCCAAAGGGCAAGGAAATTATAAGCGAACGAATAGAGAAAGCTATTGCCAAATTGTAATTTTTATGCTATAATATAGAAAATGGATCAGTCCTTATCCGCCTCTGGCGGGAAACAAAAACAGAGTTCAGGACGATTTTTGAGAAGAGCAGTTTTCGCAGGAATACTGTTTTTTGTTGTGTTTGGCATGACCTCTGCGCAGACTGTGGACGAGATCCGGGACGACATTGCCGCGCGCCAGCAAAAACTTAACCAAATCCAAAACGAGATCAACGGGCTTCAGCAGGAGATTAACCGCGCGCAAAAACAAGCCGCGTCATTGAAAAACGAAATAGCGCTCTACGATCTGCAGATCCGACAGACTGAGACAAAAATCACCGCCTCGCAGGTGGAAATCGAACAGCTTCAGGCAAAAATCGAAGAACTCCAAAAGCAAATTCAGCAAAAACAAGAAGAGATTGAACGGCAGAAAATTTTTCTTTCGGAAACTTTGCGTCTGATCAATGAATATGATGACCTCAGCACTCTGGAAATCACACTGGCCAACGATACTTTCTCGGAATTTCTGGACCAGGTTACGTATGCCGCAAATCTCCAGGAAAAAACCCAAGAGCTACTGGTGGAAATCAAGGAACTCAAGATTGAACTCGAAGAAAAACGCGTAGAACTCACGACCGAGCTAGCCAACGAGGAAAAGGTCAAACATGAGCTTGAGCTCGCCGAAGCTTCACTCCAAGATCAGCGCGGCCTCAAGGCAGGCCTGCTGACCGCGACGCGCGGCCAGGAACGAATCTACCAGTCACTGCTTGCCGATGCCTCGCAAAAACAGGAACAGGTAGAACGCGAAATTTTCGATCTGGAGGCCGCAATCCGCGACCGACTTGGCGACAAATCCGCCCCACTCATCACTGGCGGCCTTTTGCGTTGGCCAATGTCCGGGGTACTTACGCAAAGCTACGGCCGGACCGGTTTTACGGCTCTCGGCTACAGCTTCCACAATGGCCTCGACATTGCCGGGCCGGCAGGAACCACGATTTACGCTGCAGGCGACGGCATAGTGCACGCTACGGGCTCAGGAAACGCAGCCTACGGCAACTGGGTGGTTATGAAGCACGCCCTTGCCAAAGAAGGTAAAATTTTCCGCATCTATACACTCTATGCGCATATGCGCTCGGTTCGGGTCAGCACTGGCCAAACCCTCAAGGCAGGGGACATCATTGGTTTTGAAGGCAACACCGGCAACACCACCCGCCTTTTGTACGGACCGGAGAGGGGATACCATCTGCATTTCACGATCTTTGACGAGGAGGGCTTTGGCATCAAAGCAGGCGCTTACCAAAACCTTTATGGCCCATATCAGATCCCTTATGGCTATACTTATAACCCCTTGGATTTCTTGAAATAAATTGTTATAATGATTGACTATGGAAGAAAATAAATACAATTTAACCTTCTCTGACGGTGCTCTCCAGCAGCTCAAAGATCTGGCTACTCATCTGGGCATACCCGAATCTGAGCTGCATAAAGTTGTAGGCAAAGGCCTAAAGCTCTTGCAGGTAGCCAAGGCAAGCAAGCTTTACAAAGAAGACCCGGACGGCAAGCGTTATCTGATCAACGTAAAAGAGATATAAAACATGGCTGACGAACTTGATCTCTCAAAAGATTTTGAGGGCGGGTTTGATGCTGATCCGATCGCGCCAGAAACAGTAAATCCGCCAAGCAATCCAATAATAAGTTCAATGAACGAAGAGATCGATACCATACAGCAACCGGCCGAGGAATACGGTTTTCAGGTTCAGGAACAGCGCGAACGCATCCGAGGCAGGTTTGCTCTTTATTACATCGTGGGGTTCATGATTATCGTAGTTGTCGCTCTGCTGATTTCGTTTTTTTTACTCTACCGTGGCAAAATGGAGTTTGAGAACGTCACCAATATGTTAGTAACAATATCAGGTATTTTGTCCGGGCCACTAGGATTTATAATCGGCTATTATTTCAAGGCCGAATCAAACGATTAGACTTACCAAATGATCTAACGTCTGGAATGGCGCGATCCGATGCTTCTGCAGGAAGTTCCGGGATTTATTTATACTACGTCATAAAACCTATATTGTGCGACGTGTTATGAGAGTTATTTAGGAGCTATTTTCAAGCTCCCCTGCTTTTTATTGCAACAGTTTTTTTAGAATCGGTTCGATACGGTCAGCCATTATAGCGTGGCCCGCGTTGTTCGGATGAATCCCATCTGTCAGCATTTCTGGATTCCCAAAAATGTCTTTTAAGATATTTGGCACAAAATTGGCTTTTTTCTCCTTAGCAAGCTTTTTGAATTCACTATCATATTTATCGCCAAGCAAACTCCCCTTCACCCCAAGCAATATCACGGCCGCGCCTTTTTCATGAATGCGATCAACTATCAATACGAGATTTTTAAAACTTTCCTCGACCGGCACCTGCCGCAGCGCGTCATTACCGCCTACAAGAACTATGACAATACGCGGATCCTGACTGAGCACGTCTCTATCGAGCCTGGCGAGCGCGGACGCGGTTGTGTCGCCGTTTGACCCGGCATTTATAATCGTCCTTCCGGTGCGTTTGGATAAAAGCGAAACAAAATCATCGCCGAGGGTAGTCACACCGTACCCGGTAACAAGGCTGTCCCCAAACGCGATTATATTAGTCCCCTTCTCCGGCCTGTCAACAATGGTAGGGCCAGAAAACAAAATCATCGCCAAAGCGATAGCAATACCAATGATTCCTGCAATAATTAGCTTTAATTTCATAAAAAAGATTTTACCACACAAAATACATAGCGGCAACTGTTATGAAAACCAGTTGCCGCTATCAGCTTCATTTTTTTTGCCGGCGACGATTGAGGCGCTCCATCGTAGTTCGAGTTTCTCGGAGCTTAAGGCTTAACATTTGTTTCTGCTCACGATCCGCGGCCCATTCTTTGGCCTTGGCTCGTATTCGTGCGTCAACCCTGAGCGCGTGTTGGCTCAGCTTTGCCTCTTCGCTTATTCCGTCATTTACGATGCTGCCCCTGTGCTCGAGTAGCTGCGCTGCAACATCCTGGTAGTGCGGGACTTTTGGCAGCTCCTCTAAAACATCCTCAAGCGACAGCTCTAAATCGTGGATGAATACACCCGTCCCGTCGATGATCCTGTTTCGGCCATCGATAACCGCAGCCACGTAGCCGATGACCTCTTTGTGGGAACCATGGTCGAGATACAGCGAGAATGTTACTTCTGCGTCTGCGTCTGGGTGACCCTTCCTGAGTAAAGAATCAGCGGCAACATTTTCGAGTCTAACCTCCCAACAAAAACCCATAATGCCTCCTATACACCAACCAGCTTGTAAATTTGGATCTCTCGGATGCTCCTCTCTCTTCGAACCTTTTTGTAATACGGCAGAGTTACTGTTCGATGCGACACGACCAGCTCTTTGAGCGGGATTTGGTCGATCTCGTAGAAATGCTTGCGTAACCGCGATGGGACATATTTAACCGTTGCACGGAACAGTAGAGACAGGCAAATGGCCCGTGGCTTGTCGCGGTGCTCCACGATACCGCAGAACCACAAATCACTCCCAAACTCGATGCCACGAAGCTCTCCTGTAAGAAGCCGTTGCCAAGCGTCCTTTAAAGATTCGGTCCGCTGGGTCGTTCCAGGAAAATGCAGCTTGCCCGGAAACGGCTCATGCGGATTCTTTTTTCGCGACGGCCGCCGCCTCAGGTAGACTCGGCCCTTGTTGTCCTCCAAGATAATGTCGATATTGAGATTTTTCTTGATAGTGCAGAGGGCCTCGAAAACAGCCGGCGGATAAGCATGCCCTCGGGATGCGCAGTACCGCATCTTCTGGCACAGAAGCACGAACGCAATTATTTCTGTTGGCGTCCAGCAGTCACTGCTTGTGTTGATGAATTTAAGAACTTTCGGTTTTCTCATCACTCCCTCCTTCGGAAATGTGAAAAATCAGATTAACATTTCGCCCGCAAAAAATCAACCCGCCTCATCGGCGGGTTTAAATTCACTAAAAATTTCTAGGTGTATTTTTCGATTAGTTTGTTTGCGCCGCTGGGATCGGCTTTGGCTTCCAAAAGCGCGGTGAGCATTAGCGGAGCGACTATTGTCGCGTCAGATTCGATGACGAACATCGGCGTTTCGGCCGTCAGTTTGTCCCAGGTGATCTTTTCGTTCGGCGTAGCGCCGGAATATGAGCCATATGAGGTCGTGGAATCGGAAATCTGGCAGAAATATGCCCAGGGCATGACCTCTTGCTGGAGGTCGTATTTGATCGAGGGCACCACGCAGATCGGGAAGTCCCCTGCTATGCCGCCGCCGATCTGGAAAAAGCCAATCCCCCCGCCCGCATTAGCAGGCGAGGCTCGCCCACCTGCGGTGGGCGGCTCCCCTCTTGATAATTCTTGATAAACATCGTAAAACCAAACCATATATTCTATGCCGGATTTCACAATATTTGCCGATGCATCACCTGTCTTCACATGCGAGGCAAAGATATTGCCAAAAGTGGAATCTTCGTGTCCTGGCACGACAATCGGGAGATTTTTTTCTGCGGCAGCTAGTAACCAGGATTCTTCCGGGTGCCCTTCGTGTGAACCTTTGTCCAGTTTTTGAATCAGCTCGTAAAAATATTCATGCCAAAATTTGCGGGTTCCAGATTTTGTTGCTTCCGTCCACATTGGCACAATGATTTTCTCAACAGCGCGAAATGCTTCGTCCTCGGGGATGCTCGTGTCAGTCACGCGGCGCATTCTAGCTTCCAAAACTTTTGTGTCATCCTCTTTTCGCATATAGCGATAGTGCGGAAAATCCTTGTATGAATTATGAGCTACCAACCGAAAAAGTGACTCTTCAAGGTTCGCCCCAGTCACAGAGAGAGCGTGTATAAGCCCAGATTTGATCGCAGGAGCCATGGTAATGCCCATCTGCGCGCTCGACATCGCCCCAGCCACAGCCCAGAGCATTTTCCCGCCCTTTTCAATATGCTGCCAATAAGAAATCAACGCATCTCTAGTCGCACGCGAGTTGAAATTTTTGTAATTTTTGAGAATAAATTCGAAGATGGGTAGATTGCTCATGGCCTAGATTATAGCGGGTTGTTGGCGAGTCATGCAATGGACACCGCCCCCACCGTAGACGATATCTGTCGAGTCAATGGCTATGACTTGCCTCTCCGGAAACAGGCCCTTCAAAATTTCCAAAGCCTCAGCATCGTGCGGATCATTAAAAATCCCAGCCAATACTACTTTATTTGCTATATAAAAATTTGCGTAAGACACAGGGGCTTTTTGTCCGTCACGATATTTCAGGTGCGGCATAGGGAGTTTGATGATCTCAAAAGGCCTCCACTGCCCGTCTGTGGCTGTTTTTAAAGTTTCGTAATTTTTCTGGAGAATCTGGTAATTTTCATCGCTTGGGTCATCCTCGTATGCGCAGACGATTTTATGAGGAGCAACAAATCTTGCCACCTCATCAATATGTCCGTCAGTATGGTCACCCACTATCCCCTGCTCCAGCCATATAACCTTTGTCACACCGAGGTGTTTTTGAAAAATATTTTCAAATTCTGCTTTGGTCATGTTCGGGTTGCGAGCGAACAAACATTGCTGCGTGGTAATAAGCGTTCCTTGTCCATTGTTTTCTATCGCTCCATCTTCCAACAGCACCCCAGGCTCAACGAGCTGCATTCCCAAATCTAAACTTTTAAATACTTCATTATCTTTCAAGAGGTCTGGAAATTTAGAACCATAAGCACTGTATTCCCATTTAATACCTGCTAATTTTTTGGCATCCTCGATTACAAAACTCGGCGCGTAATCGCGAGTCCATACATCAGCATAGTTCGTCTCATACATTCTCACTTTCTCAAGAATATCAGCATGTTGTTTTTTGTCCCTGACAATCAAATTCACCTGCTCAGAACCTTGAAGCGCGTCAATAATTTGTAAAAAGATTTTCTCAATCCGACCCAAACGCTCATGGTCAGGTGAATCTTTTGGCTCGTTCAAAGCGCCAAACGAAATCTTATCATGTGGCCAGGCCATCCACACCGCGTCGTGTTTCTCCCATTCTGCTGGTAACCTTAGCATATTATTTTCCTTCCAGAGCGCGGATTTCGTCTTTGTAGTGCGGAACGTTTTTCAAGCCGCGGTGCTTTTCCGTAAGTTTTTTGGCAACCAGGGCTTTGTAGGTATCCGGACGGCGGTTGCGCAAAAATCCCCAGCCATCCGCAAAAAATCTATTTCTTTCCAAATCTATTTGCACAACTACTGCCTCGTCTTTTGATTTGCTTGCTCGCTTTATGATTTTGCCGAACGGATCAGAGACGAACGACTGTCCAAAAAATCGCATTTGCCCCTCGCGGCCCGTACGGTTCACTCCGGCAACATAAACGCTATTGGCTATGGCATGCCCGCGCTGGGCGGTTTCCCAGGCATTGTGCCAATCCCCTTCCGTCTTGTATCCGATAATGTCGCCGATAGCTGTCGGGTAAAAAATTATTTCCGCGCCATTCAGCCGCGCCGCCCTGGCTGCTTCCGGATACCACTGGTCATAGCAAATCAAAACGGCAAATTTGGCATACGGAGATTTAAAAATTTTATAATCGCCTTTTCCCTGCTCAAAATAACTCTTCTCGTAAAAACCCGGATCATGAGGAATATGGATCTTGTCATACTGACCGGAAAACTTTCCCTGCTCGCTAAATACCACGGCTGTATTGTAGTATTTTGTATCGCGCAGCTCATAGATCGGAACGATTAAAGTAATTTTTAATTTTTTTGCCTGAGCGGCCAGAGAACGCATAACTACTCCGGAAACGGTCTCAGCGTACTGTTTTTTAGGAAGCTTATCTTTTTGGGGGAAATACGGCGTGTTGAACAATTCGGGTAGACAAATAATCTTTGCGCCTTTCTTGGCAGCTTGCGTAATTAATCGAGCGGCTTTTTCCAAAGCCGCCTTTTTTGTTGCAGGAACCGCCATCTGCACTAATCCAATTTTGACGAGCTGTTTCTTTGCCATGTCAGTGCTCCCCGTTGCCCCAACCGAACAGTTTGCCCACCATTTCCGAGCTCTCGCGCTTGCGGGCGATCTTGATCGTCCCGTCCTGGGCAATGAGTTTGGCAGGGCTGGAAAGCAAGCAATGATGAGAAGCCAGTGCATCCTGGTAAGCCCCGGAATCTAACACGGCAAAATGCTGCGGCTCGCCTTCTCGGAGTTTTGGAAGCAGGATATAATTTCCGCCGGCAGTGTATTTATCGTCTGAATCGCACGAGGATCCGGCAAGCCATACGCTTTTCAGGTCGCGGGTATTGGCGTTGTTTACCGGGACCACATGCCATTTCTGGTGAATGGCCCAGGTATCCAGAAGGTCGTTCATAAAACTGCCGTCGATGACATACCACGATTTGGCATTGGCCTTAGGAATCGGCTTTTCGGCTATGACATTGTAAATCGTCACCTGAGCCGGTGCGACTACGTATCTGCCCCATTCCACGACAAGATTTGGATGTCGAATGCCGGCCTCGTCGCTCATTTTTTTAAGGAGCTTCACGATTCTCTCCGATATTTCCTTGGCTGTATAAAACGGCTTTTTTTCATAAGGCACTCCGAAACCGCCGCCAATATCGAGTGTATCGAGACCGGGTTGGATTTTGGACAGCTTGATATAAAGATCCATTGCCTCTTCTACCGGTTTAATCACGCTTCCAGCGGTAACAATCTGCGAGCCGATATGGTAATGCAGAAGCTTGAGGTTTTTCATCCGCGGTAAAGCAAGAATCTGCTTGGCCGTCAGTCCAAATCGGTCAATCTTTTTATCCCAGTGCGTGTCTGCTTTGGTATCCAGGTTAACGCGGATCCCCACATCGCCTTTGTATTTATAGAGCTTATCCAGTTCATGTTCGTCTTCGATGATTGGCATGATGGCAAGGTCTTTGCTGCGCAATTCGTCAACAAGTTTTAGGTACGCATCAGTTTTCGGGCCATTACAAAGTACGCGAAGCTTGGCGTGGAATTTCTCTCCCTCCCAGAGTTTTTTAACCAACCAAAGCTCATTTACCGATCCGACCTCCATGTGCGCGCCTTCGGAAATCAGAGGCATAACGAATTCCTTATTTTGGTTGACCTTCATCGGGTAATGGTAGAAAAATTTGCCTTTATACCCTTGGATCTTCATATATGCCCGGAAATAATCCTGAAGGTCTTCCAGTCTCTCTTCCAAAATAAAAGGGAAAACAACCTCCAGAGGTGAGCCGTATTTTTTCACCAAATCATTGAGGTTGTAGATATAATTGCCTTCTCTAACCGTGAGCTCGCCGTCACGTGTAATGTCGAAAAACTGAGTGTTAAACTCTTCGACGCCCAGTTTCCAAAACCTTTTCCAATTTTTTTTAGCAGTCAATTTAGCGCAGAATTTCCTTTTTAAAAAATTACAAGACGAATCATACCACGCTCGCTCCGCCTGTCAACCCCTTTTCCACGGCCGCCAGCCAAAAATGGATTTAAGGGATCTTTTCAGACGGCGATCTTCCCCATGAGCGCGCCCCTTATGACGCTCGATCTGTTCGCGGAGCTTGGGCACGACTAGATCAATCGCCGCATAAAGGTCGTCTCCGGTCGATTCAGCCCTCATGACCTGCATATGCGGCAAATCGAGGTTCACTTCACAGCGAAAAAAACCTTTCTGATGATGAGTAGATGTCTCCAGTTCTACTCGCGCTTCCATTATTTCTTCCGAATAATGTTCCAGATGTCCGATCTTCTCGTTCACATAAGCCTTCAGCGGCCCGGTCAGTTCTAAATTTGTTCCTTTGATTTGTATATTCACAGCTTTACGAATTACGAATAAGTACCAATATACGAATTCTGAATCCATTCGTATATTCGTAACGATTAGTTATTCGTAAAGCCGAGGTACTGAACCTCCTCATCAATTATAATGCCAAATCTCTTTTTGACAAGGGTTTTTAGCCTTGTTGATAATTTTCTTACGTCCGAGCAAAGCCCGTTGCCAGGATTGTAGATAAGGTTGGCGTGATGATCAGCAACCCGTATATTCCCCTCATGCATGCCTTTGGCACCGATTTGCTCAAGCAAAACCCCGGCTGGCAATTTCCCGTACACGATTTGGTCTTTCAGCACAGCAGGCACTTTGATTTCTGCGGCAATCAGATTTTTAAAGAAACTACCCGGACATTTCAGTCCAGACTTGTATTTTATGGCGCGAAGCTTAATAATATCGTGAGAAATTTTGAGAAGTTGCCTCGCGTTGCCTTTTTCCAGTTCGAATTCCACGCCGACGATTACCCAGTTCTTATGTTTTTTGAAAATACTGCTGCGGTATCGAAACCGGCATTGGTGTTTTGTTAAATTTCGGAATTCTTTGCCATCAAAAAATCTCACAGAAACCAGATGATCTTTTATTTCCTGACCGTACGCGCCCGCGCAGCCGTAGATTGCGCCACCAACTGTTCCCGGTATGCCTGCCATCCGCTCCATGCCTGCCATTCCTAGTTTATCGGCCTCGAGGACAAACCTAAGTAGCGAATACCCGGACCCAACAAAAGTATTTAAACCCTTTTGCTCAAAATCCTTAATCTGGTTCTGAATGATTACCCCTTGGTATCCTGTATCAGAAACAATCAGGTTTGAACCCTCCCCTACGACATACCAGGGCAGTTTGAATTTTTTAGCAGACTGGATTGCGGCCACTAGCTCGTTTTCTTTTTTTATCACAACAAAATATTTGGCTGCCCCGCCAATGCTAATGGTAGTAAATTTTTTCAGAGGAAAGTCTTTTTTTATCTTCATATCTTCAAGCTACTCCTATCAGCTACAAGCTGATCAGCCATTTTATATATATCCCCTGCCCCCATAATTACAACAGCTTTGTACTTCTCTGCAATTCCTCTGATTTTTTTCTCACATTCTGCTAAATCCCGGGAATACATTGCATTCTTGCCGCATTTCTTGATTTCGCGGACAAGATCCCGCGAACTGATATCCTGATCCTCTCGGTCTTCTCGTCCTGCCACTTCAAAAATTTCGGAAATAATGACATCCTGGACGGAACTTTTGCAAAAAGCTTTTACAAATTCTTTAAATAATTTTTTTGTTCGGTTGTGCTGGTGCGGCTGAAAAACTGCCAAAGTTGCATCTCCGTATAACTCATTGGCAGTTTTCAATGTCACCACGATTCCGTCCGGATGGTGTGTATAATCGGAAATAATTTGCGCTCTGCCTAATTTCCCGATTCTTTCAAACCGACGCCATGTGCCGGAGAATTCCGCCAGTGCTTTTTCAATTGTGTTTTGGGGAACTGCCAGCACTCTCGCTGCGGCAGCGGCCGCTTGAGCGTTCGCTTGGTTGAAATCGCCGGGCACCAACAGCCGAAAATTACCAGCGCTGGCAAATCCGATAGCCTCGCCCTCGAATTTCTCGGCAACCGATGCAGTATTCCCATCAGCGACATTGAAAATCAGCGTGCCGCCGGGCTTGATTTTTTGGGTGAATTGAAAAAATGCGGTCTTGATGTCGTCCAGGTTTTTATAATAATCCATGTGATCTGCGGCGATATTTGTAATCACGGCAATATCCGGCTGATAGTTTAAAAAAGCCCGCCGGTATTCGTCGGCTTCCAAAACAACATATTCTCCTTTTCCTGTCCGAGCATTGGAGTCCCAATCCAAAACCTTGCTTCCTACGACCACCGTAGGATCGAGACCTGCTTGCTGCATGATCCAGCCAACCATGGCTGTGGTGGTAGTCTTGCCATTGGTTCCGGCCACTGCAATGATTTTTTTGCTTTTACAAAATTCTCCGAGCGCTTCGGGATAAGATAATTCCTTGATACCAAGCCTGCGCGCCTTGGCGCGTTCCACATTATCCTCAGGTACTGCATTGGAATAAATCACGAGCTGCGTATTTTCCGCCACATTTTCCGCTCTATGCCCGCCAGCTTCAAGATCTGAACCGGAAATAATTGCGCCTTGTGCTTCCAAAACTTTTGCCAGCGCCGATATGCCGACTCCGCCAATCCCAATGATATGAATTTTTTTAGCTGTGAACATGGTTTTTTAAAATTTGTTTGAGAAACCTTATATCATCACTGTAAATCCGATCCGGGCATTGATCAAATGCCCATTTTATATCAGTTTCGCTGTTTGCCAGACCCAAATGCACCTCTATGCCCGCAGCCTGAGCGGCCCCGATCTTTTCTTTGAGATGCCTCAATAATTTATCTGCCGTCAGCCAGTGGTTTGCAAATTTCCAACCCGCAACAATTGCGTCCGCGCGGGCCGTACGGCAAAGCTCCGGCCAATCACCGAAAGGCCACAGAGTAATAACGCTGGTGCGCATAGACGGTAAAAGCCGCTTCGCCCAGATGAGGTTCTCGCGCCGGGAATAAAAACCGATCATCTCCACCTTGTCTTCAACATGAAATTTTTTTACTCCCGCGACAATTTTTTCCACGAGCAGTCTGTCAGTCCTTTTCGGTTCAATCACGCACGAAATCTGGTTTTGCGATAAAAACTGCAAAAGCTCGTCAAGATGGACAATCGGTTCGCCAAGGGTTTTATACCTGCACAAATCCTTCCAATCAATGCGGTCAAGGAACAGCCTGTACCCGGTTTGGCGGTGCACATTAAAACTGCGCATTGGGACGTGCATGATGACTGGCTCGCGATCGCGCGTGAAGACCACGTCGCACTCAAATCCGTCAGCTCCGTCGGCCAGCGCGGTCTGCCAAGCCTTGAGAGAATTTTCGGGGGCGCGCCCCATGCCGCCGCGATGCGCAAAAATTTTCAAGCTTTGTGCTCCGCAATTAATTTCCTAATCTGAGGAATGGCTTCCAAAGCGACTCGCCTGCCTTCTTCGTACATGTTTTTCGAATCGGAAAATCCGATTTTATTGGTCAATTTCACGTCCGGGGTCAAAACAACATCGCATCCTCCGTTGTCAATTATTTCATTTTTTTCAATATCAACGACAATATTCATGGCATTGCCTAATATAGAAAATATGTTGGGGCCATGCGAAGCGCGCTGTTCGACCAATACTGCATCTCTAAATTTATTAAACTGCTTGGATAGAAAACGAAAAGGCCAAAACAAGGAACTCTCTTTGAAATTATTATATTTTTCACGGAATTGAATCGTTTTCCTGGTAAACACATGTCGCCTCCCTAAAATATCGCCGCCGATTACGATGTCCGCGCCCATTTCCCGCGCCTCTTTCCCGGGGATAGTACAAACCAGCCCGCCATCCGCAAGGAGCATGTTGCCCCAAGGAATAGGAGAAAAAAGACCGGGCACGGCACAGCTGGCCTGCCCGGCCTTGAGAATATCCCCCAAACCCAGCACGATCTGAGTCGCTGTTTTCAAATCCGCACAGACAAAACCCAGTCTGGGAGTAACATCCTCGAAATTCTTGTTCACATATTGCCCAAGCCACTCAGCGAATTTGTCTGTTGAGAATAATGCCTGTTTAGTATTATTCAATTCAAACATTTTTAATACAAACTTTTTATCCAGAGAAAGCCAATCATCTTTCAATTTTTGTAGGGTGCCGCAGGCGTAACTGGCGGCGATAATCGTCCCGGAAGAACAAGCGGTAATATAATCAATCGGAATATTATTTTCTTCAAAGACCTCAAGGATACCAACGTAGGAAATCGCCTTCCCTGAACCTCCTGAAAAGGCTAAACCAATTTTGGGTCTGACTGCATTCCTGTCCGGTAGGCGGGCCGGTGGGGCAGGCCTGTTATTGCGCATAAATATCTAAAATAATTTTTGCGATTTTTTTGTCTGCATTTCGGGGTAGCAAGTGTCTAATATTTGCTTTCATCGTTTGCATGGCCTCTACATTCCATAAAACTTTCCTAACCAATTTTACAAGCAGCTCCGGATTCAAAAATTCTTCAAATACGACCACCGCTGATTTGGTCTCAGCCAGGAGTTCCGCGTTTGTTTCCTGGGAACTGTTTGGGAGCGGTACGACCATCGAGGCTTTCCCGAGAAGCGACAACTCGGCAATCGTAGAAATACCGCCGCGGCATACCACAAAATCAGCAGCTTCATAAGCATCGCGCAGATCCGCGCCGAGATATTCGTAAGCATGATAATGCGGGTTCCTAAAATCCTCCCCTCCGCTGCCCTTTCCTCCTTTTATATGAATTATCTGCACATATTTTACAAGCTCAGTCGCGGCATTCTCGATTATATCATTTAACTTGACTGCGCCTTGACTGCCGCCCATGATCAAGATTACAGGATAATCTTTATTCAAACTGAAAATTTTTATAGCCCTGTCTTTTGAACCTCCTAAAATCTCTTTCCGAACCGGGTTGCCCGTCACGTGCACTTTTGATTTTTTTATTTTTTTTAATAGCCCTGAAAACTCCGGTACATCTTTTTCCGATCCGGCAAAACTCACAGTAATCGCCCGGGCGATCGGCGCTGCAAGCCTGGTGGACAGGAGAAGCTCAAAATCTGGCTGGTGGATGACAACCGGAACACGTCGAAAAAAAGCAGCCCAAACTATTGGCACCTGCACGAAACTACCTGCACCAAAGATAATATCAGGGCTGTATCTGCTTATTAAGTAAAACGATTTTAGAAATCCAGCGGCAGTTTTAAACAAATCTACGAGATTCATTAAAGAAAAATACCTGCGCCATTTGCCGGCGGGGATGGATAAATACGCGAGCGGCAGTTTTGATTTGGCAATCATCTTTTTTTCTACGCCGTTATTGCCTATAAAATAAAATTTTGCGTCCGGCCTGATCTGCTTTAACGCTTCACCGACCGCCAGCACTGGCGCAGTCGCCCCTCCGGTTCCGCCGCCGACCAAAAAAATTGTCATATCGCTTGTCTATATAATGCTAAAGTCTCGCGAGCGCATTTTTGCCAGTCAAATCGGCTGGCGTTCGCCGCGCCAGTGCTGGCAAGGGATTGGGCCGCCGCCGGATCGTTCCAAATTTCAAAAATTTTGGCCGCCATATCATCCGCGCTCCGGGGGTCAAAATAAACCGCACCGTCTGCCAATACTTCCTTCAAAACCGTGATATCAGACGCGACAACTGGCAATCCTGCGGCTTGCGCTTCCAGGCCGATGAGCCCAAAACCTTCGGTAAGAGACGGTAAAACGAAAATCTTCGCTTTGCTGTAGAGCGCGGACAGGTCATCATCCGGGACAAAACCCAACGCCCTGATGCCATGATGATTTTGGATTTTAAAAACCGCCTCTCGGATTTCCGGATAAAACGGATCGATTTTGCCAACGAGTACCAAGTGAGCATCAACGTTATGCCGCCGCTTTAGTATATCAAAAGCCGCGGCGAGCCGGGGCAAATTTTTATATTGCCGCCATACGCCAACAAAAAGCAGGAATGGCTTGGTAATATCATAGCGCTTGAGTATTTGTTCAGAATTCGCGGTCACGGCAAGCAAGGCTTTTGCGCCTTCGTATATTACCTTTACCTTTTTAGGATCAATGGAAAAAATGTTTACTACCTCGTTTTTTGTTGCTTCAGATACGGTAATGATGGTCTCTGCTCTTTTTATAGCTGTCCATATGACCGTGCGGTATGCGACACGGTGCAGATAACGCGATTTTTTTCGGCCCGGAAACCGATGGTGAATCAAGTCATGGATGGTGACTACGAATGGCCGTTGATAAAATACAGGAATGTTAAAATTCGTGAAATGCATAAGATCCAGATTCAATTTGCTCAGCTCGTAAATAAAAAACGTCTGTTCCATCCATGAATAGTATTTTGATTTGACGATGATATTCTTAAACTTTTCATTTTTAAATTTAAACTTTAAACTAGTCGTGTGATCATTAAAAATCAAATAATACTCGTTCACCTTGTCAATCTCAGCCAAATTTTTTACCAATTCCTCGCAGTATCTCCCTATCCCCTCCCCTGTTCCCGCCATTCTCATATCAATGCCAATCCTCATGCAGCAATCTCCTCAAAAAGTTGAAGGGTTTTGCGGGCAGTCTCCAGCCACTCAAAATTCTTCGCCACCCTATATCCCTTATCTCCCAAATCTCCCCAAAACGTTTCATCTTGTTCGAGTCGCAGCATCTGGTTTGTAAACTGCTCCGGTCGAAACGGATTTGCGAACAAGGCAAAATCTTTTCCAATTTCCGCAAGGCTTGAATTGTAACTGGCAATAACAGGTAGACCAAAACTCGCTGCTTCCAAAATGGGAAAACCAAAACCTTCATAGAAGCTTGGAAAAATAAAAGCAAACGCATTTTGGTAAAGCTGAGATTTTTCCTCCTCGCTAACATTTTTTTTCACTGTGATTTTACCTCTCAATCCAGCCGGAATTGCAATTTTTATTTTCCAACCTTCCGAGCCAGCAATTATCAGAGATTTTTTAATCTTGCTTTGGGCATAATAAGCAGCATAAGCCATCAAAACTGTTTCAATATTTTTCCTAGGCTCAAACGTCCCGAAATAGAGAAAATAGGGTTTTTCTTCCTCTCCCTTGAGGGGAGAGGAGTGAGTTGAGGGTGTGACCCCTGGGTAAATCACTTCGATTTTATTTTCCTCAATCCCATACATCTCCACCAAATCCTTCTTTGTACTCTCTGATACTGCGATAATTTTATCAGCCCTTTTTGCCGCCGTCGGGTAATTCATAAACCAATGCCATATTCTCCTCCGCCAGGTAAAAAACTCGGGCATAATCTCAAAAAATAAATCATGAAAAGTCATGACGAGCGGCGTGGTTTCCCGCAGAGCCACGACTCGCCAATGCGGCGAAAAAAACAGATCAATTTTTCCCAGCAATCTTTCAATTTTAGGAAAGCCCATCTTTTGCGCAAGATTAAAAAACTTATTGGGATATCTGGTTACGATAGTCTTCACGTTGGGATGGTTAAATTTCGGCAAATCAATTTTGCGAAACGAATTTGCAAACAAAATATATTCATTTTTCTCATCGAGTACAAACAAACTATTCAGCAAATTAATCAGATAAACTTCAATGCCCGTGGTTTTCCCTTCCATAAGCGCCCTGATATCAATTGCTATACGCATGCGGTTCTCTATCCTTCTCCTTGAGAAGGGAGGGATTAAGGGAGAGGTAGATGAATTCTGTAATTTTCCTCTTAAATTCTTTCTTATCAAATGGCAGCGCGGTCTCTCTAATTTTTTCCGAATCAAATTGCATATCTTGAAATCTTTTGACTGCAGCCAGGATGTCCTTGATTGTTTGATTTTCAAACAAAACCCCATTTTCAGGGTCCTCGACAAACTCTGCCGTGCCGCCGCGATTTAATCCGATGACAGGCGTTCCGGAGGAAAGCGCTTCCAAAACCATGATGCCTGCGTCCTCGATTGCCGGAAAAACAAATGCCTGCGCGCCGCAATACAAATCCCTTAATTGCTCATCGCTGACTCTACCGACGAATTCTACATTCGATTTGGCCGTGGTTTTCAACTTCTCAAGTTCGGTCCCTGTGCCGACGACTTTCAACGGCAGTTTTAATTCGTTAAACGCCTGCACAACCAAATCAATTTTTTTGTACGGCTCCAGTCGCGAACCAGTGAGAAAGTATTCCCCTTTACCCCCCTTCTTCCGATTATAAAAATCCGTATCCACCGGCGGATAAATCACAGTTGAATCTCTGTCATAATACTTTTTTATCCTGCCCTGCACTGTCTTGGAGTTGGCAATAAAATAATCCGGTCTTTGTGCGGATTTGTAATCCCATTTTTTAAGATTGAATTTTAAATAATGCTTCAATGCCAGCTTTATGAAGCTCGGATATGCCAGATTTGCCGCATATTCATCCATGGACTCCCAGAGATAACGCGTCGGCGTGTGACAATAGCAAATATGAACAGTTGGTTTTTTTGTAATAATACCCTTTGCAAAAGCCGAGGAATCGGAAAGAACAACATCGTAGCCGGAGAAATCAAAACTTTCTATTGCTCGCGGCATTAGCGGCAAGGTCCATTTGTAGCGCTGTTTGAATTTTTGAAGTTTGCTGGTTCTAATATCCCAGCCATCGAAAACGCCGCCGGTACGTGCGCGGTCATAAAATAAAGTATAAACCGGAGCTGTTGGAAAAATTTCATGAAAATTCTGCAAAACTTTTTCTGCTCCGCCCATTTGAATCAAAAATTCGTGGACCAGCGCTACTCTCATTTAATAATCCGCACTTATTCTCCGCGTCAGCAGGGAATAAACCGTCTTGGCAATAATATAAAGATCGAGCTTCACTGACCAGTTCTCAATATAAAACAGATCAAGCTTGATTTCTTCCTCAAACGGCAGTTCCGGATTGGTAAATTGGTTTAACTGCGCGAGGCCGGTGGCGCCCGGTTTGATCACAAAAATTTTCTTGTATTTATCCGAGCTTTCAAATTTCTCCACCTCTTTGACCATGTGAATACGAGGTCCAACAAGCGACATTTCCCCCCGCAGAATATGCCAAAACTGCGGCAGTTCATCAAGCTTGGTGCGCCGCAGAAATTTCCCTACCCTTGTAACTCTCGGGTCGTTTTTGATTTTTACATACGGGCCGAGGCGCGCGTTTTTTTCCTCAAGCTCTCTTCTGATTCTATCCCCCTCCTCTGAACCTTCGGAAAGGTCGGCGTGCATGGTGCGGAATTTATAAAATTCAAAGCTGTGAAAAGACGACCCCCGGCGCTGATGAAAAAATACCGGCCCGCGGGAATCGAATTTGATGATCATTGAAACAAGGGCAAAGAACGGCGAGAATAAAACAAGTCCGAATATTGAAACGATGACATCAATAATGCGCTTTATAACCTTCCCCCAGCCGTCGAGCGGCGTTGATTGGAGCCGGATAACCGGCATGTTGCCAATCACATCTATCTCAATATTGGCGCGGTGGCTCTCCAAAATGCTCGGGAGATAGTTAAATTTGATTCCAAGATTTTCGCACATGTTTACGAGATTTAAAACCTGTTCATTACCAAGCTTGGTATCTGCCTGCAAAAGCTCATCAATACGGTGCCTACGGTGCATTTCTTCCACCTTGCTCCAAATGTCGTCTGAATATTTAATGTCCGCTACAATCTCGTAACCGAGCACTGCATTCTGTTCTATCTCTCGGCTGATTGGATTTGTTTCATCTCCGGTTACCAGCACCAGCCGATGCCGGCCGGTACCGCGCGAGAGCATTTCACGCTGGACAATGAGCAAAATCGATCGCCCCAAACTGACAAAGAGAATAATAAATATCCAACTCATCAAAATGATGAGGCGCGAGGGAAACAGATTTTTGTTAAAGAAAAACAAGACAACCACAATCATGAGGCCTGCTGAAACACTGCCCGCGATTTTGAGAAACTCGCGCCAGATGCCGTGCGTGCTTTTTTGCGCGTAAAGTCCGTTGAGAGCAAAAAGCAAAAGCAAAAAGGGAATGGCGATGAGGATTAGTTGCAGATATTGCAGGTAAGACAAATCGAAAAGCACTGGCAAGGTTTCTACCTTATATCGGAAGAAATATGCCAGTGAGGCGGCCAAAAAAATCATCAAAAAATCAACCGGAACAGAGATGACATTGAACGCTAGTTCGGATTTTTTCACCCGGTATATCAACTTTGGGAGTTCGTCCTGCGGACGAACAAAAGTTGCCTTTTCATGACGTTAGTGATAAATAAATCTAATGAGTGAAAAACCCACGTATTTACAACAATAACTCAAAGTTGTATTACTGGGTTCATGGTTTTATTATGCCATAAAACAGCTTGACAAACAAATTCAAGAGTGATAAGATTCTCATTGCCCAAAGTAAGTCGGGTAGCTGCCCCGTGAGATACTTATGTATTACGTCTATGTGTTGAGAAGTTTGAAGGATAACAACCTTTACACGGGATCAACTAGCGATCTGCGTGAAAGGCTTTTAAACCATCAAAAAGGTGACACTCTCAGCACTAAAAATCGGCGACCATTAAAGCTAGTTTATTACGAAGCTTGCGAGTCGAAGACAGACGCATTGATTCGAGAAAAATATTTAAAGTCAGCTTGGGGAAAGCGATATTTAAAAAATCGAATCAAAAATAGTATATAGCTATCTCACGGGGAGGAAAGTCCGAACACTCCGGGATTGATAACCTCATATGAGTGATCAATTTCAAGGGTAGCGGGTAATTCCCGTCCGCCGTAAGGCGCGAGATGCGAACAGAGACGTCCTGAGGCGAAAGCCGAGGGATCCCGACTCAGGTCGGGAAGTCCTTACGGTAACGTAGGGAGTGAAACGGCTAAACTCTTACTTGAGTGCAAACCCAAATTAGGTAGGGTGCATGAGCTGACTGGCAACAGACAGCCAAGATAGATAGCTACACAAACACAGAATTCGGCTTATAGACTTGCTTTGGGCTTCGAAGCTGTTTAAAAATTTCATATTTAGCTAAAATCTCAGAATTGTTGGCTGCAAAATCTTCAACAGTACTCAACGATGCAATCACATCGTTTCCGTATGTTTAAGTTTTTTCGCTCAAAATTCTGAAATTTTACCTCAAAAGCAAATTTCTAAACAGCTTCAAAAAAATCTCCCTAACCAGTGTTGGGGAGATTTTTTTGGCAAAAAAATCGGGGCGAACCCCGATTTTAGGATGAAGCGATTCATTGTACTCTGGGACGATGGACTCCATCACCTCATCGAGCGCTTCACTGACTGCTTCCTTGAATGTTTTGCCGTAAGCGCTCCCTGTGCCGCCCATATTTGGCTTCTCCATATCGACAAGCACATAGAGTTCTTGAAAGCTATTGCCTTGATAAAAACAAGTTAGGTGAATCGAAAAATCCGTCACCTTTTCTTTTTTGTCTGATATCTTGGCTTTCCTGGCTCCGGCAGCAATGAGACGCTTCTCAAGATCCTGCTCGATGTAGCGCTCATCCGGACATCTGGCGCTGTCTTTGGGTACGACTGAGATTCTGCCAACTACCATACCGCGCAAAGTCGTCTTCTCGAACAGCTTGGATACCGACGGAACTTCCCCCGGCCGCTGCAGCCTAATGACCTCGACAAGGGTTGTCATGGTCCGCGGCTGAACCGACCGCTTTGGAGCAACGCAGGAACAAAATACTAGGGCAATAACAAAGACTGTCGTTTTCACTTTTCCTCCTTTTTCGATTGCGATCAATCAGTTTGTATAACCAGTGTAGCTTTCTAGTATGATATTTTTTTGCGGAATTTTCAAATCAACAAGCGTATGCACGGCCATATTTACAAACCCCGGCGGGCCAGCAACCATAAATGTCGCGTTCCGAGCATCGTCAAGGATTTTTGATTTAATTGACTCTGCGCTGATTTTTTCATGAATAAAAAGAATTCTTACGTGAGGGCTTCTGTTGGCATAGTTTTCCAGGTCCATTCGGAAAATCGGATCCGGATCGGCAAAATATAAAAGCGTAATATCATAGGGCAGATTCTCCTCGACCTTGTATTTGATCATGCTCATGAAAGGCGTGATGCCAATGCCGCCCGCGACAAAATAATATGTCCGTTCTTTTCCATCTTCCGGCAGAAACAAATCACCCCACGGCCCGTTTATCTCGACCTCTGAAGCAATCGGCATCTGTAACAGGGTTTTTTTAAATTCACTCTGGCTGGGCCGCGTGGCAATTTTCAAAACCGGCAGTTCATTCGGCGAACTCATAACGGAAAAATAATGCTTCAACCCGTCTTCAAGCACGATCTGAACATACTCCCCTGCTTGAAAAATAAAAGCAGGGTCGCTTGCCTCGAATTCGCAAACTATACATTGGATCAATATGTCTCTGTTTATCAGCCTGGCTTGCATTACTTGATTATATCCCATTCTCAAATACTTGACTTTCGGTCATGTGAATGGTAAGATACGCTGTCTGAACGGAGGAATGATAACAATCTACAAACCACGAAACTGAAACGGCTGAATTTCTGGTATAGGAGGGATCTGTGTTTGATAAGAATCTCGGTTTTGACCCTGGCCCTATAGCTACTGTTCAACAACTGCTGGAGATTAGGGTTCACGAATGCGGCGATCGGATGGTGCTGCTGGACCCAAATGTTTTCAAAATCATGTCAGCAGAACTACCATGGTTGCGCCGCCGCTTCGCGGACATGCTGATTAGTGCCAATGACCAAATGCGCCGCCTTGATCACCCAACCTGGCGACTGCTCATACACTACGCGCATCGCAACGACGAAAAACAGCGGCGGGAATACGAAGCCGCTCTGCAATCAATCCGCGCTGCGAAT
>Ga0155041_116_pt1 | contig 43339 bp, 49 predicted proteins | sample RifCSPhighO2_01_FD_106009 | JGI IMG/M metagenome (GOLD analysis project Ga0155041, IMG submission 106009) | Candidatus Doudnabacteria bacterium RIFCSPHIGHO2_01_FULL_46_14 | reverse complement strand
ACCTGGTAGTGCGCGTGATTCAGTTGTTCTCCTCGATCATCGGCACTGCGGCAGTGATGTTTATCGTGTTTTCTGCATTCAAGCTCGTCATTGCCACAAACGAGGAATCAATAAAAGAAGCGCGCGAATCCATCACCTGGGCGGTCGGCGGATTTTGCGTGGCCATACTCTCGTTTACCATTGTTTCCGGGGCCGCCAAGATTCTCGGGTTTGACGCGGGTATTTTCGGCAGCAACCTGGCCAAGGACAAGATTGACTCGCCGCTTTCCGGGCCGGCTGACCCGCGGTTTTTCTGGAGCGTGGTCAATTTTGTGATGGTGAATATCCTCGGGCTGATCGGTATTGTCACGATTTTCATGATAGTTTATTATGGGTACAGATATATTACGGCTGCCGGAAATGAGGAGAGTCTGGAGCAGGCCAAAAACGGTTTGAAATGGTCGGTTATAGGATTTGTCATTGCCGTCCTTTCCTTTACTATTATTTCCGGGGTGCAGAGGCTCCTGTTCTCAGGAGTCTAAACAGAAAATGAAACAAAAGACAAAAATATTTATCTTCATTATTTTTTTACTGCTTGTTAATTTTGCCGCAGTAGCTGTTGTTTTTGGCCAGACAGGAAACACCGGGGGAGGTCAAAACAGTGGCGCCGGCAATACAGGCGGCGGTCCTGACGGCGGCAATGGCAGCGGGGCAACGGCAGGTGGCTGCGCTCCGAACACTACCTTGGTTAATGGCCAATGCGTTATTAACAATCCTGCAAAACAGTACCTGGTGGATATTCCGGATTTCGGCGCGCTTATTATTCGCGCAATTGAGATTGCCTTGTTTTTTGCTGGAGCAATCGCCCTGCTGTTTTTGATTATCGGCGGGTTTCAATACATTGCCGCCCGCGGCAATGAAGAGACCACGGAAAAAGCCAAAAAAACCATAAGTGGCGCCATTCTCGGTCTCATTATTATCATAATGTCCTATGCGATTGTAACAATGATAAACAATCTGGTAGTTCAGGGTGTTCCAGGCGGCGCTTCCACCACCTCACTCTCGCCGTCCCCACTCCCGCCTCCTCCCCCGCCGCCTGGGCCGCCTCCAGCGAACAATATTTTCATTGTTGTCGTAAATAACAATCCGCCAACATATAGCATTGATGATGTTGCCAGTATCTCTTTTGTCCCTGCGCCGGGCGGGGGGTATACCTGGGCACTAACCGGCGATCAATTGCCCGACGGGTTAGGCTTGACAACCTTCGGCAGCAACCCGCCGCAGATAAATGGGACCGTGAGCAGTAGCGCTGAACCCGGCACATACAATTTGCGAATCACGGCCACTGGCAACGGCCGGACAGGAACCAAAGATTTTCAGATTATTATCCTGGAACCAGGGCAGAATTCGCCCTAGATTTGAGCCTCTGGACGATTTGTGTTATAATACTTTAACATAAGGTAAACCTCTCTCCCCCGTCCGCCAAAGGCGGATCGGGGCACTCTCCCCTCGCCAGGGCGAGAGTTAAGAGGAATAAACTTTGCTAGGTCGAAACAAAACTTATCTAATAATTAATTGATTAAAAATAATCAATAAACATGAAAAAGCTCAATCTAGTCAAAATCGTCAATGTTCTCGCCATCATAGCAGTATTCGTCATGATCGTGTCTCCCTTAGCCGTTTCCGCGCAGTTCACGGATCCAGATCCAACAGGGAAAGGGGTTGCCAGTGACACTGATCTTACCACCTTGCTTGTCAGGATTATCAACATTCTCCTGTCTATCGCGGGTTTGGTGGCTGTGATTTTCCTCATCGTCGGCGGGTTCCGCTACATTACCGCCGGGGGCAACGAGGAAGCCGCGGAAGCTGGCAAAAAAGCCATTGTCAACGCGATAATCGGTATCGTGATAATCATTCTCTCCTTTGTTATCGTGAGAGTGGTAGCCAACGCAGTTAAGTAGTGTATTTATTCCTCCCCTTTGCCTGCCCGCCGAAGCCTTGCGTGTAGGCTGGGATGCGGGAGGTTAGGTGGGGTGAATAATTTTCATACGCCACCCCTTCCTCAGTCCCTCCCCATCCCAGCCTTCGCTTGAAGCTATGGCGGGCACGGCAAGGGGAGGGAAGTATAAAAGACGAAATGTACTTGAAACAAAAATTGAATAATTTTGCCGCTGGTCTTGTCCTTGCCCAGCAGGGCATTTTGAACGATTTTTTCAAAAACACGATTGGCAGCAAGTTCGGTTTTGGTTCTGCGGGTTCGTCCCCGGCAACCTCGCAAACCTTTGGCCAGCTGATTGCCACGGTTCTTCAAGTCCTGCTATTGGTTGCAGGAAGCATTGCCGTCGTCTACCTGGTCGTTGGCGGAATAAAATATATTCTGTCCCGCGGTAATGAAGAAAAGGTTGAATCTGCCAAAAGCACCATGACAGCAGCGGTCTGGGGGCTGGTCATCATTATCATGTCGTTTGCGATTATTCTCATAATTTCCGAAGCTTTGATTGGTGGCGCTCCGGGAACAGGAGTGCCTACAGAATGAATAGAGCAATGACAATTTTATTGGTGAAATTATTTCTTTTGCTGGCAGTGATCTTGCTCCCTGGAGCGGCGCTGGCTGACCTTGGTGATTATTGCTCTGATGGTATAATTAGTGTTCCATGTTTTTTTAATGATGGACCGGCTGGGTCGCAGAGTTTTGGTGCGCTCATTCTGACTGTCATCCAAATCCTCCTGCTCGTTGTCGGGTCCCTGTCCGTGCTGTTTCTGATCATTGGCGGGTTTCGGTATGTGACGGCCGCGGGCAATGAGGAAAATGCGGAGGGAGCTAAAAAAACCATGACCCATGCTGTAATCGGCCTGATTGTGGTGGTGCTGTCATTCGCGATTATCACAATCATTACTAATGTTCTGCTCGGCGGGGCTAGGGGAATATGAAGCTGATTTTTTATTTTCTGATTTTTGCCGTCGTTTTGTTGACAGTTCCTGCTATTGCCGGAGCTGTGCCGGGCTGTACCGGAACTCTTTGCATTGATAAAACCGACCCGGTACCAGTGCCAACGAATTCCCAGTTTGCCTGTTCAGGCATCGGCGGTATTATTAGAAATCTTTTGGGTGCCTGCGGCCCCGCGGGAGCGACCACTGCCTCAGAATTGATTCTGGGGGTTATCAATATCTTGCTTGCGATCGTGGGGTTGCTCGCTGTCCTGTTCGTAATCATCGGCGGGATCCGTTACATCACCGCGCACGGCAATGAAGAGCAGGCCGAGGGCGCGAAAAAAACCATTCTGCACGCAGTCATCGGCGTAGTTCTGGTGATTTTGTCTTTCGCGATCGTAACGATCATTGCCAATATTTTGATTTATAATGAATAGAATATTCCTTTTTTCCTCTTCTTGCCTGCCCGCCGAAGCTTTGAGCCTAGGCTGGGAGAGGGGAGGATGATCCGTAATCGGATCAGGAGTGGTAGATTGGAAATAAAAAAAGCCGGCGAATTCTCATAAATCGAGAAATCGCCGGTCTTTTTTTTGCTTGCGCCTCCTCCCAAAGCGCGTAATCTTTCCTCCGAAAAATTGTTAGTTAACGTTCACCTCCAGGTTCGCCGTAAGTGGCGCGATGGCGGTGAACGGCGCACCGGTTTCGGTTTTCGTCCCGGTAGCAGGATCGAGCGCGACAGTCACGACAGGCATTACATCTCCCGCGCTGTCCTTGATCTCGCAGGGCACCGGGCTGATAAAATCCACCCATTGATGCCACCCTGGTTTGATCCTGCGGGTCCCAGCCAGTCCGTCGTCCGCGCCGCTAATATCCTGGCAGTGGATGAATACATCCCGGCCGATACGGTTGTGAACAGTCAGAACGAGTCTGCCAGGAGTCGGAGTGGCAGGGGTTGTTGGTACTGGAGGGACTGGCGTGGGTGTTGTTGGCGGGACTGACGAAGGCATCCCGGGCGGCACACACTTCTCGTTTGGATGCGGGTCAGCCAGAGCTTCCCTCGTAACATCTCCGCCGAAAAGAAGCGTCAGCACGATCGTAGCGAGACCGGCAATAGTCCATAACAGGGATTTTTTCTTGATCCCCACAAAGATCAGTGCCAGACTTGCTAGTATCACCACTACCCAAGCGATCCATGCGGCGAACACTTGCAAACTATCGAGCTGACCACATGCGTCGTCTTTGAGTGTCGGGCCGACCTGGACTCGGGGCGTGTATAGGGGTCGTTGCGCTTCAGCCTCTGCAATCTTGCGACTGAGAGTCTGAATCTCTGGGTCTTGAGGGTCCCGACCAGCCGCTAAGAGATTCACGCGCTCAGCACCGTATTTTCGAATCAGAGCAGCGAGTTGATCCGCAGCGTTTTTTCTCGCTTCTTCAGCAGCTTTTTCCAGCTGTTGCAGGGTTTCCAGCTTACTCACTACTTTCTCACTCTTGAACACGCTGTAGACGCCGAGCTGATTGATGAGCTTGGGGACTAGGAAAACAGAGATGTAAACCACGAATAGCACCGTGGCGCCGACGGTTTTCCAAAACCGTTTGCTATGAACCACTGGGGTAGCGCTCGGGGAACCAGAATTAGATGCATTAGACATGCTGACCTCCTCTCAGTGCTGAAGACATGTATCTGAATCCGCCGAACATGATGATCATCACTCCAACCATCAACCACGTCAGATTCCGGTAAACCGGAAAGACACTGGCAACAATACTCATCGCCGTCAGAACCGCGAACACAGTGGCCGCGATTCTCATGATCTGGTTAGCCATTTCTTGTGTGACCACGATTGGCAACTGCGCCGGTGTGCTTGGGAGTGGTCGAGTTATTTCATGAACCAATTGATGCCCGACGCTGTTGCCGATCACTATCTCCTCAGCGAATGTTCCGATGCGGGTGAACGAATAGATAAACCATCCGCCCGCCACCATTCCGCTAAAGGCAGTGATGAAATTGCCGGCGGTGATCAGGCTTGGCCAGTTAATTCCGTAACCGAGTCGCGCGATCAGTACACCGCTGCCGAGGACAACAATGCTGAAGAACAGCCCGACGAGAAGCGTAAAGATCGTCTTGGCGATGTGAACCTGTCCAAACCTCGCTGCATGCAATCCACCGTTGCGGAGCACGCGAGGCAACCACAGAAGAATATGCGTGAAATTCATTACTGGCGCTCCTTCCTGCTACCGCAGGGGGTTGAAGAAGTTGATGAGTCGTTCGACGACGTTGTGTCCGGCGAAAATATCACCGAGACCAACGCCTCCGTTGATTCGCGCTCGCAGGGTAGCGGCATTTACATCCATTACTGTGTTAGCAGCCTCGGCGCGGGCGTTAAGGTCATGAACGGTTTGCTCGAAAGCATTCCGATCGTAGTAACCCCATCCGCGCAGAAACGCTTCGCGATCTGCATCGTTGGGAAGCAGGGCGAATTCCGTGAGCTTGCGCATCCGGATTTCGGAATCCTTCTGCGTGCAGTGCGCGAGCCGGAACTTGGTTCGTACATGCTGAGGGAGGTTGCCGAGATACGTCCCAACAGCGACTGCTTGAGCCTGGGTGATTACCCTGGCCGTTATCAGTCCTGTGAGATCCTCGATACCAATCTCCTCGTCCGCGTCTCCCCAGCCACCAGGTCGGGCTTCCAGAAGATCTCTAGCTTCTTTGGATTTCCCTTCAGCCATGAGATCCGCCGCTTTCTTGATGAGCTGAATGTCCGCGGGTTTCGTATACGTACCCCAGAGCATCTTTGCTAGCCAGTCCCCCATGAAGGAAGCGCTGACCTCCTCGGCCATATGGAGTATCTTGTCGATCATTTTCGATCCAACAGCGTCTGCCATTTTTTCTCCTATTTGAACTGCAACGTTTTGTTTGCGGTTTGGGTGCCAGCGGCATTTGTGAGGCTGATATTGCGCTTGAGGCCACGGAACGTAACCTCAATGAATTTCCAGCCGTCCGCGTCGGTTTGCAAATTGCAAAACTCGACATCCGTTGCCTGCACCGTGTTCGTGCGTTTGTCGGTAATCGTCACCGCGCCATCGTGAGACCGGAACAACAAAGTGTCCTGGACAGGTGTCTTCTTCTCACCTTTGAAAGTGAGAATGTCCAGCGAATATTTGTTGCTTGCGGATCGAATGATTGCGTCTTCCGGCGTGACTTTGAAGCCCCTTGCCTCTTGGACTTTTTCAAAGGTCACAGCCTTGGACGCGCCAGTGTCGCAGAGCTGGGCGATGATGGTGCAGGTCATATCACTTTTGATCTGGTAGATGACCTCACCTTGAATCTGAATGTCTATCCGCGTGGCAAGGATTGCCCCGGTCGCCGCATTCCGGATTTCCACTGTCGCGGAATCCGGCGTGACGATCAGGTTGATCTTGCCCGGAGCGATCTTGTCTCCTTTTTTTGTAGTGACTTGGAGATGATCCGTTTCGAGACGCTCGGCAAAGATCTTATCAGCAACTGCCGGCGGTTCCTTCTCGAAGGTCATAACCTCAGCCTGCAGTCCTTCGCGGTTTTGAACCACGATGACGCAGGTCTCGGTGCATGTGACTTGATACAAGAAGTTGCCGGTCAGTTTCCCCTCATTCAACCTTGAGCCGTTAAAGTTCATGTTGGCATGAAGGTCGCGAAACTGAACTTTGTTGCCGTCAGCTGGCGCCATCACCAGAAGGTTTATCGAACCGGCAATCGGCCTGTGCTCGTCCTTGATGATGACTTGCAACAGATCGTTGCCAGGCTTGGTAACCTGCATGGTTGTCGCAGGTCTCACTTCGTCCCTGGTTCTGTCCCATGGGATGTTGGTGATCACTGGCCGTTCGTCGGGTACTAGCACTGTGGCGGTGAATTCCGCAAACGCGGTAGCTACCTCAAACGGGGCCATAAAGAACGCTTCGCCGCTGTTGTGGGTCGTGGTAATCGGCTCGTCGGTCACGGGTACGCCCAAGTATTTGAGTTCTACTCGGAGTCCAGGAGCCGGTCTCGTGCCTCTCACCACTTGAATGGTCACCGGCAGATAGAGATTCGTTCTTTCGAACGGATCGGTCTCAGTCGCCGGTAAAGTGATCTCGAGCGCTCTGCCGAATTTGCCAGAAACGCTCAAGGGTCCTCTGGCGCCTCGTTGGTCTCGGTCGCGTCCGTGATCAAGATCGCGGCGGGCCGCATCGCGCGGATTTGCAGGTCGAATGTTTCGGGGGTTTAATGCAGGTCGCCGCCGGCCTTCGCCAGGCGCCTCCCCAGCATCAAATTCGATCTGATCTCCTCTCCGGGCTTGTTGGCCGGCTAGAAGGTTCAGATCAAGCCATACGTCTTCGCTGCCATCATCAGGCCTTACAAAAGCCCAATGTTGTTCAGCGTTGACTCTAACTACTGTACCGTTCATGTTGGTGACCTCCTGCTTCACGCGCGAGATTGCGACGCAACGAAGCGACGAAATGTTTGTTTTTGAACTTACTTACTTGAACTATTGAACTGTAAAAGGACAAGAACCAAAGTTTCCTTTAGCTCACAGAATAGAACCCTTTTTTATCACCCCCACCTAACCTCCTCGCCTCGCCTTCGCTCGGACGAAGCGTGCCCCATCGAGGGGGAGGAATAAAAGGAGGGAATAAATCGTTACCCAAAGGTCCTGTTCTCTGAGCTATCTTTATTGACTTGATATATTAGCAGATTTTGGGGGTTTTGTCAATGCTGGGTTGAGACAGCATTTATATCTTGACAAACCTTGCCAAAGTTTGCTATACTTAAAATATCATGAAAACAGTCAATATAAGCTTAACAGAAGAACAAGCCCAATTCGTTGACAAAACCACCAAAAGCTTTGGGTTTGCCAACCGTAGCGAGTTTTTGCGCGCTGTCCTGCGGTTTGTTCGCAAAAGCAACCCAGAGCTATTAAAAGAGGTCAGCACCGCCCCTTTTCCGGCCACTGGCAAATCTATTCTTACTTTGGAGGAAATCAAAAAACGCGCCATTCCCATTCTCAAAAAAAATGATGTGGAGTTCGCTGGGATTTTTGGTTCTTATGCGCGAGGGGAAGCCGGGCCCGATAGTGACGTGGACTTAATAGTGCGTTTTGGAAAGAGCGCTAACGAAAAGAGCTTGCTCGATATAATTCATTTGGAGAATGAGTTAACAGACGCTTTCGGCACCAAGACGGATTTAGCAACAGAAGATGAACTTCATCCTATGATAAAACCGCAAGTAGAAAAAGACCTAGTCCCAATATATGGGAAAAGATAATTTATATAAAAGTCATATTTTGGAATCAATCAATGATATTGAATCTTTTACGGCGAATTTGGATTATGAAAAGTTCTTGACGGATAAATTGCATCGGCTGGCTATCATTCGTTCTTTGGAAATTATAGGAGAAGCAGCCAACAAGCTTTCTGATGATTTTCTAAAGCGTTATCCAAGCATACCATGGCATGACGTTGTTGGATTGAGGAATAGAGTCATTCATGAATATTTTAGAATAAATAATCGAGCCGTATGGCAAGTCATTAAACATGATTTGCCCAAACTCGAAGCCGCGCTCCAATCAAAAACCCCGCTATCCTAGCGGGGTTTTTGAGGGACTTTTTCAGAAAAATTTATCCAGCACTTTACCAAAATGGCTGGATTTAATCTTTTAGGGCTTGCCGGGCGTCATCCAGCATTGCGGCGTTAAGTTTGTCTGTCTCTTCTTTGTAGACTGTCTCCACCTCTTTTTCTTTGGCCTGCATTTCTGAATCGAATTGCTGTTCAGCCTGGGCCATTGTGTCTTCCAATTTCTTCATAGCATCAAGCTGCTGATCAACTGCTGCCAGCTGTTGTTTTAGTTCATCTCGTTGTTTTTGTAAATCTTTTTGGTTAGGCATTGCTTTCTCCCATTTGCGCGTTTAGTTCTGCGAGTTGTTTCATAAGTTCCGCTCTCTTCTGTTCCATAGCTCTCTGGTTACCGGCAAAGCTTTTCATTTCGGTAAAGCCATGTTTTACAGAATCTCTGGCAATTTCATAGGTTTTAATGCCAGAGCCGATTCTATTTTCTACACCTTGGACCTTTTTGTCAGCCCAATTTTTGGCATTTTCTGTAACTTGTCCGATTCTGTCTACTCCAGCCGCGTGAAGCTCTCTGGTTTTTTCACTGACATGATGCGCGGTTTTTTTTGCTCGCACATCACCGGTTAGAACGAATTTCGCGAACCGGCTACCGTAATCTAGCATGCGATCTTTTAAAACCGGTCGCTTTTGCCTTGATCATTTGCATGCGTTCTGTGGCGATTTGGTCCACTGATCTTTCCGGAGTTGTTTCCGCGGTCGGACCACTGTCTGCTCTCAGATAATCGCCGAGTGATTGTTCTTTTTTTCTAAACATATTTTGTATCGTTAAGGCTTAATTTATCTACAGTAATTATAGCAAATTTTTGGGTGAAAATCAAGTTTTCCGGACAAAAAGAAAAGGAGAGAGAAACATCGTCGTTTCTGCTCTCCTTTCCAAGTATTACTTCAATCCCCTCCTTGGGATTTTTGATTGTCTAGCGGATGACCTCCACTTGCGGCGCGCCGTCGCAGTCGCAGGCTTGCTCTAGCACGTGCTGCCAGTAAGCCTTAACGTTGTTATAAAACACGGCCCGTAGCGGCGGCATGAACCATTTGACCTGCGCGCGTGTCAGGTCAGGAAACTCTTGGACCTTCTGGATCTGTTCATCCAGCTTTGGCCAGTTCGTTTCCGTGACGATCCGTGCCGTCTGGGTTACTGGATAGAAAGTCGTCGTTTCCAGCCGACTGTTTTCCATACCATCCGAGAATATAATGATCTTCCGTTTCCGGATCTCATTATTTCTCTTCAGGAAATTGAACAGCCCGGTCGCGATCGAACTTTCGTCCTTCCTTGAGCGTGCCTCCTCTGACTCGAGTAGCCAGGTCAGGCCGTCCTCCCAGACTTGGTTCACAGTGTCTTCATCGCCGGCTTTGATTTCGAACCGCCGGAATGTCAGAGCGTTGGAATCGGAAATCCGGAAGAAGGCAAGCCGCGTGTCGTTCTTCGACTCGATGAGTTTTTCTTTGACCTCCTCAAGTTCCAGATTGCGCCGGACAAATTCCGCCAGCGATTCTGAAACGCCTTCAGTATCATCGAGCCCGATTTCTACAGACTCTTTGAACGACAGAGCGATTAGGTATTTCTCGCTTACCCATTTTAGAAAATTGCCATGGGCTGTGGCGACCTGGGTACGGCGTTCTTCCTCGTTCTTGCGGTCCCATATCGGCAGAGTGAAAATCTCCTCTGTAGTCCCGAAGTTTTTTCGAGGATCGTTATTGATAACGAACTTTGCATCAAAGCCGTCACCTTGACCTGGGTTGTATCGGGCGATCTGTTCCGGTGTAAAAAGATCCGGAATTGGATCGCTTTTGCCGGTCAGAATGTCGCGTGTGAACATCAGTTGTTTCAGCTCGGAACGGAAGCTCCTGTTCTCAGTGGAGATGTTGTGAAACACGGCGGCCAGTATAGCCACCACGATCACGGCGAATATTACGCCCGCTACGTACTTCCAAATCCCGCCGCCAGTTGGTACCTCTGAGAACTCTGGAGCGGGAGGAGGAGTCGATGTTTCGCGAATCTTGATTCTGTCCACGGTTCGCGTTTCCTCGACCTCGATAACTCGAGACTGGGGCTGCGGGTCGGGTGGGATAGTTTTTACTGGGTTGGCCGTGACCGCAGCTTGGGCACTGGTCCCGTTTGACGATGGGGGTGGTGCTATCTTTTTGGTCCCCTGTGGCTCGCCCTTGCGGACAACCACAGGCGTCGGAATCTTGATTTTTTTCATACTCGCCTCCTAGTTGACCGCGTTTGCGGGACGAACGATGGTTTTGCGGGCAGTGGCTGCGATGGCCTCGTCCATGAGGTCCTCAATCACTGTAACTCCCGCGGTTGGATCATCCAGCGAGATTTCGATCTCGCCATCACGGATTTGAGCCATCTCCTTCTCGTCATCCGGCAGTTTCACGGCGGCGTCGAAGAATGACATTAGATAGTCATACTCGCTGGCCTTGCCGTTACCGAATTGGATATGAGCTCGCTTTACGTGATGCGTATCCTGGACGCCATCCATGACTGCGATGCAGGAATGGTAGAAGCCTTCCCTGAGTTCTCCCCGAACCTCATTGCGTTGCTTGGCAAGCGCTACAATCTCGAGCCGCGCTGTTTCTCGGCTTTCGATATTCGCACCCGCAATTTGTAGCTTTGCACTGACCCCGTTCCTGTAAGCAGCGACGGCCGCGTTGAAGGACTGGTCAAATTCCTCCTGGGGAGTGCGAATAATGGGTTTCGGGAGAGCGGCGGCCATGGCTTCGGCCTCCTTCCTTTCTTCCTCTTCTTGTCTAGCTTTGGCTGCGGCTTCGGCTTTCACTTGAGCTTTGACTTTTTTTTCTTCGTCTTCGGCAATCTTTGCTGCCTTTTTTCTTTCCGCCAGGCGCTCGTACTGCTCGTCCGTATATCTTTTGGACATAGCGTATTTGACGCCGAACGCCGTAAGAGTAACGAAGAACCCGGCCAGTGCAGATACAAACCCGGCTGTCCCGAAATCCTGGGTTGTGGCAACATACAGCCGGTAGATAACCGGGAATAGAGTCAGTCCAATGAAAGGCCAGCCTAAGATCTTGAGAAGGGCTGTATCCTCAAATTCGCCGACTCTGTATCCCTGCGGATGACCTTTCGAGTACAACGACCGGAACCGTGTCTTGGCTAGGTTGTGCGTGTGGGAGCGCTTGAATGGCCCGGCTAGGAAAAACGCAAGAATCACCGGCAAAATCTGAAACGCTGCCGTGAATCCCCACGCCATTCGTGGGTTGCTCATGACCCGCCACATATCATACCCGCCCGAGAGAACTTCGACCGCGATGGCAATGCCTGCAAACCCGAGAAGCACCATCGCTGCCATGAAATTATCGGCTTTCTGCGTCCGTTTCGGCAGGTCGACATGTGCTTTCTCATCACCGGCGAGTTCCACGTTGATGCGCGCGAGCTGCTGTTGCGACGAGTCGAGGTCAACCACCGGAGGAGCAGGCTGAGGTTCCGGTGCTTTCGGTTCATCCGTTGGTATCTCAACCTTTTCCGTTGGTTCGCTCGCCGGGCTTTCGGCTGCCAACTGCGCTGTTTCCAGCTTTTTGCGGCGGGTAAGGCAGGCAGATGCGAGCGATTCTTTCAGGATGGTTAGCAGACGGGTGTTTTCGTTGTTAATGCCAGTCTGCAGACGGGTGCGGAGTTCCTCGGCGCGGGTTAGCGCTTCAATGACTCGTCCGCGGCGGTCGGCGCGCATCTCGGCAAACGTTGTCAGGTATCCTTCCCAGACGATTCGATAATCGTCCGCGAGTCTCGTGAAAGTCAGTGACCAGCTATCCTTGCCGGCGTAGTTGGCTACCATGCTCGGTACGGTTTTTGTGTTGATGTCGCTGATCGCGGCGGTAATCTGGGCGAGAACTACCCCGTCCGAATCCTGCATAATTTCGTCATTCCGAATCTCTTCCATACTCATTTCGTCTCCTTTTCTTCCTTTTGTTCCGTTCCATTTGTTGTTTGCCTGTCGCGGGTCGTTAAAATAACATTGACCGCGAAGTCTTGATCGTTGGGGGGCTTACCAATGGTCGTGACATTGAACTTCGCAAATGCCGTCTCCTTAATGTCAGGAGGCGTGCTGCTTCGCAAAATTGTCACGCTCTCGCCGGTCAGCTTTGGACCAGTCTCAATTCTCAGGCGCCAAATTGGGCCACCTGGAGTTGGTCGTGATCCGATAACATAACCGGTGTATGGTCTGCCCGTGTCTTCCGATTTTTCCATACTTTTTCCTTTCTTTCCGTTTTTGCAGTTAGTTACAACCTGCGCTCGGAAAACGAAAATCGCTTGCCGGACGCAGGTTGTAACTGCATCGGTTAGGGAAGAAAGAATTGATCCATTATTTTCAGTTTTTAAAGTTCAGGCTAGGGATTTTTTTCTCTTCTCTAGCCGGAGAGAACCGGCACATTTGCTGATTCTTTCCTGCGAGAAAAGCTGGTTTTTTAGTGTATCAAATTTGGGATCATTATTGACCACCAATCCTAGCACTTTTGGGCGGAATTGTCAAGACTGCCTAGTTTCGCTATAATCTTAGGGCTTTTGGCCGGGCACGTCCCAACTGCTCATGCAGTTAGGCGGGTAAAGTGGCGAAAGGCCCGCCCAAATTTGCTTTGCAAATTTCAGTCGGGCAAGCAGATTTACCCCGCATAGTTGGGGGGCGAGTGGCGGAATTGGCATACCTGCCTGCCGGCAGGCGCACAGGTTTAGGACCAAAAATAAAAATCGTTATGAAATGCAGTGTTTACGCAATTAGTAGTTTAGTGAAGAACTACATTTATGTGGGCTTGGCTTATAATGTTACTAGGAGAGTCGCTCAGCACAATGCAGGAAAAGAAACGACCACTAGATCGTATCTGCCCTTTGAATTAATATACACCGAAGAGTTTCCTGATAGAAAGACCGCTAGAAATCATGAAAAATACTTAAAGTCTGGAATTGGAAAGGAATTTTTAAGAACAATACGCCGCCGTGGTGAAATTGGCAGACACATCAGCTTTAGGAGCTGACGCCCGCAAGGGTATGTCGGTTCAACTCCGACCGGCGGCACCACCTTTCAATTGTGCGTAGCGCACATTTGATTCATGATTGTTAAGATGGTACAATTTTAACTTATGAAGAAGTTTCTAAAAAATTTAGGCATTGTCTTGTTCGTCTTCCTCATTATCGCGGGGGTTTTCAGCCTGACGGTTAGCGAGGATCGGGATGTCAAAGAGGTTACACTCTCTGACATTGCTGGCGATGTGAAGGAGCGGCGCGTTGATCATATCGAGGTTTCCACTGACAATAACGAGGTTTTAGTATTTCTCAAAGACGGCTCCAAAGTGAGGACCATCAAAGAGTCGCAGTCTGACCTAAGTGAAGCATTGGTTCGCTTCAATGCTGACGCGGATGCCATCAAGGATGCGCGTATCCAGGTCAAAGGTCCGTCTGCCACCTCGTTTTTTGTCCAAGGCATCTTGCCGTTCCTTATACCATTTCTGCTCATTGCCGGATTTATTTATTTTTTGATGCGGCAAGTCGGGGGCCAGAACAACAGGGCTATGTCGTTTGGGCAATCGCAGGCACGCCTCACGGACAGCGCGACGCAGAAAAAAGTTACGTTTGCGGATGTGGCCGGAGTTGCCGAGGCAAAAGAAGAACTCAAAGAAATAGTGGAGTTTTTGCGCTACCCGCAAAAGTTTCTGAATATTGGTGCGCGCATTCCCAAAGGCGCGCTGCTCCTGGGGCCGCCCGGCTGCGGTAAGACTTTGCTTGCGCGCGCGGTAGCCGGCGAGGCTAATGTGCCGTTTTTCCATATGTCCGGCTCAGAGTTTGTGGAAATGTTCGTGGGCGTGGGCGCAGCCAGGACGCGCGATCTGTTTCGCCGAGCTAAAAAGCATGCCCCGTGTATTGTGTTTATCGATGAAATCGACGCGGTCGGCCGCCAGCGCGGCGCAGGACTGGGCGGTTCGCATGATGAGCGCGAGCAGACACTGAACCAGATTCTCGTGGAAATGGACGGCTTTGATACGGACACGAACGTTATAGTCATTGCGGCGACTAACCGGCCGGATGTCTTGGATCCTGCACTTTTGCGTCCAGGCCGCTTTGACCGACAGGTTATCATTGACCAGCCGGATATAAAAGACCGCGAGGCAATCCTCAAAGTGCATCTGCGCGGCAAACCCGTGTTAAAAACCCTGAATGTCAATCTCATTGCCGAACGCACTCCGGGTTTTTCCGGCGCAGACCTGGCTAACCTTGTGAATGAAGCGGCGATTCTTGCCGCTCGCCGGGATAAACAGCAGGTTGACCTGGGTGAATTTCTGGAAGCCATTGAAAAAGTCATGCTGGGGCCGGAGCGCAAAAGCCGCGTGTTGTCCCCGCGCGAAAAACAAATCGCGGCTTACCACGAAGGCGGCCACGCGCTGGTGGCCGCCATGCTCCCGCACGCGGACCCTGTCCACAAGATTTCCATAGTCTCGCGCGGCAGAGCGGCGGGCTATACTTTGAAACTGCCGGTTGAGGATAAACACCTGCATTCGCGAAGCGAATTTCTCGCTGACCTGGCAGTGGCGCTTGGCGGCTATGTGGCGGAACAGCAGGTATTTGCAGACATTACTACGGGCGCATCCAACGACCTCCAGGTTGCCTCCAACCTTGCCCGCAAGCTTGTCATGATGTATGGCATGAGCGACAAACTCGGGCCCGTTACTTACGGCGATCATCACGAGATGATTTTTTTGGGCAAAGAAATCGGTGAACAGCGCAATTATTCGGAAAAGGTCGCCCAGAAAATTGATGAAGAAATTGCCAATTTTTTGGATGGCGCACTCAAAACCGCGTCCCAGCTTTGCAAAAAATACCGGGCCAAACTTGATCAGATCGCCAAAATACTCACTAAACAAGAAACCATCGAACAGGAAGAGTTTGTCAAAATTATGGCTGACGTGAACCCGCCTGCCAAAAAAATCCAGAAACAGCCCGCCGTAATCGCGCCCTCTACCCCGCCCGCCTCGACTCGCCTCGGCGAGGCCGGGGAGCTGATATAAATGTTCCCGTACGCGGCGATTCTGAAAAAAGCCTACCTGCTTGCGCGTGATCATTTTCAGTTGTGGGTTTTCGGGGTCTTCATCAGTCTGGCGACTGCCCTGAATTTTTTGTTCATCAATTTCGTTCTCGACCGGCGTCAGTTTGTGGATATTAGCGTGGAAGCCCATCTCCGCAAGATAGCAGACGGGCTCGACAGTCCCTGGACAATACTGAGCCTCGCTTTAGCGGCGGCTGTTTTGTTTCTGGCCGCGCTTTCTAAGGCCACAGTCATCTGGTCGGCCCAGAAATTATCCGGGGGCGGCGAGTCCCTGGCAGACAAAGACAAAGATTGGACTGTGCAAACCGCCCTCCAAGAGGGCGCAAAATTTGTCTGGCCGATTTTTCGCCTGCAAGTTTTCCTGCTGTTTTTATTTCTAATCCTTTTGGTGTCTCTGGCTGCGCCGGTTGTGTACCTGGCCGTGATTTCTGAAATCGGCCGTGCCGTGGCTCTGGCTCTCCTCGGACTGGCGATTTTTGTGCCGGTCAGCATCCTGCTGGTTTATATTTTTATTTATAGCCCGATTTTCGTGGTCCTCTACAAAGTCTCGGTGCGCTCCGCGCTGCATTTGGGGTTCCGGCTCGTGCAGAATAAATTGAAAGAGAGCCTGCTTTTGGGCGCCTTCCTCCTGGGAGTCTCGGGGGTCTTTATTACTTTGATGGTATTTAGTATAATTGTGCTGAGCGTTCCGGTCGCATTTCTCTCCCTGGTTTTTGCGAAATTGGCCATTCCTTGGGCGATTTACACGCTGGTTTTTCTCACCGCGCTCCTGGGGAGCTGCGCGGTCGTTATTTTATCCGCCGGGTTCACGATCTTTAATAACCTCGTTTGGGTTTTGGCGGTAATGGAAATGGTAAAAACCGAAAAAACTGATGAAGAGGCAAAGGTTTTAGCGCCGGAAGCAGAACCTGTAGCGTAATTTTAAATTTTCGAGCGCGGTTAGCTCAGTGGTAGAGCATTCCCTTGACGTGGGAAGGGTCGGGGGTTCAAGTCCCTCACCGCGCACCAGCCTACGCCAAGGCTTCGGCATGGCAGGGCCATTAACAATTAAATGCGATTGGCGACCAGCGACTGGCGATTAGAATTCTAATCGCTGACCGCTATTCGCTACTTGCTTTCCAAAATGGATTTATCTACTCTCGAAAATAAAATCAATCAAAAATTCAATAATCCCGATCTTCTCAAAACCGCGCTTACGCATCGCTCGTTTTTAAACGAAAACCGCGCGCACCGTTTGCCGCACAACGAGCGCCTTGAGTTTTTGGGGGACGCGGTCCTGGAGCTCGTCTCCACGGAATATTTGTATCGCAATTTCCCGAACCCGGAAGGAGAGCTTACCAATTTCCGCAGTGCGCTCGTTAACTACCGTCTGCTTTCGCAGATCGCCAAGGAGCTCGGCCTCGAGGATTTTATTCTCCTTTCTCACGGCGAGGCCAAGGACACTGGCCGCGCGCGCCAAGTCATATTGGCTAATGCGCTCGAGGCTTTGATCGGTTCCATTTACCTTGACAAGGGTTGGGAGGGCGCAAAAAAATTCATCGAAGATTTTGTGCTCGTCAAATTGCCGGCGATTATCCATGAGCAGGCTTATCTTGATCCCAAATCCAAGCTGCAGGAAATGGTGCAGGAGCGGCTCGCTGTTACGCCGATTTACAAAGTCATCTCGGAATCGGGTCCGGATCACGCGAAAAATTTTGTGGTCGGGGTTTACATCACTGACCGGCTGATCGGCGAAGGCGCGGGGCCGTCCAAACAGGATTCAGAAGTAGAGGCTGCCAAAAACGCGCTGCAGAAGCAGGACTTCTAAATGCTTTACGAATAACGAATCGGTACGAATGTACCAATAATTCGTAAATTCGTAAAATTAGTTATTCGTAAAACCAGATGTATTTAAAAAAAGCAGAAATTTACGGGTTCAAAAGTTTTGCCAAAAAAACAGTTTTGGAATTTGAACAGGGCATTACGGCGGTTGTCGGACCCAACGGCTCCGGCAAATCCAATATTGCCGACGCTCTACGGTGGGTGTTCGGCGAGCAGTCCATGAAACTCCTGCGTGGCAAAAAAGCCGAAGATGTGATTTTTGCCGGATCTGATCAGAAATCACGTCTGGGCGCGGCCGAGGTTATGGTCTATTTTGATAATCGCGATCACAAAATGGCCATTGATTATGACGAGGTGATGATGGGGCGGCGGGTGTACCGGGACGGGAACTCGGAATATATATTGAACGGCAATGTAGTTCGGCTTTTGGATATCGAGGAGCTACTGTTCAAATCCGGTTTTGGCAATACCTCATATTGGGTCATCGGCCAGGGTGCGATCGATCAGCTTATCCTGCGCGGGCCGGGCGCGATTAAGGAGCTTGTGGAGGAGGCCGCCGGCATCACCCCATACTATCAAAAACGAGAGCGTACCCTGCGCAAGCTGGAGGTGACTTCGGTTAACCTGGAACAGGCACGGGCGCTCACCCGCGAAATCGAACCAAGGCTGCGATCATTGAGACGCCAAGCCAAGCGCTTGGAACAGCGCGAGGATCTGGAAAAAGAACTTCGCGATCTGCAAATAAATTATTATGGCCAGATTTTGCAGGGGCTTGATACTCAGCTCATAGAAGTTGACCAAAAACTGGAAATTTTCGAAAAACAGCTAGCCGATGTGCACAGCGAAATAGCAAATTTAAGTAAAAGCGCGGACGCGCAGGAAAAGCAATCAAAAGAGCGGTCTGATGCATACAAGAAAGTAAAAGTCGATTTGGAAGTTTTGCAGAAAGCACGCCTGGGGTTGCTCGAGGAGCTCGCCACTATCCGCGGCAAACTGAAAGCTGAAGAAGCGCAGGCCAAAAAGAATATTGTCATTGATGTTGAGAATCTAAAGACTAAATTTAAGACTGCATACGCAAAGCTGGTGAATTTATTTAAAAATTTTGATGCTAGTGAGGCTGTGCGTGTCCAAGGGCTGTTCGATGAAGTTTCAAAGATTTTTGAAGGCGCGGAAAGCGCGAAAAATATTGAAGACGTTCTTGTCGCTCTGCGCAAAGAGGAAGATCGGCTGAATCACGAGCTTGAGAACCTGTTCGCCAAAATCAGCAAACTCGAGCAGGATTTCACAGCCTACAACAAAGAAGAAGAGGAGGTCAAACAGCAGTTGTTTGTAAAGGAACGATTGCTACGCAATAAACAAGAGCTGATCGTTAAAACTTCTGATCAAAAAAATCAGTTGGCTATAGAGCAGGCCAGGATCGCAACGCGGAAAGATTCGATTGAACAGGAAGCGGCTACGGCCCTCGGGCCGGAGTTTAGAAAATTTTTTCCAGACCATCGATTGAACCACCAGCTTTCGGATTTGCAGGAAAAGATTGCCAAGCTCAAAAAACAGCTCGAGATGATTGGTGGTGTTGACGAACTTTTGGTTCAGGAATACAAAGAAACCGAGGAGCGCTATATGCATTTAACGGAACAGTCCGGGGATCTGGAAAAAGGGGTCAAGGATTTGAAAACCGTGATTTCCGAGCTGGACGAGGTGATAAAGAAAGAATTTCATGAAGCGTTTACGAAAATTTCCGAAAAATTTGCGGAATATTTTCGGATGCTGTTTTCGGGGGGGAAAGCGACTATGACCCTGGTACGGGAACAACCGATCACCCCCACCTCAGCCTCCCCCCTCGAGGGGGAGGAAGAAGACGAGGATTTTCCTCCTCCTGGTGGGGAGGGAGTAAGGGAGGGGGGCGTTCACAAACTCGAAATTGTTGGCATTGAAATCCGCGCTACCCCACCCGGCAAAAAGCTCGGCGGGATTTCCGCGCTTTCCGGCGGAGAGCGTGCGCTAACCTCTATCGCTTTGCTTTCGGCGCTTCTGCATATCAATCCTTCACCATTTGTGGTGCTTGATGAGGTGGATGCCGCGCTCGACGAGGCCAACAGCATCAGGTTTGGAAAAATTATCGGCACCATGGCCGCCAAGACCCAGTTCATCACCATCACCCACAACCGCGAAACCATGCGCCAATCGCACACGCTCTACGGCGTGACCATGGGTGATGACTCTGTGAGCAAGATCATCTCCCTTAAGCTCGAACAAGCTGCGGTTTACAGTACAAAGAATTAGCCAGCTACCTGGCGGTTGACTTGTGTTTTTAAACTTGGTAGACTATAAACCATGTTAACTATCAGATTACAACGAGTGGGCAGGAAAAACCAGCCGGTTTACCGGATTGTTTTAGCCGAGAAACACCGAGCGGCTACCAAGAAGACCGTAGAACAGCTTGGTCTTTATAATCCGCGTAACAAAGAGTTTACAGTAAAGGAAGAGCGCGTGAAATATTGGCTGGAGAGACACACAGAGCTTTCCCCGACCGTGCACAATCTATTTGTGACCAAGAAACTTATTGACGCTAAAAAGGTCCATGCTTGGCAGCCGCGACGGAAACCTGCTGAGCCGCAGGCAGCCGCCGTTCCGGCAACGAAGGCTGAGACAGCGCCCGCCACAGCCGCAGAGCCAAAAGCAGAGGAGCCCCAGCCTTCGCCAGAGGCTACGGCGGGCACAGTAGCCGCATAAAATCCCCTCCCCAGGGGATTTATTGTTTATGAATTCCAGATTGACATTTTTAGCTAAATCTGATAACGTATTTTTAGTTTATCCTGCCAATGGCGGGACCAGAGCTGTCGAAAATCTGGTACACAATTAATCAGTCAAGTAGATAAGGACCCGCCTCATCGGCGGGTAAAATCCTAAATGGAAAAAGACCAAGAGTTCGTAGAGTTCGTCGTAAAATCACTGGTTGATCATCCTGAAGCAGTGAAATCCGATCGTACGGTTGACGAAATGGGAGTTCTCATCAGCCTTCATCTCAGCCCCGAGGACATGGGTCAGGTCATCGGCCGCCAGGGTCAGACTGCCAAAGCACTTCGCACTCTTTTGAGAGTAGTCGGCGCCAAGCACAAAGCCCGCGTTAACCTCAAGATCGTTGAGCCCGAAGGGGGCCGCGGTCCAAACCCGAGACCGCAGTCAGCAATGGCTGCCTCCGGCGCAGCTGAGGAAGCCCCGGACGCGATGGAAGATTTTAAACTGTAATTCAATCTATTTTCAACAAAACACTACCCCGGTAATTCCGGGGTTTGTTTATGATACAATCAAGTTGTAAGTACGCGAACTTACTACTAGCCCATGCGCTTCGATATAATCACAATCTTTCCTGATTTTTTTAACAGCTTCACGAGCGAAGCGTTGATTGCGCGCGCCATTAAAAAAAAGATCATCAAAATTACCGCGCACAACTTGCGCAAATGGACAAAAGATAATCACCAGACCGTAGACGGAAGGCCGTATGGGGGAGGGGCGGGAATGGTGATGATGGCGGAGCCGATCATGAAGGCAGTGAAGAAACTCAAAGCTCAAAACTCAAAACGCAGAACTAAGATAATTCTTTTTTCCGCAAAGGGGAAAAAATTCGACCAGGCCACAGCAAAGAAATGGTCGAAGCTGGATCAGCTGATTCTTATATGCGGGCGCTACGAAGGTATTGATGACCGGGTGGCCGAGCATATTGCTGATGAGGAAATTTCCATTGGCAACTATGTTTTGTTCGGCGGCGAGGTGCCAGCCATGGTGGTTATGGAAGCTGTAACGCGGCTTTTGCCTGGCGCGGTCGGCAAAAAAGAATCAGTCTTAAATGAATCGTTTGCTGATGGCCTCCTCGAACATCCTCATTACACCCGGCCGGAAGCTATTAAAATCGGCGGAAAAGTCAGAAGAGTGCCCAAGGTGCTGCTGTCCGGGAATCACGCAAAGATTAGAGAATGGCGAAGAGCGAATAGCAAAGATATAATTTAGGAAACTCCTCACCTCAATCCTCTCCTCTTGCAAGAGGAGAGGAAGAAAAGGAGAGGAGTTGCTTTATGAAAATTCAGATCGAATACGAGAATGATGATATGGTTATTGTTAATAAACCGGCTGGCATGCCGGTGTATTCAACCCGTGTCCAGACCAAAGAGGATTCTGTACTGACTTGGTTTTTGGAAAAATATCCTGAGGCGAAAACAGTCGGGGACCCGGATCGCCCTGGCATAGTGCACCGTCTCGACAAACAGACCTCAGGTCTCCTGATCCTGGCAAAAACCGCGGCAGGGTTCGAATTCTTAAAAGATTTATTTCATTCGCGCAATATCAGCAAAGAATATCAAGCTTTGGTTTACGGCCGCATAGAAAAACATGGGATGATCGACAAACCGCTTTCCAAAATCGGTCATGAGGGCCAGAGCCGGGTGAGAGTGGATAAAAAGGGCCGTGCTTCCAAGACAGAATACTGGCCCCTAAAATACTTCACCCTCCCCCAACCCCTCCCCTCCCAGCCTACGCGTGAAGCTTCGGCGGGCACGGCAAGGGAGGGGAATTCCTCCCCCTTGCCGGGGTCCCCCGAAAGCGTACTCGCTTTTGGGGTGGGCTTGAGGGGGGAGGATAAAGGTGGGGGTGTTGACCCCGTTAGAAATAGCCCGCCCCAAAGGCCTTCTGGGCGCGCAAGCGCGGGCGCGATTTCTAACGGGGTTGACGAATTCACTCTGGTTAGGGTAAAATTGCATTCGGGGCGTACACACCAGATTCGTGTGCATATGACCTCCGAGAAACATTCGGTAATGGGCGATGATCTTTACGGCAAGCCGGAATCGCAGAAGCTAAGCGCAATTCTCGGCCGACAATTCCTCCACGCGTCAAAACTGGAGTTCAAACTTCCCGACGGAACGTGGATTGAAATATCATCCGATTTGCCCGAGGACCTGAAAAAAGTTTTAATGAATCTCGAAAATGGAATATAGAATATCGAGATTCAAAATTCGAAATTCAATATTCAAACAACATGCCTTACATTAAAGAAATTTCTAAAGACGTTTTGAAAACCGATCTGCCGCAGCTACGCAGTGGTCAGTCTGTTCGCGTGCACCAGAAAATCAAAGAGCCGATCGTGGATCCAAAAAAAGGCACGGTCACCGGCTATCGCGACCGCGTGCAGATGTTTGATGGGCAGATCATTGCGGTCAAACACGGTTCTGGCATCAATGCGACCTTTACCGTAAGAAAGATTGCTTCCGGCGTGGGCGTGGAACGCGTGTTTCCAATGCACTCTCCAACCATCGCGAAAATTGAGGTTGTGAAAAACTCGGTTGCCCGCAAATCTAAACTCTACTACACCCGCGAAGGCAAAGAAGCAAAAACCAGAGAAATAAAAAGTAATGAAAAAACGCGGGTTCACGCTAATTGAGCTGTTGGTTGTCATTTCCATCATCGGCCTCCTGGCGTCAGGAGTGCTCGTGGCTCTCAATAGCGCCAGATCCAAAGCGCGCGATGCGCGTCGCATTGGGGATTTGCGGCAGCTAACCACGGCCTTGAATCTATATTTCAATGAAAACAATACTTACCCAACCTGCAACGGGATTGATCCAGCTGTGAATTGCAACGCCAGCACTTGGGCTGGCTGGTTTAACATGCTGCCCGCACAATACGTTTCCAGAATGCCGGTAGATCCGCAGAATATTGATTTGCTAAATTGCCAGGTAACTCCAAATTGTCATATTTATATCTATTGCACTTACAATAACGGACGAAATTTTGTTTTGTATGCTAATTTGGAAAATCCCCTAGCCGTGCCCATGAATAATCACCCAAACTGTTCTCAGGGCGGGCCTAATCATTATTGGATTGGCAGTTAACCTAGTTTTTTCAGCGCTGCATGGATCAAATTAGCGCAGGAAGCGCGGGCGGAGCTAATCTGCACATTTAAAAGCTTGGAGATTTGCTTTATTCCAAGCTTTTTGATTTCGGAAAGTTTTTTGCCGCGGGCGTATTCGGAAACAGCGGAAGCACTGGCCACGCAGATCATACAGCCACGGGTTTCGTGAGAGATGTCCTGAATTACTAAATCCGATTGTGGAAAATTCCCGCGGCCGCGGGAATTTTCCACAATTATGAATTTTATGTAAACTTTCGTTTCATCGCCGCACAAGGGATTGACCTGCTCGGCAACAAAATCGGCATTGTCCAATTTGCCGCTATTAAGCGGATGATGATAGTGTTGTTTAATTGTTTCAGAATAGTGCTGGGTCATGGTATTATTCCCCTCCTCATGAGGAGGGGTTAGGGGAGGTCATGTATTTTTGCTCCGCGACCCCCTCTTAATCTCCCCCTCACGAGGGGGAGAAAGAATACGCTGGGCGTATTTTAATCCATTAATAAATGCATCAATATTTTTTTTCGTATTGTAAATGCCGAGGCTGATGCGCGCAGATGATTCAATTCCCAATTTATCATGCAAAGGCATGGCGCAGTGGTGGCCGGTGCGGATGGCAATGCCGCGGCTGTCGAGAATCGAGGCAAGGTCATGGGGAGGGATTTTTTTTAAATTAAAGCTAATGACCCCAATGCGGTCTTTGTTGTTTTGGGGGCCGTAGATCTCAATCCCGCGAATTTTTTGCATTTGTTTGAGGGCGTAGGCAGTAAGTTCTGATTCATATTTCAATAACCCCCTCCATCTCCCCCTTAATTTAAGGGGGAGAGTCCGTGTATTTGTCCCCCTCTTAAGATAAGAGGGGTTAGGGGAGTTATGAATGAGAGTTAAAAAGTCTATAGCTGCGCCGAGGCCGATTGCTTCCGCAATATTTGCTGTACCGGCTTCGAAGCGGTGCGGCAGGTCAGCCCAAGTGCTGGATTCTAGTTCGACTTTGCGAATCATATGTCCTCCGGCTTGATACGGCGGCATCAAACTTAACAATTCTTTTTTGCCATACAGCACGCCCACGCCTGTTGGTCCGTACATTTTATGTCCCGAAAGAACGTAAAAATCACAGTTCAATTTTTGAACATTGATGGGAATGTGCCCGCCGGCTTGCGCGCCGTCAATAAGTACCATGGCGCCAACCTTGTGTGCGGCGCGGATGATTTCTTCGATAGGATTTACAGTGCCGAGAACATTCGAGGCGTGAGCTGTGGAGACAATCTTTGTGCGACTAGTGATGAGTTTGTCTAATTTTGATAAATCTAAAGTCCCCACCCTCCCCTTACCCCTCCCCTCAAGGGAGGGGGGTTCCTCCCCCTTGCCGGGGTCCCCCAAAAGCGTACTCGGTTTTGGGGTAGGCTTGAGGGGGGAGGATAAAGGCGGGGGTGAAATCACTGGAATAAATTTCAGCTTGGCGCGTTTCTTTTTGGCGAGAATCTGCCAAGGCACGAGGTTGCTGTGATGTTCTGCTTCGGAAAGTAGAATCTCGTCGCCGGCATGGATATTCTCATGTCCCCAGGTCCAGACCACGAGATTGATGGCCTCTGTCGCTCCGCTGGTAAAGATTATTTCTTCGCGATTCTTAGCGTTTATAAATTTCTGAACTTTATCCCGCGTCCCTTCGTACAGCTCAGTCGCTTCCTGCGACAGGGTATGAATCCCGCGGTGGATGTTGGCATTGTGGTTGCGGTAAAAATTATCCATCGCTCCAAGCACAATTTCTGGTTTTTGGGTTGTCGAAGCATTGTCAAGATAGACCAGACGCTGGCCATTGATTTTGCGTTTTAGAATCGGGAAATTTCTCATAACTACTCGATTTTATCAGATTTTTTTTGTTTTATCCACAGGTTATTGACATTTATTCCACAATGATATCTAATATAAGTGAGATATAGGTCAGCTATAGAAATAAAAAATTTAATTAATTTAAAAAACACCAAATAAATATGAGAAAGACGATTGCCTTTGTAAGGCAGAACCTGTTGGGTCAGGTTATTGCCTCATTACTATTTCTGCTTTTGGCTTTTACCATAGCCAAAGCTGTAACAACCCTAAATTTGAATATCGCGACTGACGGGACATTAAGCGTCACGGGAGCGACTAGTCTGTCTGCTGATCTGTACAGCACTGATGGGGCATTGTTCAATGTTTCTTCGACAACAGCGTTCCTCCTCCAAAACGGCTCGGGCACCAATATCTTTGCCTTTGATACTACGTCTAGTGGATCAGGATTTACTCTGACTGCCACTACCTCGATTACCACCGGCGGTTCAGGATCGCGTGGCTTGCTCATAACCGGCGCTGCTTCACAAGCTCAAAACCTCTTGCAAATCAATAACTCATCCAACGCGTTCTTAAGCGGTTTCACTGGCGCCGGAGGATTGCTTATGAACATTTCTTCGACCACGGCTTTTATTCTGCAGAATGCAGGCACTAATCATTTCGTGATTGACAGCTCCGGTGCCACGGCCTCGACCACGCAGCGAGGCGGTTTAGTCGTGGATACCGATACGTTTGTGGTCAATGCCAATGAGAACGAAATTGGGATCGGCACGGCCGTGCCGTATGGCGCGCTTGATATCAGAGGAGCCACGGCTTCATCTACCGCGTTGGTCATCGGCGGTGACGTGGATGTTTACCGATCAGCCGCCAACGCCCTGACCATTGACAGCGCCTTGAGCGTTACCGGCAATCTTACCCTGCAAAACAGCGAGGTGATTGGCAACACCACAGCCACCAATGTTTTTATCTCAGGAACGAGTATTGGCATAGCAACCACCACTGCTTCCACCACAGCCGGGTCATTGTGGGTGGCGGCTCCGGCCGGAGTGTCCACCACCACTGTGCAAATCGGCGGTAATCGGGCAGGAGAAACAGGCTCTGCTACCCCAGGTTCATGCATTCAGATGTGGCGTGAAAACGTGGCTTATAAGGTTTATATAGACACAGCCGGAACTGGGCTAAAAGTGATTGCAGGCACCTGCCGAGATTAGTTTGGATCTAGCCAACAATCCCACATGAATAAAATAATTTATCGCAGATATCTCTTATTTTTCCTGGTAATTGTATTGGCCCTTCCCGTTCCAGCGTTTGCTGTGGAATCGGCCGTAGATTACACGGCTGATACTAGCGTGGCTGTGACCAGCGTTGGCACCAGCGTGACTGTGAGTATTGCCTCCGGATCAAAGGCCGAATCTGTCATAGTCGGAGCTACCACTATTACGGTCCAGCTGGGTACCGACAGCGATACGTTTACCATGAAAGACACCAACTCCTCGCGAAGGATGATGTTTTTGGTGGATGGCGTGTACAATACCACCTGTACTGCCAGCGAATCCTCATTTACCCTTTCCAATACTGCCACAACCACCTACGTGATTGAGCCGAGAAATGATACGCGGTGTACCACTAGCGGGTCTGGTTCCGGACCCGTAGGAGGTGCTAGTCCCCCACCGCCAGCGCCGGCGCCAGCTCCTCCTGCCGCACCACCTCCAGCCCCAACACCAGCTCCTCCTGCCGCACCACCTCCAGCCCCAGCAGTTTCGCAGCCTCCGGCCGGCGCGCATCCGAATGGAACTTTGATTTTGGATGATGGCACGATTTACCTTGTGGTTAACGGGAAAAGGCGCGGGTTTAGAAATCCGGAAGAATATATGTCACACGGTTACAAATTTAGCCAAGCCGTTCCGGCAACCGCCGCTGACAAAACTTTGTCCAGCGAAGAGCAGCCAATTGAAAAAGCCCTTGATGGAACCCTAGTTTTGGATAAGACTGACGGCCGGACGATTTATATGATCGCGGACGGCAAGAAGCGCGGCTTTACTTCCGCAGAAATATTTCATGGTCTGGGTTACCAATTCAACCAGGCCATACCAGTGGATTTGAGCGATTATCCCGCCGCAGATCCGATTACCGCAGCCGATGCCGTGCATCCTGATGGAGCGCTCGTTCTCGATAAGACCGATGGTCGGACTGTGTGGTGGGTTCTTGGTTCGGGACGCAAAGGTTTTCAGTCAGCGGAAGTATTTTTTACCTATGGATTTGCTTTTGACAAGATTGTACCGGCCAATGATGCGGATATGGCTCTGGCTGTCGGTTCACTGGTCAAATTCCGGGACGGGACATTGGTCAGCGACGGCGGGAATTATTATCTCATCTCCGACGGCACGAAGAAACCGTTTGCCTCAGTCGCGGCCATGGAGGCTCTTGGTTACAAAATCAGCAGTGCCATCAATGCTGATCTAAGCGCTTACCAGGCAGGATCCGGCGTTGAGTAGAGCTTGAATACGATTTCAAAAAGACTCTCCCAATATGGGGAGAGTCTTTTATTAACGGCTAAAACGAGTTTTAGCCGTTAACGTCCGGGACTTTGAATTTGCGAAGCTTCAAATATTCGAGTAAATATCGTACACTTACTTGAGGCTTTCGTTCGTTTTGACATTTTCAATTGTTTGCGGTATACTGAGATCGGTACTTAATTATTCAATAAATCTGTACAGTTAGAAGTCAGAAATACTTGCGAATACAGCATGTTCTGCTTAATCCCATGACTTTTCATTACTTGGAACCAAACACGATAATTCATACAAACCGCTAATCACGGCTTTTTTGGTTCTTCCGGGTAATTATAGGCTTTTTACTGTTGCAGACTGCACTCATTAATATATGAACAGTCTTTTTTTGTTCGCAGGGATTGCGCTGGTCGCCGGCTTTGCCGTCGGTTACGTGGTACGCAAGGCCCAGGTTAAAGCCAAGATTGATTCTGCCGAAAACAAGGCAGAAAAGCTGCTAGACGAGGTCAAACAAAAAGAAAAAGAAATCATTCTCTCGGCCAAAGACCAGGCCATAAAAATAACTGAAGAGGCAAAAAAGCAGGAGACTGAGATTCGCCAGCAGATTTTGCGCATCGAAACTCGTCTGGAGAAAAAGGAAACTGAGATAGACGCCAAACTCAGTCAGATGGAAAAGCAGAAAACTGATCTTGAGGGACAAAAGGAAGAAAACAAAAAGGTCCGGGAAGATCTGGAAACCGGCAAGCAAAAACAGATTGAAACTCTGGAAAAAATCGCCAAGCTGACCCTAGTTGAGGCCAAGACTGTTCTCTTAGAGCAAACCGAGCGGCAGGTCAAAGACGAGCTTTTGGGATTGACCAGAAAGATCATGTCTGAGGCGCGTGAGGACGCAGATAAAACCGCCCGCGACATTGTGGCGCAGGCTATCGAACGGGTGAGCGCTGAGGTTTCCAGCGAAACTACGACCACGACTGTGGGTATTCCTAACGACGAGATGAAAGGCCGGATCATCGGCAAAGAGGGTCGCAACATCAAGGCCTTTGAACAGATGCTTGGCGTAGAGGTGATTGTTGATGAAGCGCCGGATACGGTGGTTATCTCGGGCTTTAATTCGGTGCGTCGCCATGTGGCCAAGGTTACGCTTGAAAAACTAATTCAGGACGGCCGCATTCATCCGGCAAAAATCGAAGAGGCATACGAAAAGGCGAAAAAAGAGGTAGGGCAAATGATTAAAGAGGCAGGAGAGCAGGCGGTCTATGATCTGGGCATTACCTCATTTCCGCCAAAACTCATTCAGCTTATCGGCCGGCTGCGGTTCCGTACCAGCTATGGTCAGAACGTGCTCATGCATTCCACGGAGATGGCCAAGATCGGCGCAATAATCGCTGAAGAAATTGGCGCTGATCCTCTGATCGTCAAACAAGGCGCACTCCTCCATGACATTGGCAAAGCCCTCGATCAAGAAATGGAAGGCACGCACGTGGAGCTCGGAGTGCAGATTGCCAAGAAATTTAATCTGCCGGACATTATCGTGAATTGCATCGCGGCGCACCACGGCGATGTACCGCATGAGAGTCCGGAAGCTGCGATTGTTGATGCTTGTGATAATATCAGCGGCGCCCGTCCCGGTGCACGCAGAGACAGTTATGAGCAGTATGTAAAACGGCTCGAAGAGCTCGAGAATCTGGCCAATTCATTCCCGGGCGTGGAAAAAAGCTACGCGATTCAGGCCGGCCGCGAGATCCGCGTGTTTTTGGAACCCACGAAAATTGATGATTGGGGAGCAATGAAACTGGCCCGCGAGGTGGCAAGCAAGATCGAGCAGCAGCTGAAATACCCCGGTGAAATAAAAGTCCAGGTGATTAGAGAAATGAGAGTTGTGGAATATGCGAGATAAATTTTGCAATTAGAAATTCATGAAAATATTATTCTTCGGTGATATCATGGGAAAGCCGGGGCGCAGTGCGGTCGCAAAGATTTTGCCTGGCCTAAAAAAAGAACTTCAGCCGGACATAGTCATTGCCAACATTGAAAATCTCGCGCATGGCAAAGGTGTAACCTTGTCGACCATACAAAACCTTGTTGATGGTGGGGTGGATTTTTTTACCTCCGGTAACCACATCTATGACAAGCCTGAATATAAAAAAGTTTTGGAGCAGTTTGGCGGTAAAATCATCCGTCCAGCCAATTTCGCGCCTGACCTTGCCGGAGACGGCTACAAGATTGTCGAGGTGGGCGACGACAGCATTCTTTTGGTCAATTTGCTCGGCGAAGTATTTATGAGCGAACAAGTCGACCAAGGTCCGCTGACGAGCCCCTTTTACAAGATCAACGAGATTCTCGAAAAGGTTGGCCATGACCCAAAAATAAAGATTTTGGATTTTCATGCGGAAGCCACGAGCGAAAAACGCGCTATGGGTTTTTGGCTAGACGGACGTATGTCGGCCGTAGTTGGAACTCATGCGCATGTGCCGACTGCTGACGCGCAAATTTTGCCCGGCGGCACTGGTTACATCACGGATATTGGAATGACAGGAGGGGCACATAGCGTCATCGGCGTGACTACTAAATCCGCCCTGGCTCGGTTTCAAATGCATGATCTGGAGCAGAAAAAAGTTGCCTTAGAGATTCCTGATGACGACGGCAGATACGAGGTCTCTTACGTGCTCCTGGAAATTGACGAAGCTACAGGGAAGTGCCAAAATATTACCAGTAGAGCGATCCCAATTTATGACATCAACAACCAAAACTAGAACTTTTCTCAACCCGGAAACGCTTCTAAAATCGATTCCGCTGGAGCCGGATATGACTGTCGTGGACCTCGGCTGCGGCAACGGCCATTATGCGGCCAGTGCCGGGCTCATGGTCGGGAAAAAAGGCTTGGTCCACGCTTTTGACGTGCTCGAGGATGCGCTTTCTCAGACCGCGACCTTGGCGCGCTTAGTCGGTGTGCAAAATGTCAGCACGCGCCAATGCAACCTTGAGAAGCTTGGCAGTTGCGACCTGGAAGGGAGCATTGCGGACGTGGTGATTGTGTCGAGTATTTTGCATCAGTTGGAAAATAAAGGAAATGCCATCCGCGAAGCTTATCGTCTCCTGAAAACCGGCGGCCGGCTTTTGGTAGTGGAATGGAAAAAAGATTCAGCTTTGGGCCCGCAGGTCTCCGAGCGGATTGCAGAAGCAGAGATACGCAAGCTTTTGGAAAGCAACGGGCTACGGCCGGTCGCAGAGCTTCCGGCAGGATCGTTTCATTATGCTCTCCTCTATTCTAAATAATTATTTACCCGCCAAAATTTTTCGGTGGAGACTTCAACAATATGAAACTATTAAGTATTAAAAATTTAGGCAGGTAAATGGTAGATGTCACAAAACTGTGGGATAAGAGGTATTTGTTCGGACCGAATCCTTTTGATCTTGCGCGCTCAGACCATATTTTTTTTGTTCTCGCCATTACCTGCGTTATCATCGCAGCTGCCGCGAAAATAATAGTTTTGAGGGCGGAACGCGGCAGTCCCAAGAAAATTTTATTTGGCCGGGTATTCCATTTGTTTTTAACCATTGGCATTCTCTTAGGTATTTGGTATGGCGCCCGGATCGAGCGGATTCCCTGGATCTATACACATTTCACCGCTCTGCTGCTGCTCATCGTCGGTTTGGTGTGGTTCGGGTTTATTACGAGATTTTATCTGCGCGTTCATCGATCAGCCCAGGAGCGATGGCAGGACGAGCAGGTCAAATTACAATATCTAAAGAGATAAAATGCTCGAGCCGCCTGAGCTTTCTGGTCTGAAATCCGGCGAGGCAGGAGAGCAGTGGGTGGCGTATTTATATCAGAAGAACGGCTTCGAGATTTTGGCGCGCAATTACGCGCTGTTTGGAAAAAAACAATTCGGTGAGATAGATATTGTTGCTAGGCGCGGTCCAAGATTATACATAGTCGAGGTAAAAACCAGAAAGAATGAGAATTTCATGCCAGTCGAAGAAACCGTGAATTTTCACAAGCAAACGAGGCTAAGGCGGATGGCCAAGCTTTATCTTCAGCAAAATCCGCAATATGCGGATTGGGACATTCAAATCGACGTCGCGGCGGTGCTTATGGACCCATTTGACAATTCCATCAAATCTGTTAAACTGATTGAGAATGCGATTGAAGATGTTTGATTTACAGTGTGGTTTGACCGCACTTTTTTTAAATTTTAATTTACGAATAACGAATAGTACGAATGTACGAATTCGTAAATTCGTAAGGATTAGCAAGTCTTAAAACTTATGAATCCAGATTTTTTGACAGCACTCAATGAAATAGCCGAAGAAAAAGGCCTGGATAAGGACGAGGTTCTAAAAATGATTGAGGCGTCTCTGGCTGCGGCGTTTCGCAAAGACTATGGTGAGAAAGATCAAAACCCGGTAGTGGTCCTGGATCCGGAAACCATGGCCATGAAAATTTTTGACGTAAAAACTGTGGTCGAGACGGAAATCACTGATCCGCAAAAAGAGATCCTCCTCGAACAGGCGAAAAAAATTAAGCCCGCCAAAGACGGGTCCGCCTCTGGCGGAAAAAAATCCTATTCTGTCGGCGATGAAATCCGCACAGACATTACCCCGAAAACCGGGACGAATTTTGGCCGTATTGCCGCGCAGACTGCCAAGCAGGTCATCATCCAGAAACTCCGCGAAGCAGAACGCAATGTCATGTTCTCCGAGTTCAAAGCCAAAGAGCGCCAGCTTGTTACCGGCGTTATTCAGCGGATTGAAAAAGATACGGTTCTCGTGGACCTTGGCAAATCCACCGGGGTGCTGTTTCCTTCCGAGCAGATCAAGGATGAGACTTACAAAATCGGCGCGCGCGTGAAGGTTTTGATTCTGCACGTGGAGCCAACGCCGAAGGGGCCGAAAATTACTTTGTCGCGCTCTCATCCGGATATGGTCAGGCGCTTATTTGAAATCGAGGTGCCAGAGGTATTCAATGGGGTTATTGAAATAAAGGCCATTGCCCGCGAGGCAGGAAGCCGCTCCAAGATCGCGGTGGAAAGCCGGCAGGAGGGGGTTGATCCGATCGGTGCCTGCGTGGGACAGCGGGGAACCCGCGTCCAGACAGTGATGAGCGAACTCGGCGGCGAAAAAATTGATATTATCGAATGGAACGAAGACCATGTTAAATTTATTGCCAACGCGCTAAGTCCTGCAAAAATTTTGAACGTGATGCTCGATGAGAATAATAAGGAAGCCAAGGTTGAGGTCATGGAAGACCAGCTGTCTCTGGCTATCGGCAAAGCCGGGCAAAATGTCCGGCTTGCGGCGAGGCTGACCGGCTGGAAAATCGACATTGCCGGGCAGGATCTCGGCGGCGGCGAAAAACCTGAAAAAAAATCTGAAGAGGCCAGCCCTGAGGCGGCCGCGGAACCTGTTGAAGAAAAAAAGCAGGGAGAAGAGGCAAAAGAATAGGGGGAGGGGAAAAGAGGAGAGAATGAAAATTAAAAATCAAAAAGGTTTTACAATCATCGAGCTCCTGGTTGTTATTTCTGTAATCGGTCTTTTGGCCAGCGTGGTTATGGTGTCGCTCAACGCAGCCCGTGATAAAGCCAAACTCGCGAAAGCCAAAAAAGATATCCTAACCTTATCTACCGCGATGCTGGCGTACAAAGGGGACGTGGGCGAGCTTCCGTCGCGCGGAGATCTATGTTCTTACTGCCTGGATGCCCAAGGTAAATTTAATGGCAGTTGGACTTTGGTTATCGATGCTTTAACGACTAATGATGGCGCTAATTGGCAAGGCCCTTATCTGGGAGGCCGAATTGATTTGGATCCTTGGGGCAGTTACTATGGCTATGATGATAATGACTGTAAGGGTGCTGGTCAAAACGCAGAGTCGTATCTGGCGAGCGCGGGTCCTGATAAACTCGGACAAACAGCTGATGATTATTATGTGATTATTTTGCCGGCTTGTTAATTTAACCCCCTCCCTAGCCCTCCCCTGAATGGGGAAGATGAGCAAGGGGTGAGAATAAAGTATCATAATTTAAAAATATGAATACACACGACCAAGAAGACCCGAGGTACAAAGAGTATCTCAAAGGCGAAGCGCAAAAAATTTCCGAGCTGCATATTGCCAAGATACCCGTCGAAGATCGAAATCGGATTACCAGTGCCGCTCAAGTCGCGGGAATTCTTGATCTTTATAGGGGGAAGGGCGATCAGCTTCAAACTTATGATCGAATGGCTAATATGCCAAGTAGCATCCAGGCGCCAAATTTTAAGGGAGATCGCCCTGGAACAATTCAGGCTATGCGCGAGTTTGCCAATAACCCCATTGCCCACGCCAAAGAAGTTCTCACCTCCTACTCTAAAGAGGGAGTTTTACCGCAATCGTTTCGAACCCAAGTGGAAGATATAGTTCTGATGGAAGGGAAAAACCGGCTTGGTGAAGCGTTTGCCACATTGGCAGATAGATTGGACGCTGATCCGACCGGCGATATGAAAACGATTTGGGAGCAGGCAAGAAAAGATCTGACATCCAAGGAATCAGATGCCGTTCGCATAACCGCTCTCAAACAAATGGTAGAAGCAGTTTACCCTGATTTTATAAATAGTCCGGAAAGCAAGTTGTGGCAGGAAATTGGTGACCTATCTCGCGAAGATAGGGAAAATCCTGAAACTATCGCGCGTCTGGCACGACAATTCCAGGAACTTAGTGGCGATGCGGGACTTGTAAAATATGCTGATCCTGAAAACATCCGAAAAAAACTAGACTCAGGAGAAATAGATCCCATGGATTTAAGCGGGGTTCCAAAGGATATTCAAAGGAAGCTTCAGAAGAAAATGGCGGAAAAATTTGTGACAACGGAAAAAATAATTACTTAACCCCCTCCCTAGCCCTCCCCACAGGGGGGAGGGAATAAAGAAAGGAACTATATAATGCCTCTCATTCCAATGGTAATAGATAAAAGTCCGTTCGGCGAGCGCGCTTATGATATTTATTCGCGTCTCCTGAAAGAACGGATTATTTTTCTTGGGGAGCCGGTTGATGACAATGTGGCCAATACAATCATTGCCCAGCTTTTGTTTCTCGAGGCCGAAGATTCCAAAAAAGAGATCAAAATGTATATCAACTCACCGGGCGGATCAGTCACTGCGGCTTTGGCAATTTACGACACCATGCAATATACCAAGGCTGATGTTGCTACGATTTGCATTGGCCAGGCTGCTTCAGCCGCCGCTGTGCTTTTGGCGAGTGGCGCGGCGGGAAAAAGATTTTCTCTGCCTAATTCCCGAGTCCTCATCCACCAAGTCATGGGTGGCGCAGAGGGTCAGGCCCGCGATGTGGCTATTCAGACCAAAGAAATGATGCGCATCAAAAACCAGGTGGACAAGATTTTAGCGGAACACACCAAACAATCAATCAAAAAGATCGAAACAGACACAGACCGCGATTTTTTTATGACTGCGGATGAAGCCAAAAAATACGGGATCATCGATAAAATCATTCAGTAGATAGGGTTGACAAAACCCAAAAAATCCTCTATACTCTTGGGTTACAAGATACAGGAGGATTTTGATTTGTAGAGTTAAATACTTGGAGCGATTTGCACGGAATAAATTGTGCGCAGTTTGCTCTAAAGTATTTTCAAAACTTCGATTTCGACAACTCTAATCTAACGACCGTATTAAGGGAGACAAAAGGATGAGACGATTGATGTTAGTGTTAGTTATGATGTTCGGTTGCGCGGTCGCTGCACAAGCTGCGATCAAGATTCCGTTTATTGGCGGACCCAAGTGCAAAGCGGCAGCCGGCAAAGCGTACGACGCTGTCGCCAAGGCCGAGGACGCACGTTTCCTTTTTGAGGCAAATCAGAAATATTATACCGAAAATAAGGAAGTCAATCAGCGTCTGCGTCGTCTGGGTGATTGGGCAGGGAGACTGCCGACACCCCCCGATCCCTCTCTGGAGGCAAAAGCCAAGGTACTCGAAGCCGAGGCAGACCGAATTTGCGGCGAAGAGCGCAAGGCGACTTTGAAAGACCTTATGGATCGTCAACAGGCTATTAAGCTCGACTCACTGGTTGCATGCCGCAATCGTGTGCCGGATGATGGTGAGGGATTCGAATCGTTCTGTAAAGGTCTTGGTATTGAACCGCAGCTCTCCGCAGTTCCTTCGACAGCTGCTGCAAAGTCCGCGGTACCATCCAATCCACCTGCAGATAGCATTGCAGGAATATGCAGCACTCTGACCGACGCTGATTGGGCGGCTCTCTCTCCTATTTGCAGAGAGCTCGGGTACGTGCCCATAAAGAAGTAAACTCTATTGCCCGCGCGATTTAGGGCACAACTTTTCAATTCACAAATCCCATTGGGTTAGCAGGTGCACGCGCCACCTGTTTTTTCTTGCCAAGATTCTTTTTTTGTGGTATAATTATATTAGTAAACTTTGAATTTAGAAACCAAAACAAAAATGAAACGAGTAATTGCAATCGTTCTTGGATTGAGTCTGTTTTCTTCTGCTCAAGCAGTCGGCGGCGTGCTGGCCGCTCCAGTGATTTCCAATGTGCAGGCGGGTAGCATTGTGTTGAGCGGCGCGCAAATTTCCTGGGATACTGATGTTCCGGCTTCCTCCCGGGTTTGGTATGATGTTACATCTTCCGCGCTCGGTAGTTTCACAACCAATTCGTGTTCTACAAATATATTAAATACAAGGCACTGCTTTTATCTCACGGGGCTTGCCTATAATACGGTTTATTATTTTCGTGTTGAATCCACTGATGCGTCTGGACAGAAGACTTATAGCGCAGAATATAAATTTACCTCTGACAACCCTACGATTTCATCAAACTCAGGGACATCTTCCGATTCGAGCGGTGCGGACGCCAATTCCGGAAATAATATTATAAATCCAGTTCTTCCGCCTTCGGGTACAACTCCGCCCCCGTCTCCGCCGCCAGCAGCGATCACGCCGCCTGCTGCAGTTCCGCCAGCATTGGCGCCCCCGCCTCCTGCTTTTGGCTCAAAAATTGCCAGCGGCAATATTTATTTCGTTGACGGCAGCGCGATAACCGATGCTGAAATCGGCGCTTACTCGCTTGCCACTCAAAAATGGATCAGCGCCAAGGTAGACAAAAACGGGGCTTTCAGTCTTGTTTTGGGGCCTGGCAAATGGAAGCTCTCTGCCCGCCCTATCCGGCCGCGCCAGGCCAAATGGTCATTTTCCGGAAAATACATTGAAGTTGTTTTTTCCTCGGACAATATCGCGGAAAACCAAAGCGCCAATTTTGTCATCATAAATACCAACTCTGAGATTCGCGTTTATACTGTCGATGAAAATTATCAGCCTTTGGCCAATGCTGCGGTGGTAATTGATGAAAATAGCGCCGCGGCTTCGCAGCCCAACTCCCAAAAGCCGTCAGCATTTCGTTACAGCGACTCTTCCGGAGTCACGGTTTTTTCTTTGGCCCCGGGCAATTATTACCTTCGCGCGTCTTTGGCCCCGGGCCTGGGTTATTTTAATCCTGCGGAACAAACTATAAGTTTATCTCCCGGTTCCGCAAAAACAGCAACTTTGATATTCAAGCGGCCGAGCGCGGCAAGCGCGATTACCCTGGTGGGCGCAGTTAAACTCGCAGATGGAACTCCGACCGATGCGTTTGTGTGGGCTTGGTCGGAAAAGGGCGGTTATACCCAGGGGCGCGCTGACTCCAGCGGTTCCTTCACCATGCAAATTTCCCCAAACGAACGCTGGCATGTCAGCAGCGCCAGATCCCGAGGGCAGATCTCCCACAAAGCCGATGAAATAATAGTGGACACGGGCGCAGCTGATCAATTTGTAGAAATCATCCTTGTCGAGGATTTGCAAAGGCCTTTGCCTCTCCCGGTAAGCGCTGTTCAGCCCGCGACTCAGGAAATAGTGGTTGGATCCGCCGATGGGGCTGAGGTTACCATTCCGCCAGACGCCCTCTCTTCCTCAGGGAACATCAGCGTAGAAATCGCGTCCACCGTGGAAGCGCCGTCCCAGGGCCCCGCCCAGGTTGTCAGTACTGTATATGAAGTAACGGTTAAAGACTCGTCCGGAACAAAGCTTACCGAGCTTGCGGCAGAGGCGGAGATTATCCTGCCATATGATGAGGCCGAGCTTGCGGCCCAGGGCATTAGTGAAAATGATCTTGTTCCGAGTTTTTTTGACGAAGCAGCAGGAGTCTGGGTGAATGTTGACAATTATACAATTGATAAAGAAAAAAATATTGTCATCGCGCGCGTCAAACATTTCACGAGGTTTGCTTTGGTTGCGCCGGCTGACGTTACCCCTCCGGCGCCGCCGAGCGCTCTAGCTGTTGTCAATACTGCCGGCGGCGCAAAGCTTTCCTGGCAAAATCCCGCCAAGGATTTCAACCATGCAAAGGTTTACCGTTCAGAGCAGGCCGGGAATTTGGGCAAGATCGCGGCTGCGCAGGTTTTGGGCATGGAGTTTTCCGACAGCACTGTAACAAAGGGGGCGACCTATTATTACACGGTTCGGGCGGTTGATCCGGCCGGTAATGAATCAAACAACACCAACCAAGTCTCTATTGTTTCAATCACGAGTCCTGCGCCTGCGCCCATGGCCCCGCCGCCATCCGGGACTGCAGTGTTTTCTTCCCGGCCTGATGGGAGTCTTGTTAAATACGCCAGTTCGCCTACAGTGTATCTGTTGGAAAGCGGTGTCAAGCGCGGCTTGCCTAGTTTTGAGCTCTACAAGCATTATTTTGCTTCGCGTCCGATCATCACGATTTCCCCAAGCGAATTATATCCGGATGGGCAGTCTGTAAAGTTTGGGCCGGGGGCATTGCTGAAAACTCCGGGCGGAGGCGCGGTTTATTTGATCCTCGATGACGGATCGCGTTATGGTTTTACCTCTGCCGAAGAATTTAAGCGTTTTGGTTTCCGTTTCGAACTTGTGGAAACGGTTTCCGTGCCCGAGCTTGCCGCTTACCCTGAGAGCGGAGTGAAGGTTTTGTCTTATCATGCTGCCGGCAATTTTATCAAATACCCGGACAGCGCAACGGTTTATAAAATAGAAAACAAAACTAAGCGAGGTATTACCAGTCTGCCGGTGCTTGAGGCGCATGTTTCCTCCTCGCAAATCATCACTGTGCCGCGCTCCTTTTCGTATTCTGACGGCCCAATTCTGATTTTTCCGGACGGAATATTGCTGAAAGGTTCGGGCCCGGCCGTTTATCTCATCACCCAGGGCAAGAAAAAAACCTTTCCGTCGTTTGAGAAATTTACATCATACGGTTATACGCCAGCCATGATCAAAACAGCCAGCGATGCGGAGCTTTTGTTCCTGCCGGATGACGGCCCAATCCAATGAAACTGTTTCGTTCCCGCGCCTCGGTGCTCATCGCTCTGAGTGCCGTGCTGATTGCAGCGGCCGCAGGAATAAAAATTTACAAATCTGCGGCTCCTCGCGTCCCGTTTGCCCTGCGTCCCAGCCCGGTCCATGTTTATCACAGCCCGGCGCTGAGTCTTGAGCGAATCGCACTCAAGGTTTTTTATGCTGTTCCTCAGGACAGGGCAGCGCAAATTTATCCCGGCTGGCATGATCTTTTGCCTGCTATGCTCGACGAGGCTGCAAAGTTTCACGAGGTCCAGTTTCACGGACAGTCAGTTTTTTCTTACAAGATTTTCCCGGAGCCGTTTATCCTGAAACAGCCCGCGATTTTTTATGATACGGAAAATACCAACAAGGGCAACCCCGAGGCTTTACTACGCATCACTGCGGAGATTGAAAATCGAGCCGTCGATTTTTTGAAAAAAGACCGCGGAGATTTTACCGCGATCGCTGTTATTTATGAGGGCGTGGGCGCCAGCGGGACCACGGGTTCAATGATTCTTTCCCGGGCATTTCTTTCTGATCCGCAGTATGCCGATTTTGCAAGTACGCTTTTTTATCATGAATTTGGGCACACTATGGGTCTGCCTGACCAGTATGATCTGGAAACCAACCAACCCTTTTCCGCCGATATTATGGGGGGCGGCCGCAGAAGGCCCTTGAAATATAATTATTTAGATGCCGCCCTGCTTGCGGAAATGAATGCTGCTGCGCAATAAAATTTTTACGGCGATGGCCATGGTCAGCGTTATTCCCTTGGCGATTTTGGGACTGGCGGCGTTTTACAGCATCAATTTTTTCCACGAGGCTGATGTTGCCAGCATTGAAAATAACCTCCTGAGCCAAAAGGAAGAAGAGATCCAGGGGTTATTGGATCGTATTGCCGGCACACTCCTGCTGCAGGTCGCCTATGAGCAGAAAAGCGATATCGAGCTGTCGCAGCAGCATTTTTTATTGCGGGAAATCCTCCAGGAGATCCCTAATATCGAAGAGATTTCTTTTATTGCTCTCTCTGGTCGGGAAACCGCGCTCCTCAAACGAGACGCTGAGGACGTGTTGCCGGCGGACGAGCTTTTGGATCAAAGCCTGACAGAAAAATTTCGCGTTCCGGCCGAAGGACGCGATTATCTCAGCGAGGTTCGGTTTACTATGGTCGGACCCATGGTTTCCCTGGCCTCGCCGGTGCGCAACCGCAACAATGAGATCATTTCCGTGCTGACTGCTGAGGTCAATCTTTCCGAGATTGGTCAAATCATCAGGCGCAGCCGCTTGGGGAACAGCGGATATGTGTATCTTGCGGACGAGAATGGTTTTTTGGTCGCTCATAGCCAGCCGGAAAAATTTTCGCAAAAAGCTGTTATTGCCCCGGATTTACAAGGGGTTAATCGTTATCAGAGTTTTTGGCAGGAACCGGTAGTCGCTTCCCGATTGGATTTTCCGCGGCTCCGTTTAACCCTGGTGGCGGAATGGCCGGCCGCTGACGCGGATCGCATTGTGAATGTTGTCCGCAATCAAATCATTTTAGTGTCTTTGGGGGTGCTGTTGTTTACCATGCTGTTGAGCATTTTTTTGGCGAACCGAGTGGTGCGGCCGATTAAGATCCTTGAGCAGGGGACATTGCGCGTCGCGGAAGGTAAATTTGACCAGGAGATAAAAATCAAAACCGGTGATGAAATCGAAGAGCTCGGCACGGCCTTTAACAAAATGACTGCCGGGCTAAAGCGCCTGGAAGAACTGAAGGAAGAGTTTGTATTTGTAGCTGCCCACGAATTGCGTACTCCGGTTACGGCTATCAAAGGTTATCTTTCTATGGTCATGGACGGGGACGCGGGCCCGGTGAGCGCGGAGGTCAAAGAAATGATCGGCCAGGTCAATGTGGCCAACGCGAGACTGGTTCAGCTTGTTGAAGATTTGCTGGCAGTGGCGCGCAGTGAAGCCGGGCGGCTTTCTATCCAGGTTGGTAAGGTTAAGATTGATGAGCAGATTCGCGAAGCCCTGAAAGAGCTGCTGCCCTTGGCAAAACAGAAAAAAATCGAGCTGGTTTATAATGACGACAAAGCCCTTGCTGATGTTTCGGCTGACAGCGCGCGTTTGCGCGAGGTGCTCATCAACCTCATTGGAAATGCCATTAAATACACGCCCGGCCCGGGTACGGTTATGATCAGCCACGAAATTCTAAGCGAGGAGGTTATTACCCACATTAAAGATACGGGCTTGGGTATTTCTCCTGAGGCGCAAAAAAAATTGTTTGAAAAATTTTACCGTGTCCAGACCGCAGAGACAGCAAATATTTCCGGAACAGGACTGGGACTGTTTATTGTTAAGGAGATTGTCGAAAAAATGAATGGCCGGATATGGGTAAAATCCACACCTGCCAAAGGTTCAGTGTTTAGTTTTGCTTTGCGAAGATTTCTTTGACCTTTTCGGCCAGCATGTTTAGATCAATCCGCTCCTTGATAAGGTAATCAAGCGCGCCGAGAGCCTTGGCCTGCCCGATGACGGATTGATCCTCTTCCATGTTGGTCAAGATGACAACCGGGATGTTTTTGGTTTCGGGATTGGCGTGAAGTCTCTTTAAAACTTCCAAGCCGTCCAGCTTGGGCAGCATGCGATCGAGAAGGATGAGACCAGGTTTCATTTGCGCGGCCTTTTCCAGCGCTTCCTCGCCATCAATCGCAACATCGACCTCGTAGCCGAGCTTGGCAAACTTCTTTTTATATAACCCGACAATCAGGGGATCGTCGTCCGCGAGCAGTATGGAGTTCATTGTGTATTACCCTTTTGCTCAATTATAGGAGATAGTTTATTATTAAAGCAAATAAGCATTAACAAGGAAACAAAAAAGCATGTTCAAATTTGTTAAGAAAGAACACTATAAAAAAGGCCTGCACCAGGGGAAGATCGTCATCACCTATTCGGTCTCTGAGATAATCATCGGCTCCCTCCTGGTTTTCGCCACATTTTTGCATATTTATATTTACCTTTCCACGGTTGCCGCTTCCAAGAGGACCCGCGAGAACATCTCGACTTATATCCCGACTGCTGAACACCAGACCCAAACAAAGACCAACGTAAAGGGCGCACAATAGCTCTATGCGCGCACAGCGCGGTGAATTTTTTTCTGGCTTCACCCTTATTCAGCTTTTGGTGCTGAGGGTATTTTAAATTAATTTGAAAATGAAACAAGGGACGCGCGGGGCGCGTCCCTTGTGAGGGCTTATTTCTATTGCTTGGCTTTTTTTGCTGCCCAGCGGGCTTTCGCCTTTTGGGAAAGAATTTTTTTCCGGGCCGCGGACATGGGCTTACGCTTTTTGGGCACCGGTTTTTTGCGAGCAATATTCATTTGCCGCATCCTTTCTGCAGCCGCTTTTCTCTGCTCCGGAGTCCATTTTCGGCCGCGTTTATTTTTCTTTATCGGCCGAGGCTTGGGCGTTGGCGCGGCTGGCTTTGCCAGTTGCGAGAGCTCCCGGCGGACATCGGCAATTTTGTCCATAATGCGGCCTTGCTGGGCCTCAAGCCCAAGAAGAGCTAAAGTGAGCAATTCTTTTCGATCTACCACTTTTTATATCCTCCGTTGTTTTTGATCGTTATTATCTACGCTGCGCGAGACGAGAAAATGTCGAGCAATTTCGACTCCAAAATATAGCCAATCTGAAAGGGTTTGTCAATGGACGGGATTTAGCCGGGAGCTTGACATATCAATTTATCCAGGGTATTATTATTTTACCTTTATAATTAAGCTTTTTTACAAATCCCGATCAATCGGGAGAGGAGACTATTAAACAAGCACTACCTAAATAATCCGTGTGTTAGGGGGATATGTACACGCATTTGGTAAAGCGTGTTTTTTGTCGCCGAAATCCGCTGACGGCGGACGATTATAAAGCGCTCTTTGGCAACTGAATAGTGATAGGAATGCCCCGACGTTTCAGTCGGGGTCAAAATACGTCAATTTCCAATGAAATTTGGATGGTTTTGAAAGATGACCATTATAAAAAATATCTTTCGCAAAGCTAGCTCATTTTTGAGCAGAGCGGGGTCCCCCGAAAATGTAATCATTTTTGGGGTAGATCTTCAAATAAGAGTTTGATCCTGGCTCAGGATGAACGCTGGCGGCGTGCCTTATACATGCAAGTCGAACGCTCCGACGCAAGTCGGAGAGTGGCGAACGGGTGAGTAATACGTAGGTACTTTGCCTAAGTCTGGCATAACTAGCCGAAAGGTTAGCTAATTCCGGATGTGATCGTAAGATCAAAGTCGCAAGACGCTTAGGAATAGGCCTGCGTCCTATCAGCTTGTTGGCGGGGTAAAAGCCCA